>ERZ1047472.2297-NODE-2297-length-13663-cov-4.973692_pt1 | contig 13663 bp, 9 predicted proteins | sample MGYA00383095_ERZ1047472 | MGnify/ENA primary metagenome ERZ1047472 (study PRJEB29581, sample SAMEA5548365) | metagenome | biome: marine; feature: coastal; material: water | depth 1 m | study: Short-term variability in the microbial, nano- and picoplankton...
CTATAACCTTATTCATTTTTTTTTATCTTCACTAAATGTCTTTCGTATTTTTCATTTTCTAATTCGATTATTTCATATTTATAATTGTTTTTGTTTATTGCTGACATTTCTTCTTCGATTTTTTCGATTCTTCCTTTTAACAAAAGATATTTTCCATTTTTCTTAAGGTTGGTTTTTGTTAAATCTAAAATATTTTTTGTTGATGAAAATGCTCTTGCTGTTATTACGTTGTATTGTTCGAGTTGATTTTTTTCATTTATTTTTGTCTTTAGAACTCTTACGTTTTTTAATTTTAGTTTGTCTTTGGTTTTATTTAAAAAATAGCACTTTTTTTGGCTTTTTTCTAAAAGATGTATTTCGCAATCAGGCTTCAAAATAGCTAGTATAATGCCTGGAAAACCCCCGCCTGAGCCCAGGTCTAGAACTTTTTGCTCAGGTTGTATTTTTTCAACCAAGGGCAGGCAGTCAAAAATATCTTTTTCAAACACCTCTTCTTTGTTTGATCTAATAAAAATGTTGTGTTTTAGATTAAAAAGTAACGCTTCGTCTATGAAGTTATTTATTAGGTCTTTCTCTTTGGTGGAGAGTTTTTTATGCATTAACCTTTTCTAATTCTATTTTTTTAATGTTTATCAAAATTAAATTTATTGCGGCGGGTGTAACTCCTTCTATTTTAGCTGCAGATCCTATTGTTTCAGGTTTTGATTTTACCAATTTCTCAACAATCTCATTAGAAAGCCCGCTTATTTTTTTATAATTTATATTGTCTGGAATTTTCTTATTGTTTTGTTTTTTGTTTTTACTTACTTCTCTATTTTGTTTGTCTATGTAGCCCTTGTATTTGATTTCTATCGCAGCTCGTTTGAGAAGGCTTTTTTTGTTTTGCTCTAGATCAATAAGCTTTTCTTCGTTTACATCTGGTCTTGCAAGTATTGAGGCAAGGCTTCTTTTTTCCTCAAGGTTTATTGTTTTATTTTCTTTGTTTAGGAAAGTTTTGGTTTTTATTTGTTCTAAGGTGTTTTTTACAAATTCTTTATAGCGCTCTTCTTTTTTTAAATACTCTCGGTGTCTGTGTTCTTTTACAAGCCCCATCTTGTGCGCTTTTGACAAAAGTCTTTGCTCTGCGTTGTTTTGAGACAGTAAAAGCCTGTGCTCTGCTCTGCTTGTAAACATTCTATATGGCTCTGTTATTCCATGGGTTGTGAGGTCGTCTACTAAAACGCCTATATATGCTTTGTCTCTGCTAAGAACAAATGGTTCTTTTTTTTGTAATGATAGGGTTGCGTTTATTCCAGCAATCAACCCTTGGGCTGCGGCTTCTTCGTAGCCTGTTGTTCCGTTTATCTGCCCTGCTAAATAAAAGTCTTTTAAAAATGTAGTTTCTAGGGTTTTTTTGTTTGTTCTTGGGTCAATAAAATCGTACTCCACAGCATATCCATACTCAGTTATTTCTGCTGTCTCCATTCCTTTTATGGTGGTTATGAATTTTTTTTGAGTGTTTTTTGGCAGGCTTGTAGAAATGCCGTTTGGGTATACCAGGTCTACGCCAATACCCTCAGGCTCAATAAATATTTGGTGGCTGTTTTTTGATGAAAATTTAAAAACCTTGTCTTCTATGGAGGGGCAATACCTTGGTCCAATTCCAGAAATGTTTCCAGAGTACATGGCAGAAAGGTGTGTGTTTTCGGAAATTATTTTATGGGTTTCTTTGTTGGTTCTTGCTATATAACAAGATAGTTGTTTTTGGTGCTGCTCAACCTCTCCAGTTAAAGACATAAAGGGTGTGGGTTTTTCTCCAGGCTGCTCTTCCATAACAGAAAGGTCCAAGCTGGACATTTTAATTCTTGCTGGAGTTCCGGTTTTAAGCCTTCCCATTGGAAGTTTTAAGTCATATAGTTTTTTTGATAAAGGAATTGCTGAGTCGTCGCCTATTCTTCCGCCTTTGGTTACCTCAGATCCTATATACATCAACCCATTTAAAAAAGTTCCTGTGGTTAAGATTGTTTTTTTGGCCAAAAACTGATTGTCTCCAGCTGTTACTCCTTTAACATGATCGCTTTCGATGATTAAATCTGTTACCTCTGCTTCAATTATCACAATGTCTGTTTTGTTTAAGATTTTTTGCACTGCTTCTTTGTAAAGCTTTCTGTCACATTGAACTCTAAGAGCTTGAACTGCGTCACCCTTTCGGGTGTTAAGTGTCCTATATTGAATTCCCGACATATCTGTTGCAATGGGCATGATTCCTCCCATAGAGTCTATCTCTCTAACAATGTGTGTTTTACCAAGGCCTCCAATTGCTGGGTTGCATGACATCTGGCCTATTTTATTTTTATCAAAAGTCACTAGCGCACAAGACATGCCCATCCTGTGAGCGGCATAAGCAGCCTCGACACCAGCATGCCCCCCACCAACAACCACAATATCAAACTTATTCATATACTTATTAAAACCAATAATATCTATATTATATACTTATTGTTATTTCTATTAGAGTAACGTTTTTTTGTTAACAACCACTCCAAACCCTTATACAAGCAAAGGAAAACTCAAAGAATAAGATATGTTTAACCCTGTTAAAACAAACTCAAGAAAACTCATAAAAACCTGTTAATAAAAAAACAACCTATAAATTAAACACAGATTAATAACAGCTTATTTACCAATACAAAAATTACTAAAAATATCACCAAGCAAGGAATCAGAAGTTTTAACACCAACAACATCATCCAAAGATTGTCTTGCCAACTTTAAATCTTCTGCAACCAACTCCAAATCTTCAACATTCTGTATTTTTGAAAAAGCCTTTCCGAGGTTTTCTAACGATGATTTAAATAAAGATATATGACGATCTCTCACCAAATAAGTGTAATCACTGTTTTCATGAACCTTAAAAGCATCAGCAAGAATATCTTTTAAGCCATCAAAACCCTCTCCTGTTTTTGCAGACACCATGCAGTCAAAAACTCCCGAGGCTGGGACACCTAGGTCTAACTTGTTGTAAACAGTTATGTATTTTTTATTTTTAACAAGATCTGAAAAACCATTTATAACCTCCTTATCAGAAGAATCAAAAATACCAACAACAACATCAGCAGTATCTATTTGTTCAAGAGTTAAATTAATTCCCCTAGACTCTATTTCATCTTTAGTCTCTCTTAGTCCAGCAGAATCGGATAAAGAAAACGAGGTGTTGTTATAAAAAAGCTCAGACTCAACAAGATCTCTTGTTGTTCCAGCTATGTTAGATACTAGCGCCCTCTCAAACCCCAAAAGCCTATTAAAAACAGACGACTTACCAGAATTCACAGGACCCACAAAAAGAATTTTATTCTTAAGAGAGTAATTTTTTTTACCAACACAACCATCAACAAAAAAAGAAAAATCTCTTATCATTTCTTGTAAGTCATTTTTTAATGAAGAGTCCATAAAATCCTCCCCTTCATCCGAAAAATCTATCTCCCCCTCAACACGAACTCTAAAAAAATCAATCTTTTCTGAAAACCCAACTATGCTTTTGGTAAAAGAGCCAGACAAAGAGCTGGAGGACAAATAAACACTTTCAACATTAGAGCTGTCTATAACATCAACAACAGACTCAGCCTCATTTAAACTAATCTTGTTGTTTAAAAAAGCTCTCTTTGTGAACTCACCAGGAGCAGCCTCATCAAAACCAACCTCCTTAAAAACATCCACAACAAGCGCCATAACACCAAGACCTCCATGCGCATAAATCTCAAAAGAATCCTCTCCTGTATAGCTATCAGGACCCTTAAAAAAAACCAGACCAACACTATCAACGAGACTGCCGTTTTTATCTAAAAAAGGACGCAAATAAAACGTTCTAGATTTTTCTGGGACAGAGCCGGTAAGTGTTTTTAATTTATCAAGGCAGCCAGAACCAGAAACCCTAAATACACAAATTGCCGATTTTGCAGGAGGTGTGGCAAGAGCAAAAACAACCGACATAAAAACTACGACCCACCAGAACCTACATCACCCAAAACACCTGTCTTTTTATAAAGGTATCTTTGTTGCCCCAAAGAAAAACCAGAGTTAACAACAGAGTATAAACAAAGACCAGCAGGAAATATAAAAAAGAAAATAGAAAAAGCAACGGGCATATATTTCATAACCTGTGCCTGAGTTGGGTCTGTGGTTGGAGGTGCTGGGCTAAGTTTTTGTGTAGAAACCATAACCAACCCAAATACAACAGGCAGTATAAACAAAGGGTCTGGTATGGAAAGATCAGATATCCAATAAAACGAAGCATGTCTTAGCTCAACCATCTCTCTTAAAGCAAAGAAGAAACCAATAAAAAAAGGCATTTGAGCCAAAACAGGAAGACACCCACCAAGTGGACTAACACCCTCTTTTTTGTATAAAGCCATCACTTCCGCGCCGGCCTTTTGTCTGTCGTGTTTGTACCTTTCCTGGATATCTTTCATCTTAGGCCCCACTTTTCGCATACCAGCCATAGAAACAAAGCCCTTGGCTGTAATTGGAAACAAGGCTAACTTCAAAATTAATGTAAAAATAATAATTGAGAGCGCCCAACTATTTACATACTGATTAATGAGATCCAAAAACCACACCATTGGCTGTGATATAAACCAGAACCAGCCCATATCAATTGACAACTCTAAACTATCAGCTCTTTTGGCAAGATCCTTCCTAATTTTTGGACCAATAAAAACCCTGTGTGAGTGGGAGTAAACAAGGCTTGTTGCCTCACCTTTTTCAACAGTGTAGCCCATCCGATAAACACCCGATTCGGCAGGTTGAGCAAAATAATTATAAACATAATCATCAGAACCTATTAAGACTGCAAAAAAATATTTTTGAATAAACGATATCCACCCCGACCTTGAAAGCACTGAAAGAGGCTCATCTAAACTCCTTAATCTTGAAGACAGATATGGGTCCTGATCAGTGCTAATAGCTACACCCTGATAGGAGCTATTATTCATCATACCACCCTCGGTAACAGCTGTTTTTAAATCTAAAGACCTGCCCTCTGTTCTATAGAGCGAGGCGAAAGGCTTACCACTAACACCGTTGTTAGAACTATCTTTTATAAGAACCTCATATGTGTTTGGTAAAAAACTAAACCTTTTTGTTAGGTCCCCATCTGCGCTTTTAAGCAAAACAAAGTCATCCCCATAACTATCCAAAACAAACTCTGTTGGCTGACCTGTAAAGCCGGTCTTGAGATAGTATTTGAAATAACCAGTATCAGATGAGCCAAAAACCCTAACACCCATAGAGCCTTCAACATTTTCAACACCATAATTTTTAAGGCGAGACTCAACAATGGAACCCATCTGGATAGCAATCTTAAGTTTCAACAAATCATTCTCTAAACGAACATACAAACCATCTTCAGAAACCTGGGGCTTTAAACTTTCGACCTTTGCTGTTTCAAGATGAGAGATAACAGAATCAGCTTTGTTGCCAGAGGTCCACTCATAAAAAAGAGCTACAGATAAAACCGCTATTAAACCAAGATAAATCTTTCTTATGTTCATTTATTTATATTCCTTTTTGATTAAGTGATTCTACAGCTTTAACTATCTCAACAGAAGCCTCATGGTATTTTAAATTACCAAAAGACTTATAAACAAAAACAACAAAAGCGCCCGACCCATCGAAAAGATTGTTTTTTTTATAAATATCCTTAATCTGCCGTTTTATTTTATTTCTATCAACAGCAAGCTTAAAATTTTTTTTTGCTATAGATATTCTTAGGCCGGGTGGCTCTGAGGGTAAATAAAAAAGCCTAAGGTTTTTTGAGGTGTGAAAGTGTTTAGGCAGTCTTGGCTGAGACAAGCCTTATGCTGATAGAACCTTGCGGCCCTTTTTTCTTCTATTAGACAGTATAGCTCTTCCAGCCTTTGTGGCCATCCTTGCTCTGAAGCCGTGTGTTCTGCTTCTTTTTAAAGTGCTTGGTTGAAATGTTCTCTTCATAATTAACTACCTAAAAAAAATAGTGGCGCATTATAGCCCATTAATAATAAGATTTCACACAATTATTTAAAAACATAAAATATTTTTTTATATACAAGATATCCACAGAAAATTCATTAACTTATCCTGTAGATATCTTGTTAGTTTTTTAATAGACTAGTTGTCTACTAGGAGGATAAGAGATTGGAATTTTGGAATAAATGCTCAGAAAAGCTTGAAAACAAATTATCGCAGGATGATTTTAACACCTGGATAAGACCTCTAAAAGGAAATCTAAACAAAAACACCCTTGAGCTTGTTGCACCCAACGACTTTATAGCAAACTATGTAGAGACAAACCTAGCAAACCAGATCATAGGTATTGTAAAATCACAGTCAAAAAAAGACATAAGTCTGGTTTTTAAAACTCATACAAAGGAAACTTTTGTCGATAAATATAAAAATGATACCAAATCAGAAGATACTAAACTAGTCCCATCATATGTTTTTGAGACTTTTGTTGAGGGTAAATCCAATCACGTAGCTCTAGCAGCATCAAAACAAGTTGCCTCCAACCCAAAAGGTGATTATAACCCTTTGTTTATATATGGCGGTGTAGGCTTGGGGAAAACCCATTTAATGCATGCTGTTGGTAATGAGATACTCAGAAACGAGCCTGAGAAAAGAATTGTTTATGTCCACTCTGAAAAATTTGTATCCGATATGGTTAAAGCACTTCAGCTTGGAGCAATGAATGAGTTTAAGTCATTTTACAGAAACGCAGATGCGCTATTAATTGACGATATTCAATTCTTTGCGGGTAAAGAGCAATCACAAGAAGAGTTTTTCCATACATTTAATGCATTATTAGATAGAAACAATCAAATGATCTTAACTTGTGATAAGTACCCCAAAGAAATTGACGGCCTTGAGGAAAGACTTAAGTCAAGACTTGGTTGGGGTTTGCCAGTAATAATAGATCCACCCGAGCTTGAAACAAGGGCCGCTGTTCTTCTTCAAAAAGCCTCATCAATGGGTGTGGAGATGCCTAATGATTGCGCTATATATATTGCACAAAGAATTCGCTCTAATATCAGGGAGTTAGAGGGTGCCCTAAAAAGAGTTGTAGCCAACGCTAGATTTACAAACCAACAAATAGACCTTGCTTTGGTAAAAGATGCCCTTAAAGATCTTTTTGTTATTTCTGCAAAGATGGTAAGCATAGAAAATATTCAAAAAACAGTTGCAGAATACTACAACATCAAATTATCAGATCTTTTATCTAAAAGAAGGAGCAGATCAATAACCAGACCAAGACAGCTAGCGATGGCCTTAACCAAAGAGCTTACAAGACACAGCCTGCCAGAGATAGGTGAGGCCTTCAACGGAAGGGATCACACAACAGTTCTCCACGCATGTAAAAAAATAGCTGAACTTAGAAAAGAAAGCCCATCACACGAAGAAGATTATAGAAACCTAACAAGAGCACTAACAAACTAATAATGGATTTTCATATTACAAAAGAAGAGATAGTAAAATCTCTTAACTCCACACTTGGCGTGGTTGAAAAAAGACAAACACTTCCCATTCTTGCAAATGTTTTGTTTGAAGTTGATGAATCATCTCTTAGATTAACAGCAACTGACCTTGAGTCTGAAATCTCTACAATTTCAACCATCTCAAACTTTAAAAGTGGAGGCAAAACCACAGCACCTGCTAAGAAATTGAGCGAACTCTGTAGGCTGTTTAAAGATGACTCTGAGATCCACTTTTTTCTAGATGGAGATAATCTAAAAATTGAAACCAGCTCTGGAAAATACAATCTTGCAACTCTTCCAAGTGAGGATTTCCCAGTTTTTGAAAAAGAAGAGGGCGGTAATACGGTTAACATAACAGCTCAAAATCTTAAATCATTGATTGGAAAAACATCATTTGCTATGGGGAACCAAGACTGGAGACATTATTTAAACGGACTGTTTTTATCTGTTGAAGACACTCAAATCACAAGCGTGGCAACCGATGCACACAGGCTTGCTATGGCAACTCTAAATTTAAATGAAGGTGTCTCAGATCAAATAACGGGGATTGTCCCAAGAAAATCTATTAACGAAATAGGCAAGCTTGTAAGCGAGAGCTCTGAAAATATTCTATTAAAACTAAGCGCTAACTCAATTAATGTAAACGTTGCAGGAACAACCTTTTCAAGCAAATTAATCGAAGGTAAATTTCCAGATTATGAGCAGGTCATTCCAACAGGCGAAAGCTCAACACTATCCATAAACAAAAAAAGTCTCTCAGAGAGCTTGAGCAGGGTGAGCGTTCTTTCTAGTGAAAAATTTAGAGGAGTGCGATTGGTTACCTCTGAAAATCTATTAAATATTTCAGCCAACAATCCAGAAAAAGAACAGGCCGAAGAGTCAATCGAATGCTCTTATATTGGTGACGCTATAGATATAGCATTTAATGTTAATTACATACAAGAAATACTCTCATCTGCCGAGGGTGAGCTTGTTGAGATTCATTTTTTTGGCTCCGACAAAAGCTGTCTAATAACAAATCCAGGCTCTGATAGCTTTAAGTATGTTGTAATGCCCCTCCTTATATAGGCGTTGATATCGAACAACAAATCAAACCTTAAAACAAAATGATAAGCGAGCTAAAACTCCATAATTTTAGATGCTTTACCTCATCTAGTATAAATTTATCACCAGGGATTAACTTTTTCTATGGGGATAATGGTTCCGGCAAGACCTCAATACTTGAGGCTATTTATATGTGTTCAAGCGGGAGGTCTTTCAAAAGCTCCAATATTCAATCTTTAATATCAACCGATAGAGATTTTTTTAGCATCAACGGTTACGATTCGAGCAGAGGCTTCACACTATCAATCACCAAAGAAAAATCCAAAGCCATTTCAATAAAGGTAAACAACACAAAAACAACTACAAGTAATTTAATTAAAGAATTTCCCTCAACAGCAATTCACAATAATACATTTTCTTTTGCGGATGCATCCCCAGACTTTAGAAGAAAAATATTAGACAGGTCTCTTTTTGTTTCAGATGAAGGCTTTTCTGAGACTTGGTTTGGTTTTTATAGATGTTTAAAACAAAGAAATACCTTATTGAAAAACAGAGACATAAGAAATATTAATATATGGAACAAGAAAGTTTCAGAAGAAGCAAAGAGCTTAGATATCAAACGATCAACCTTCTTCAATCAGTCATTTCTAGAGTTTAAACAAATACTTTCAACCCTTAACAGATGTAAAACAACAGAGTATCTTAATAAAATTAAAATAGAATTCTTTGCGGGATGGGACGTCTCTAGAGATTTGTATGATGTTCTTGTTGAGAATGAACAAAAAGATATCATTAGAAAAACCACAACAAAAGGACCCCATAAAGCAGACATTAGAATTCTTGTAGGAGAAAATGACGCAAAACAAATTCTTTCAAGGGGAGAGCAAAAAATCTTATCTATTATATGGTGTTGTGCACAACACGAAGTCCTAAGAAAGGTACACAATATAAATGCAACCCTTATAATCGACGATATTAAATCTGAGCTTGATGATGGCACGTTTGGTGTTTTTATAAACCTATTAGATTTTTTAAATAATCAAATAATTTTTTCCTGTATAGATGATCATTTTAGTAGTAAAATAGTTGATAAATATAATGATTTCAAAAAGTTCCACGTGGAACAATTAAGATAGGAAATATGCCAAAAAAAGCAGAAGAAAAAACCTACGATTCCTCCAATATTCAAGTTCTTAAAGGCCTAGAGGCTGTAAAAAAAAGGCCTGGAATGTATATTGGTGATACTGATGATGGTTCGGGGCTTCACCATATGGTTTTTGAGGTTTTGGATAATTGTATCGACGAGGCTATGGCTGGTCATTGTTCGGACATAAATGTCATAGTCAATAAAGATGGATCTGTTACTGTAAAAGACAATGGCAGAGGAATACCTGTTGATGTTCATAAGAAAGAAGGAATATCCGCTGCAGAATTAATTCTTACAACCCTCCACTCGGGTGGAAAGTTTGATGATAATAGTTATAAAGTATCAGGCGGTCTTCATGGTGTGGGTGTTTCGGTTGTTAATGCCCTTTCAGATAAACTTATACTGAAAGTTTGTAGAGATGGCGGAGAGTATCTTCAAGAATATGAGGGCGGAAAACCTAAAGCCAAATTAAAAAAAGTTAAGGCCTCTAAAGAAACAGGAACAGAGATAACTTTTTTCCCATCAGATACTATTTTTACTTCCATTAACTTTGAGATTGAAAGAATCCACAAAAGAATTCAGGAATTATCTTTCCTTAACGCAGGCGTATCAATCAATGTAACTGATGAAAGGACTGGTAAAACAAAAAAATTCAAAAATACTGGCGGGCTATCGAGTTATGTAACCCACCTTAAAGGACGCAAGCAACAGGTATCAGAAATATTTGAATGTTCAGCAACTGAAAACGAAGTAGGCGTTGAGATAGCTCTTCAGTGGACAGACTCTTACTCTGAAAATGTATTGTGTTATACAAATAATATTCCTCAAAAAGATGGAGGAACTCACTTAGCAGGTTTTAGGGGTAGCTTAACAAGAGTTTTAAAAGCTTTTATAAAAAAAGAAAATGCAAAAAAAACCCCTACAGATCTTTTGGGTGAAGATGTTCGAGAAGGCATAACTGCCATTATTTCAGTGAAAGTACCAGACCCTAAATTTTCTTCACAAACAAAAGAAAAATTAGTTTCTTCTGAAGTTGAAAGTGTTGTGAGTACGGTGTTTAGCAAATACTTCAATGAATACTTATTAGAAAACCCAAAAGATGCTATGGCAATCTATGGCAAAGTAGCTGAAGCTGCTCTTGCCAGAGAGGCTGCAAGGAAAGCTCGAGAAATGACTCGAAGAAAAGGAGTGTTAGAAATAGCAGGGTTGCCTGGGAAGCTAGCGGACTGCCAAGAAAAAGATCCAACCCTTTCAGAAATATATATCGTTGAGGGTGATTCTGCTGGAGGGTCAGCCAAACAAGGAAGAAATAGAAAAAATCAAGCAATACTCCCTCTTAAAGGAAAGATTATTAATGTTGAAAAAGCAAGAATTGATAAAGTTCTTGGATCTCAAGAAGTTGGCACATTAATTAAGGCTTTGGGCTGCGGGATAGGTAAAGAAGATTTTGATATTGAAAAATTAAGATATCATAGAATCATAATAATGACCGATGCTGATGTTGACGGATCTCATATCAGAACATTGCTTTTAACATTCTTTTACAGGCAGATGTTTGATATTGTAGATAGGGGCCATATATATATTGCCCTACCACCATTATACAAAATTACAAAAGGTAAAGAATTTGTTTACGCATCTGATGAAGATCAAAAAGATGCAGCAATTAAAGAGCTATCAAAGACGGGTTCAAGAGGATTAGAGGTTCAAAGATATAAAGGATTGGGTGAAATGAACCCAGAGCAGTTGTGGACAACTACCATGGACCCAGAGCACAGAAGAATGATGAGGGTTGATATTAAAGATGTTCAAGACGCAAATGAATCCTTTGAAATTCTTATGGGTGACGAGGTTGAGCCTAGAAGAGAGTTTATTGATGCAAACGCTTTGTCTGTAACAGACCTAGATATCTAACTTATTTCGTTGTAGTTATTCTTAACCCAATTATATGCATCATTAGAAACGTTTTTAGGGTTGGTGCCGAGTATTGGCTCACCTATTCTTAAAACAACCTCTCCAGGATATTTTATAAATTTTCTATTTTTCCAATACCTGCCCGAGTTATGACATATAGGTAAAACCGGTAGACCGCTTTTAACAGACAATAAACCACAACTATTAGCAAAAGGTTGAATTCCTTTATCTGGACTGATTCTTGTACCCTCAGGAAAAAGTATTATTGAAAAACCTTTTTTTAACCTTATTAATCCCTTTTTTATGACTTTTTTTAAGCTGCTTACTTTATTTAATCTATTTAAGGTTATGGGTTTCATACACCTTAAAGCCCATCCAAACAAAGGTATATAAAGTAATTCTTTTTTTATAATGCTTGTAGAGGGAATAAATAATGTTTGTAAAAAAAATGACTCCCATTGTCCTTGATGATTTGAAACAACAATACATGGGGTATTTGGAATATTTTCAACACCCTCCACCTTCCATCTGATCCCACAAAATATTTTTAAAGCGTTTAAAACAACCCTTATCCATATAGAGCCAACTTTCTGAAGATTTTTAGTTGAGATAAAAAAATAAAGAGCTAATATAATAGCTGTTATTGGTATAAAGCTTAAATAAAAAAAAACATTAAAAACAATGCTACCAATTAGAGGCATATACTAACCATTTATAATCTTGGCAAGATATTCTGGGAGCTTATCAATTCCTATGCGCTCCTGTTTCATGGTGTCTCTATCTCTAACTGTTGCAGTATTATCTTCAATAGAATCAAAATCTATTGTTATGCATAAAGGAGTTCCTATTTCATCATGCCTTCTATAACCCTTACCAATATTTCCAGTATTCTCTAGAATAATTCTTCCAAGATTAAGTTTTTGGAGCCTATTTTTAAGATCAGATGCAATCTTAACCAATTCTTCATTATTTTTTTTCAAAGGAATCACGGCAGCTTTAACAGGAGAAAGATGAGGCATAAGTTTTAAGACTGTTCTTTCTTTGCCATCTCCTAAATTTTCAACATTATAAGCTTCATTCATAATTGCTAGCACACCCCTATCTACACCTGCTGAGGGCTCAATAACATAAGGCACAACCCATTCTTTCGTTTTAATATTTTGGATCGCTAGGCGCGTATTAGATGATTTATTTTCCATTACATTTGCAGATATATTAAGCTCATCTTGATTTTTTGTATGCGAGCCAAGGTCAAAGTCAGTTCTATTTGCTATCCCCTCAAGCTCCTCAAGGCCATGAGGAAATTTATACATAATATCGATAGTTCCCTTTGAGTAATGTGCTAACTCATCATTGGGCACATCGTAAAGCTCGATACTATCCATCGGTATTCCTTGTTGCTCCCACCAATCAAGTCTTTTTTGTACCCATTTTTTATGCCATTCTTCATCGGAGCCTGGCTCTACAAAGAACTCTAGCTCCATTTGCTCAAACTCTCTAACTCTAAAGATGAAGTTTCTAGGTGTAATTTCATTTCTAAAAGCTTTTCCAATCTGCGCAATACCAAATGGCAAAGATTTAGAGGATGAATCTACAACATTTTTAAAATTTGTAAAAATTTGTTGAGCAGTTTCTGGCCTTAAATATGCAAATGACGCTCCGTCATCAATTGGCCCAACGCTTGTTTTAAACATAAGATTAAAAGGCCTTGGTTCAGTAAGGTCTTTAGAACCACATTCTGGGCATTTTTCATCATTAAGCTGATCGGCTCTTGATCTAGCATTACACGATCTACAATCAACCATAGGGTCAGAGAATGTATCTTCATGGCCAGAATGTCTTAAAACCGTTGGATTTGAAAGAATTGCTGCATCCAGACCCTCAATATTATCATTTTCATATATCATTGATGTCCACCAAGAGTGCTTTAGGTTATTTTTTAACTCAACACCTAGTGGCCCATAATCATACATGCCCTGCATACCACCATATATTTCACCTGATTGAAAGATAAAACCCCGTCTTTTACATAAAGATACAAGATCATCCATATTTTTTGCAGTCAAATCAATCT
>ERZ1047472.2302-NODE-2302-length-13653-cov-5.614429_pt1 | contig 13653 bp, 8 predicted proteins | sample MGYA00383095_ERZ1047472 | MGnify/ENA primary metagenome ERZ1047472 (study PRJEB29581, sample SAMEA5548365) | metagenome | biome: marine; feature: coastal; material: water | depth 1 m | study: Short-term variability in the microbial, nano- and picoplankton...
CACTTGAAATCTTGGTGCAAATTTGATGCTAAACGTACTGTCTTTGGCAACAAAACTTAACATTCCTTTTCCAAAGGAAGTGTCGCTTATTTCTTGAGATTGTACGCTAAAGCTTATAAAAATTATAAATAGAAGTAATAGTTTGTTTTTCATTAGTGTTGGTTATTAGCTTTTGTCAGGCACAAAAGTGAACAACTAATGTTAACAGAACGTTTCTTTAAAATTAAATATTAAATAGACTGCCTGGCCAAGGCAGTCATATTTAAGAATCCAATGTAAATAGTCGACAAAAACTAATAATCAACATTGAATAATGTGTCTAAGACAACTCAAAATTAAGAAGCAGATTCATCGGTATTGTAATATAAATGTTATTTAATTATTAAGTAATAAACTCAGTTTTTAATATTACGCCATCTCAGCACCGAATGTTAACTTAATGTAAACAAAAAGTTGATTTATTGTTAATTATTGCTTAATATTGATAATGGAAAGAATTCTAAAGACATTCCTAATATGAAAAAATATTCGATAGGAGCCACACTTTTTTTATTCGCTTCTCTATGTGCACAAGAGTCAAACAAGCCTTGTTTTGAAAAAAAAGAAAACCGTGTTAGTGCTGTATATTACTACGATAACGGGGAAGTATCACAAACGGGATACTTTAATAGTGAGGGAAAATTAGATGGCGTTTGGACAAGTTACGATACTGCAGGCAACAAGGTTTCTCAAGGACATTATTCCAATGGTGTCAAAACGGGGCAATGGTTGTTTTGGTTCGATGGTACGCTTAAAGAAGTAGATTTTGTAAACGCCAAAATCGCCAACGTTAACGAATGGCATAAAAAATTGGATGTAGCGTTAAACACAAACCAATAAAAAAAGCTCCCAAACAGGAGCCTTTTTTATAATTCACCTTTTTCTATTTAGCCCAACCAACAGCCCAGTCTGGTATATCAGCACCATTTCCAGCACCAGTAGCACCAGTATTTGCACCAACATAGGTGTAGCCACCCCAATCCCACTCGGAAGGAGCATTTATATAATTAAAATTCTCAATTACTAGGTCACCGTTTGCAAGTCTTTCTTGTGCGATATCATCTGAACTTTTTATTTTCATTCCTAAGCTAATGCCATCGACCACAAAATTTCTATAAGTTAGATTTCCTCCGCCTTCTTTGAAGTAAATGGCTCCTTCTGAGTTGCCAAGACCATCAACAATCATAGTAACATTTGAAATGGTTGCAGTTGTAACGGGTTCTAAACTTCCATCGTCTCCATTGTTGGAACTTTCAATACCCGCTTTGGTAACACCTTTTATGAAAGCGTTGGTAATGGATCCTGTAAATCCGTCTGCAAAATCTATAGAATCATCACCAGAGTTGATAGAAACTAAATTTTCTGCATCAACAGCACCACCAAAAAACTCAATACCATCATCTCCTCCATTTACGGAAGACACGTTACTAAACACTGTTCCAGACCCAACTCCAAACAATGTAATTCCATTAAATTCTTTTTCATTGGTAAAGGTTGCTCCAGTATATTCAACTCTTAGATACGTAATAGAACCTGAGCTGTCTGTGTTATCTGTTCCTCCATAAGTCAAATCACCCACTTCAGAAGTAACATCTACTCCAGCATTCGTCACTCCATATCCAGCAATGGCCAAGCCACCCCACGCACCAGAAGATTGTGTTTCTGCGGTCATTACTACAGGATTAGTAGCAGTTCCACTTATGTTAATAGTCGCTCCACGCTCTACACCAACATAGGCAGTAGTTCCAGTTCCCGCAGCAGCCGTAATGGTGGTTCCGGCAGGTATGTTAAGTGTTGCTCCTTGTTTTACAACCAAGGCGCCTGTTAGCGTATAGTTTAGTGTTGGATTTAAAGAAATAGTTCCGTTTTGAATATCGCCTTTAAAATTATTAGGGTCTAATTCAAAAGAACTACTAGGTGCTGTAGCATTTTCATCGTCAATGGTACAGTTAAGCATTAGTATGCTTGTCAAAATCAATATAAGTATGGTTTGCTTTTTCATTTTTAATTATTTAATGTTTCACAAAGCTCGCCGAACAAAGTCACTCTAGTTTTAGGTAATAATTAAGCGTTTGTTAAGATTTTTAAAAAACAAAGAATAAAAACCAAGGGTGCTTAATATTCAATTAAAATTTATAGCCAATAGATAAACTTAAGTTAACACCCTTTTTAAACGTATCAAGAACTACTTCTTGGGTGCCAGGAGTGTTGTACACTTCTTGAATTCTAGAGATTGTAGGATTTAGAAGATTTTTTGCAGATAACCCAAAAGAGAACTGCTTCATCGTACTTTTTATAACAAAATCTAAAGTACCATAGCTCTTATCAATCACATTACCTTTATTCAATGTGCCAATTGTATTTAGTTGGTCTGAAAAATAGGAATACGCAACAGTTCCCTGAATCGATTTGTCCGTATCAAACTCTTTTACGTAAGAAACATCAGCATTCAAAAGAAAATCGGACGCACCAGTCAACTTACTGGAGTTAAACGTAAAATTGACGCTATAGTCCGTTTCATCCGTTACTTTCTGAGTGTCTAAATCTTGAACGGTTTGAAGCAGGGAGATATTTAACCCTCCAGAAATTTTGTGGTCAAATTCATCGTCATCTGCGTTAAAGCTGAGAAGATTTTTTTTCAACTCAAGCTCTAAACCATACACTTCTGCCTGCTTTCCTGTGTTGATATAGGATATATCGTTGGAGGTGGAATTAATAAAAATACTGTTGATTGGATTTTGAATCAATTTTCCAAAGACCGTGGCAGAAATTAGCTCATCATCATTTGGGAAATATTCCCACTTCAAATCGGCATTCCAATTAGTGGATTCGTACACATAATTGTTTCCTCTGTAAACTTGGGTTACTTCTTCGTATAACATATTTACTCGCTCTTTGAACTGCGGCAGCGTGTAGGTTTTGCTTGCGGCAAACTTAAAATTCATGTTTTCTTTGAGTATATATTTTGCAGATAGTGATGGTAATAACTTTTCTTTGATAAATGCAATACGATCTTCGTTTGATGATTGAAGTGTGAGGTAATCAATTTCAATAGCAATCATTTCTGCACGCAGCCCTAATACAATAGAAAATTTTGGATTAAAATTCCACAGTCCACTTACAAACCCAGCATTAATATATTGTCCGCCGCTGTAGGTTTGTGGTTTTTGCTGATTGATGAAGTAGAGCGAATTTAAATTAGTGTTATTAAAAAACCCATCAAAATTAGCAATCTCTATATTATAGACACCAGCTTGATTGTTAAGTCTGAACTCGTATTGCTGCGATTCAAAATCAACAAATTTATACCGCCCACTGAAACCAAAATCTAATTCTCCTTTTACTTCGTCATCATCATACAGCGTCCATTTGTCAAAAATATTTACTGATATTTCATCTTCAGTAAGCTCTTGATAAAAACGGTGGTTATAGATTGGGCTCCCAGAAATTAAAACATAATCACTACTTCGGTTGGGTCTAAAATCGCGGCCCGCTGTGTTTTGCATTCTATCTGGGATATTGCTTTTTAACTGGTTGAATCCTACAACCCAATTTACACGGTGGTTTTTAAATAGATTATGAGCCCCACTTAATTGATTAACAAATAATTTTGTTTGTTCAAAGGTATTTCTTTGGATAAACCCAAACCCATCATCATTGTCTGTAACAGCATTGTCAAATTCAATGTCAAAACCGCTGTATTCATCATGATTTTGTGATGAACTATTTATAAATAAACTCGTAAATGCTAATTTATTATTTGTGTTAATGCGGTAGTTAAAACTGCCCATAGCAGTAGTATTCGTACTGTATTGATATGCATTTTTGTAAAAGTTTTGTCGCGTATATCCATCGGCACCCACTTTTCCGCGGCTAAGCCCTTCTCTATAAAGGGTGTTGTTATCAAAGCTCAGCGTTATAAATGTGTTTAATCTGCCTTCACCAATCTCAAAGCTTTTTCCGCCATTTAGTTTAATCCCGCCATTAAGTAAAAAGTCTGTTTCTTTCCTGTTCCAGCTTGACCCCCAATCAGAGGTTAAGGAAGGGTTGGCAGGTTCAGAAGCTGCATAAAAACCAAAAGGACTTGGTCCATCCGAAATGTAAAAAGGGTTTTTCCCAACGACATTTGAATTCCCGCCTAAACTAAGCCCCAAAGATACATAAGGTTGACCTCTAAAATTTTTCGAATCAATGTTAATATTCCCACCTCCAAAATCTGCATAATTTTTTGAGCTGAATGTTTTACTAATACCAATGTTTTCTACAATGTCAGTGGAGAAAAGACCTAATTCAATATTTTTAAGCGCAGGATTGTTTGAAGGAAGTGGCAATCCGTTAAGAGTGGTAATATTATAACGATCTCCTAAACCTCGTACGAAAATACCTTTGGTGTTATTTTGTTTGGAAACGCCTGCAGTTTTTGTCACAGCAGTAGCCACATCGGAAACACCTTTTTTTGTCAATTCTTGTGCCCCAATAGCTGTTTCCATAACCACTGCCTTTTGCTGCTGTAATAGTAATGCGCTTTCAGTTTCCCTAGAAACAGATGTCTTGACGATAACCTCGTTTAATGAGACACTATTAGCTTCAAGAATGACATCAATGCTATTGGTTTTGCCGGCCTCTATGGTTGTTTCAATTTCTACGGTTTGGTAGCCCACATAACTAAACTGCACGGTGTAAATGCCTGGCTCTAGTTTGTCCAAAGTGTATTTGCCATCAAAGTCTGAAGTTGTTCCTTTGGATGTGCCTTTAATCAGTACATTGGCAAAAACAAGTGGCTCATTACCAAACTCCTTATCTGAGAGTAGCCCAGCAATGGCTCCAGTTTCTTGCGCTGATAGACCAAAGGAAACTACAGATAATACGAGTATTAAAAAGAATTTAACTTTCATATAAGTTTAAAAATCTAATTTTTTCAAAAGTACATTTGATTGAACCGTATTGTGGTTTCCGGTTTTTTATATAATCATCACTTAAACGTTATCAAACACTATCAAATTCCACATTGTCTAAACATTAACTTAACATTGCAAATTACTATCTTGCAACAATGAGTAAGTCCATGAATTGGGAGCAACTGCTATCTCTTAAACGCAAAGGAGATAAGCAAAAACGAATCCGTGCGGAGCAAGACCCAACCCGAAGTGGTTTTGAAGTAGATTATGACCGTATTATCTTCTCTGCAGCCTTTCGAAACCTGCAAGACAAAACACAAGTCATTCCCTTTTCAAAAACCGATTTTGTGCATACACGCCTTACGCATTCGCTTGAAGTTTCAGTTGTTGGGCGGAGCTTGGGACGGATGGCCGGACAACGTTTATTGGACAAATATCCTGAGCTCAGTACCACACATGGCTATACCATAAACGACTTTGGTGCTATTGTCGCCGCGGCTTCACTGGCTCACGATATTGGCAATCCACCCTTTGGTCATAGCGGGGAACAGGCCATAGGCGATTATTTTGCCAATGGCGCGGGAGCCAGCTATAAAAACCAGCTCACCCCAACGCAATACCAAGATCTCACCCATTTTGAAGGCAATGCCAATGGACTTAAAATTTTGATGGAATCTAGAGAAGGCGTTCCTGGCGGCTTGCGTTTGAGCTATGCTACACTCGGTGCTTTTACCAAATACCCCAAGGCATCACTGCCGCATAAGCCCAGCAAGCACGTAGCTGATAAAAAATTTGGGTTTTTTAACGCCCAACAAACCGATTACCAAGCCGTAGCAAAAGATTTAGGGCTTATGGATTCAACCAATAAAATGATGCGTCATCCACTTGCCTATTTGGTGGAGGCAGCAGACGATATTTGTTATACTCTTATCGATTTTGAAGACGGTATTAACCTCGGGTGGATTTCTGAAGACTATGCTTTGGAATACCTTATAAAACTGGTAAAGGATACCATAGACACGGGCAAGTATCAACAGCTGACCACCAAAACCGATCGGCTGGCCTACCTACGTGCCCTGTCCATCAGCACGCTGATACAAGAGGCGGCACAGCTGTTTATGCAGCATGAGCAGGAAATAATGGAAGGCAACTTTCAAACATCGCTAACGGATAGAAGTCAGTATAAGGCCCAAATCAAAGACATCATCGACCTAAGCGTGCGCAATATTTATCAAGCACAAGAGGTTATCGAAAAAGAACTCAAAGGCTATCAAGTCATACACCGATTGCTGGATGTGTTTGTAGGTGCAGCGGTGCGCAATAAAGCAGACAAGGCTTCAGCGTTTGACAAACTTGCGCTACAATGCCTTCCAGACACGCTTACACTTCCGCAAGACGACACCTATCAGTTGTTGTTGAACATCAGTTGCTATGTTGCAAGTCTCACAGACGGCAAAGCATTGGAATGGTACCAAAAAATGGCGTAATGGAACAGGTTTTTGATGACACTTTTTTTATGAAAAAGGCACTTGCAGAGGCACAAATTGCCCTTGAAAAGGATGAAGTGCCAGTCGGTGTAGTCGTTGTAGCCAATAACAGCATTATTGCGCGGGCACACAACCTTACCGAAGCCCTTACCGATGTGACAGCCCATGCCGAAATGCAAGGCATCACGGCTGCGGCCAATGCCATAGGGGGTAAATATTTACAGGGCTGCACCCTATACGTAACACTTGAACCATGTAGCATGTGTGCTGGGGCATTATATTGGAGTCAAATTTCTAGAGTAGTATTCGCTGCCGACGATCCTAAGCGTGGCTACCGCCAACACGGAACGCTGTTGCATCCCAAAACAGAAGTGGTTTCGGGTGTTATGGCTGATGAGGCACGAAAATTATTACTGCAGTTTTTTAACGAAAAAAGAGGCTAGGTTTTCTTCTTCCTTTTTTCAGGCTCTAGCGTTTCCTTCATTTTTTTGAGGTTTTCTGGAGAAAGCGTGTAGTCTTTGAGTTGCTTTCCTTTCCAGCGGTGTACCAAAAAAATGGGCATATACACCAAAAAACCAGTTGTCACAGAAAAGCCAATCCATTTTTCGCCTAATGCCAAATCGTTTTGGCGGATGACATAACCCGCAATGATGTTGGCAATAACAAGCACAAAAAAGATGCGTAAAAACCACTTCATTTATTCTGGCTTTGGCTTCACAATCAACGATAATTCAGCAAGTTGCTCTGTGTCTAGTGGTGCCGGCGCATCAATCATCACATCACGACCGCTATTGTTTTTAGGAAACGCAATATAATCCCGGATGGTTTCCTTGCCGTCCAATATGGCCACCAAACGGTCAAAGCCCAAGGCAATTCCACCATGTGGAGGCGCACCATAGGTAAAGGCATCCATCAAAAAGCCAAATTGCGCTTTGGCTTCTTCGTTGCTAAACCCAAGCAGGGAAAGCATTTTTTCTTGGGTACTTCTATCGTGAATACGAATAGAACCACCACCAATTTCGTTTCCGTTTAAAACCAAGTCATAGGCTTGTGCCACTACGGCTTTTGGATCGCTTTCCAATTGCGAGAGGTGCGCTGGTTTTGGTGCTGTAAACGGATGGTGCATGGCGTGTAAGGCTCCGCTTTCATCATCTTCCTCAAACAGCGGAAAGTCCACCACCCAAAGTGGTGCAAATTCGTCTGGCTTCCGCAATTCCAATGCCTCGGCAAGAGCCATGCGAAGGGCACTCAATTGCGTTCTTGTTTTGTTTGTTTCACCTGCCATCACAAGAATTAAATCTCCTGCTTTTGCTTCACAGGCTGTAGCCCAAGTAGCTAGCGCATCGTTATCAAAAAACTTATCTACCGACGATTTGAATGTACCGTCTTCGTTGCATTTTACCCAAACCAATCCGTTGGCGCCAATTTGCGGACGTTTTACCCAATCAATCCACGCATCTATTTGTTTTCTAGACCAAGAAGCAGCACCGGGAACAGCAATGCTAACAACCAATTCTTGGCTATCAAACACACCAAAGCCTTTGTTTTGTGCCAAGTCATTAAGTTCTGTGAAGGTCATGCCAAAGCGAATATCCGGTTTGTCGTTTCCATAGGTTTTCATCGCATCCTCATAACTTATCACAGGGAATGGCGCGGGGCTTATGCCGTGAATTTCTTCTAATAAATGGGATAAGAGGCCTTCAAAGCAGGCCATTATATCTTGTTGATGCACAAAGGACAATTCACAGTCTATTTGCGTGAATTCAGGTTGGCGATCGGCACGAAGGTCTTCGTCTCTAAAGCACTTCACAATTTGAAAGTATTTGTCCATACCACCTACCATTAGCAATTGCTTAAAAGTTTGTGGCGATTGTGGCAGTGCATAAAACTGGCCTTCGTTCATACGTGAAGGCACCACAAAATCACGAGCTCCTTCGGGAGTAGATTTTATCAAGTAAGGCGTTTCAACTTCTATAAAAGCCTGTTCCGCTAGATAATTGCGAACCAATAAACCAATCTTTGAGCGAAACAACAGGCTGTTTAGAACAGGGGTACGTCGAATATCCAAATAGCGATACTTCATACGAAGATCTTCTCCGCCGTCTGTTTTATCCTCAATGGTAAAGGGAGGAGTTTGGGCTTCATTTAGGACCGTTAGCTCAGACACCAAGAGTTCGATATTTCCCGTGTCCATATTTGGGTTTTTTGCCTCTCGCTCTATTACAACCCCGGTGACTTGAATAACCGTTTCACGTCCTATTTTACGTGCCTTTTCGAGTAGTGCTGTCGAACAACGTTCTTCGTCCAAGACCAATTGGGTGATTCCGTAACGGTCGCGCAGATCTATCCACAACATAAAACCCTTGTCACGAACTTTAGCCGCCCACCCCGCTAGGGTAACTTCTGAACCGATATGTGTTTCACGTAACGCACCGCAATGATGGCTTCTATACATCCTTTAAATTTTTTCAAAAATAGAATTAATCTACGACTAGCGACTTAAAAGTTAAACATTCCTTTTCTACAACGTGTTGGGCAAAAGGATGTCTGATCTTATTTTTTACAGTAGTCAAACCCATGCATTTCCGTCTGCGGTGACTCACGACTAGTTTCCTAAAGTTGCTTTAAAACGAATGGCGGCTCTTTTACTTAAAAAGAACGTTACAGGAACAATCACCAATGTGAGAAAGGTCGCAAAAGTAAGTCCGAATATGACTGTCCAAGCAAGAGGTCCCCAAAAAATAACATTCTCCCCACCAAAATAAATTTGCGGATCGCCTGTAGCAAACAAACTAAAGAAGTTAATGTTCAGCCCGATAGCGAGTGGAATTAATCCCAAAACGGTTGTAATGGCGGTCAATAATACAGGGCGCAAACGGGCTTTTCCACCCGCAACAATGGCCTCAAATATGTCTTTTCTAGGAAGTAGATTATCATCTGTTATGCCAAGCGCTTCCCTTTTTCGGTCTAAGAGCAATTGGGTGTAATCAAGCAAAACCACACTGTTGTTTACCACAATTCCTGCTAGGGAAATGATGCCCATCATGGTCATGATGATGACAAAGGTCATGTTGAAAAATACCAATCCAAGCATTACGCCAGTAAAACTCATAAAAATGGAAAATAAAATAATGAGGGGTTTGCTCACGGAGTTAAATTGAAAAACAAGCAGCAACATGATCAACAGTATGGCAAAGCCAAGCGCACTAGATAAAAATCGCATGTTTTCTTCCTGTTCGGCGATTTCTCCTGTAAAGGCATAATCGATTCCTTTTGGGATATTGAACCCTTGCAATTGGGTTTGTACTTGCCCCACAATTTCATTGGCATTGTAACCAGGAAGTATAGCAGAATAAACCGTTACCACACGGCGCATATTTTTGTGTTTGATGGCACTAAACCCTGCTACATTTTTGGTTTCTACTACCGCTGAAACGGGAATACTCTTAATCTGCCCACTGGCCATATCTCGGAAGGTAATGTTTTGGTTAAAGAGTGCAGAGGGGTTGTACCGGTCTGCTTCTTGAAAGCGCACATTGATATCATAGTCTTCGCCGTCATTTTTATACACGCCTGCTTTTTCACCAAAAAGCGCACGTCGCAGTTGGAAACCAACCTGACCAGCGCTCACGCCCAGACTTCCTGCTTTTCTTCTGTCAACCGTAACTTCCATGCCCGGTTTGTTGCGGTTTACATCTACTTTTAATTCTTCTATGCCGGGGATGTTTTCCTTAATGATAAAGCTTCGCACTTCGTTTGCAACCTTGATGAGCTCAATATAATCACCTCCTGAAATTTCAATATTTATGGGATAGCCCACAGGAGGGCCGTTGGCATCTTTTTCCACGGATATACTCACGCCAGAAAATTTGCCTTGGAGGGCTTGCTGCACTTCGCTTCGAAGCACCTCACTAGACAGTCCACGGCGAAACTTATATTCGCGCATGGTGGCCGTAATTTTTCCTCTATGTGGCATTTCTGCTTGAGAACCGCCGTCTGTTTGTGGATTTCCAGCGCCTTCACCCACTTGTGATACAAGAGATTCCACCATAAAGTTGGCGCCCTCATCCATGTATTTTTCTTTGTTGACCGTTTCAATGACCACTTGCTCAATACCTTTGGTAATGGCATTGGTCTTATCAATGTCTGTTCCTTGTGGATATTCAATATATACGATGATTTGACTCGGCTCGTTGTCTGGGAAAAACTCCACTTTTGGACCGGCAATTCCGACCAAAACAAAGGATGTAATTAACAAGGCAATCGTTCCAAAAACAAAGGCATAGGCACGCCAACCCCGCATGGCAAATTGCAGTAGCCTTTCGTAGTTGCGTTCTAAATTATGGAGGAAGAATCGTTGAAACTTGTGGGCGAGCCCTTTGACAACATAGCGGTATAACCAAAATAGGGCTGCAATGGTAATCATAAAACTTCCAAAGCCTCTAGTCCCGGTGGATATAAGCATAAAAAACAAGCCAATGCCTCCTAGTATTAGGCTTAGGCGAATGAGTCCTTTTCGGGTCATGTTTTTTTCTTCCACATCCATAAACTTGGATACCAACATGGAGTTGAACAGCAGCGCAACAAATAGCGATGATCCCAAAACAATGGAAAGGGTTATGGGAAAATAAATCATAAACTGCCCCATAATGCCCGGCCAAAAGCCCAAAGGAATAAAGGCTGCTACTGTCGTAGCTGTAGAAATGATGATGGGATATGCGATTTCACTAACGCCTGTTTTAGCAGCTTCAACGCGTGACATCCCTTCTTTTTCAATAAGACGATACACATTTTCTACAACGACAATACCGTTGTCTACCAACATCCCAAGACCCATAACAAGCGCAAATAGCACCATGGTATTCATGGTATAACCCAAGGTTTGAAGGATAACAAAGGAAATAAACATAGACATGGGAATGGCAAAACCAACAAACAAGGCATTGCGAAACCCTAGGAAAAAGGTAAGCACCGTTACTACCAGCAATACACCAAAGAGAATGTTGTTTACCAAATCGTTGACTTGGTTGAGCGTCAGCGAGGACATATCGTTAGATATGGTCACGCTCAGGTCTTCTGGGAAGTCATTTTCTTGGGCCTCCAACACAATCTGTCGTATGCTAGTAGCCGCCTGAATCAAGTTTTTTCCACCGCGTTTTTTGACATCAAGCATAACCGTAGACACGCCAAAATCACGGGCAAAACTGGTCGTTTCTTTTTCTTTGAAGGATATGGATGCAATTTCTCCAAGAGACACTGTACCTTTTTCGTTGGTTACGACAAATTCCTCAAGTTCCGCGGGAGTACTAACCTCTCCAACTACACGGACACTTCTGCGTTGTCCCCCACTACGCATACTACCTGCCGAAACCGTCATGTTTTCGTTGGCAATGCTTTGCACGACGTCATTAAAACTCACCTTAGAAGCCATCATTTTTCGGATATCTACAGCGACTTCGATTTCTTTGTCTTGCGCCCCTCTAATATCAACAGCTTTGATTTCGTCCAACTGCTCAATGCGTTCTTCTAAAATTTCACCGTAGCTTTTGAGACGTTCAATGGGGTAATCGCCCTGTATGCTCACGTTTAGAATGGGAAGCTCCTCAGAGAAATTTAAGTTAAAAACAGCAGGTTCTAGCTTGGCATTGTTAAAAGTTGGCCAGTCTTCTGAAGCAACCACTGCGTCCACTTCATCTTTGACGCGCTGCTTGGCTAGGTCTACGTCAATATCTTCATCAAATTCAATGGATACAATGGAATAATCGTCTTGGGAGGTGGAAGTGATTTCGGTAATATTGCTAATACCCTTGATGCCTTCCTCAAGTGGATCCGTAACAAAGCGCTCAATGTCTTGTGCTGTATTTCCAGGATAGGGCGTGCTTATAAAAATGGTTGTTTCTGTAATTTCGGGGAAGTTTTCTCTTGGCATATTAACGTATGCCGTACCTCCTAGAATTAGGAAAATACCCATCAGTACGTAAATAATAGTACTGTTTTTTATAGCCCAAACCGATAGACCAAAAGCGGAGTTGGATTTATTTTCTTGACTCATAAGGCATTTGTAATTCGGATGTTTTCATTTTCTTTAACCAAACGCGCCCCTTCGTCAATGACACGATCTTCGGGGTTTAATCCGCTGATAACTTCAACTACATCACCTTCAACAAGGCCAGTTTCAATAAATTTTTTTTCTGCCTTATTGCTATCAGTAACCACATATACATATTGCGTTCCTTCAAAATTTTCAGAAACAACTTCTAGCGGCACAACTAGGGCATCTGATTTTTGGTAGTCTACGAGTTTTACAACGGTTATGGTGTTGGGCGCGAGGGTTAGCTTGTTGTCTGCAGCAATAGTTACTTTAAAGGTCCTGTTGCCTGGGCTTATGTGAGTTCCCTTGTGGGTTACACGACTTTGGTAGCCGTAATCGAATGATGGAATTTCAACGGTTGCTGCAGTACCTTTATCTACAGATGTATAATAACGCTCAGGCACATCAACATCAACATACATGCTTTGTAGATTTACCAAACGAAGCAAGGGGCTCATACCAGGGGAAACCAATTGACCTACTTCAGCCACAACATCGTCTATCCGGCCAGAAAAGGGGGCATAAAGGCTTGACTTGTCAAGTTGCTTTTTGAGTTGTTCATAGCTGTTTTCTTGGCTTTCGTAAGTGGCTTTGGCTTGTAGATATTCAATTTCAGCGCCTATATTTTGATTCCATAAGCGCTTTTGACGCAAGTAAATAGTCTTGGCTAGTTCGAGTTGGGTTTTTAGTAAAGCCACGTTTTGAGAAAGACCACCATCGTCTATGCTTAGCAACAAATCTCCTTTTTTTACGGACTGTCCCTCTTTGACATATATGGCTTTTACTTTGCCTAAAAACTCAGCAGTGAGCATTAAGTTTTGATCTGTTTTTACAGTTCCCTGTAACACGACTGTGTGCTGAAAGAATTCTTTTTTTAATGTCAATACAGTTACCAACGACCGTTTTTTATTTTCTTCCAACGCATCAATGGCTTCAATAACCTTATTCAGCTCTGTTTTTATGGCATTGTTTTGTTTTACAAGCTCGGCTTGTTTTGCCCGTAATCCCACCACGTCTTTTTGCGCAATTAGTGTTTGGGTGGTTGGGGTTTCAGAAGAACTACAGCCAAGCAATAGGCCAGTGAGTAGGGTTATAAGTGTTCTTTTTGTCATTTTGTTTGCGTTACAGGGTTTAGTAA
>ERZ1047472.2308-NODE-2308-length-13612-cov-16.983698_pt1 | contig 13612 bp, 11 predicted proteins | sample MGYA00383095_ERZ1047472 | MGnify/ENA primary metagenome ERZ1047472 (study PRJEB29581, sample SAMEA5548365) | metagenome | biome: marine; feature: coastal; material: water | depth 1 m | study: Short-term variability in the microbial, nano- and picoplankton...
ATGAAATTGTAATTACTGCTACTTCATTTGCTATCGATAGAAAAACTCCTGTTGCTGTATCTACAGTAAAAGCAGCGGATATTGAAGCAAAATTAGGTACACAAGAATTTCCTGAGATTTTAAAATCTACTCCAGGGGTATACGCTACTAAAACAGGTGGTGGTTATGGAGACTCAAGGATTAACTTACGTGGATTTAGTTCTGCAAACGTTGCGGTAATGATTAATGGAGTTCCTGTTAATGATATGGAAAACGGAGCTGTGTATTGGTCTAACTGGGCAGGTTTATCTGATGTTACTTCTGCAATGCAAGTACAAAGAGGTTTAGGGGCATCTAAAGTTGCAGTACCTTCTATAGGAGGAACAATCAACATTATTTCTAAATCTTCAGATGCAGAACAGGGAGGTAACGTAAACATGTCTACCGGTAATAATGGATACCAGAAATATGGTATGACGTTGTCTACTGGTTTAATGGATAATGGTCTTGCAGTAACTGCTTCTGCTGCCAAAATTTCTGGAGACGGTTATGTAGATGGACTTCAGTTTAGTGGAGTAAATTATTTCTTAAATGTTTCTAAAATTATAAATGATAATCATAAATTATCTTTCAACGTAATTGGTGCAAAACAAACACACGGTCAACGTTTTAATAGAACTACAATTGCAGGTAATAGAGCTACAGAACAGGGAGGTCAGAGATTTAACTTAGATTGGGGTTACAGAAATGGTCAAGTTGAAAATTCTTCTTTTAACTTTTATCATAAACCTCAAGTATCCCTTAACCACGATTGGGTAATTTCAGACAGAACATTCTTAACAACTGTTGCTTATGTCTCTTATGGTTCTGGAGGAGGTAGAAGATTAGACAATTCTGCCGATGGTGAACTTAATATAGGGAAAGCTGAGTATAGATTAGGAGGTGCAGATCAACCAATTGATTTTGATAGAATTATCCAAGAAAATAAAGATAGAGGCGCACTAGGTTCTTCAAACGTGTTTTTAGCGTCTAATAATGATCACGAATGGTACGGAGTTTTATCTACACTAAAAACTGATTTATCAGACAACTTGAAACTAACTGCAGGTTTAGATGGTAGATACTATAAAGGTATTCATTATTATGAGGTTACAGATTTATTAGGAGGTAGTTTTTTCCAAAATCCTAATAGAAATGATAATAATTTTGAAGAAGCATTACAAGTTGGTGATCGTTTAAACAGAGATTATGAGGGTAGAGTATTAAGATATGGTCTTTTTACCCAGTTAGAATATTCTCAAGAAGAGCTATCTGTTTTCTTATCTACAAATATTTCTAATACAAGGTATGCTAGATCTAGCTTCTTAGACGATTCAACAAATATAAATGGTAGAGTTTCTGACAATGTTAACTTTTTAGGTTTTGGTACAAAAGGAGGAGCAAATTATAATTTAGATGACACCAACAATGTTTTTGCTAACGTGGGGTATTTTTCTAGAGCACCGTTTTTAACTGGAGGAGTTTTTGTAAATAAAGAATCTATCGATTTTAATGAAGACGCTGCAAATGAAAAGATTTTTAGTGCTGAAATTGGATATGGATACCGAAGCGAAAAATTTAATGCAAACGTAAATATTTATAGAACTTCTTGGTTAGATAAATCTATTTCTCCTAGTGTAAGAGATCGTGATAACCCAGGGGAATTCTTAAATACGAATATTACAGGATTAGACGCTTTACATCAAGGGATAGAGCTTGATTTTATCTATAAATTATCTGATAAATTTAGAGTAAACGGAATGGTTTCTTTGGGAGATTGGAAATGGAAGAGTGATGTTGTAGCTGATGTATTTAATGATGACGGAACTTTAAATACAACAATAGAAGTTTTAGCTACAGATTTAAAAGTTAATGATGCAGCGCAAACTACCTGGGCATTAGGAGCTAACTATAAGGTTTTAGATAAAACATCAATATCTTTAGACTATAATTACGCAGGCGATATTTATGCTCGAGTTGATTTTAGTCAAGGAACAACAGACAGACAAAATACATGGAAATTACCTGCATATCATTTATTTGATTTAGGAATTAATCATGGATTTAGTATCGGAGATTTTGATGCTACCTTAAGAGGAAACATGAATAATATATTTAATGTCGAATACGTTTCTGATGCTTTTGATGCCTCAAGTCACTCAGCTGCAGATGCAGACGTATTCTATGGAGCTGGAAGAACATTTAGTTTAGGGTTAAAGGTTAACTTTTAAAAATATACACACACACAATCATGAAAAAAATACTTTTATTATTAACAATTTTTTCAATGGTATTCACTTCTTGTGATCCATTAGAAGATATTTACAGTGACTTAGATGCACTAAAAACTGATGGCATTTTCGGAAATGTAACTCGAACTTTATCTGATGACGATTATGATGATTTAGATCTCAGTGATAAGAATTTTAGTTCAATAGACGATGCAAAAACAATGTTACCTGGATTTTTATCAGACGAATATCCAGTTTTAGGTGTTATTTGGAACGCAGACGGCTCTATTAAGAAAGCTTCTTCTGCAACAATCACTTATAAGTTATATAGCCCAATTAAATTTGACACATACACAGTAACTGATGAAGATTATACTGAATTGGGTTTAACCAGTTTAAATAACCTTGGTGATTTTAATGATTTATTTGCAAGTAAATTTCCGAATGAAGAAAAAGGAACTGTAATCGATTTAACTTATACTACAGAGCCAACGATCATAGACTACACATTAACTAATGATGATTTTGATTTAGTAGGTAATGGTCGTTTTAATAATTTTGATATTAGACCAGGTAGAGACGAAGAAACTGAAGAATCTAGAAGAGTTAAGATTCAAACAATCTTATTAAACAACTTTCCAGCTGCAGAAGATGGAACGAAATACAATGTAACATATGCAGTTTACGATGGTAGTGCAGGTGTTCTAAACATGTTAGTTAAGCAACAGCAAAATGAGCCGGATCCTAATTTAACAAAAGACTATACCTTAACAGATGATGATTTTGATTTGGTTGGTAATGGTCGATATAATAATTTTGATATAAGAGAAGGTAAAGATGAAGAAACGGTAGAAGCAAGAAGAGCTAAGATAGAGATTATTTTATTAAATAATTTTCCAGCTGCAGCTTCTGGTGATTTATATAATGTTACCTATGCAATTTACGACGGTTCTCCTGGTTCGAGAGTTATGTTAGTTCAATTTGATGGAACTGGTTATACTATTTTCAGTACCACTTCATATGAATTTTATACTTTTGAGTTGGAGGAATCTACAACTAGATTTACACTGACAGATGAGTGGGCTGCGCCAATAACGTTCACAAGTGAAGAGTATACTCTAATGGGACAACGTTATCCAAACTTTAGTGATATTGATGAAGCTGAATACAATATCGGAATCTACTTAAGAACATTATATCAATTTGCAGCTCCTGAAGATTTTGTTGCCGTAGAATATAATTACTATAGTGGAGGAGTAAGCCAAAGAAATGTAAATTTTGTTTTTGATGGTTCTGTATGGAATGCAATACCTACTGTAATTGATTCAGAGTTACAGTTTGCACATAATGGTACAACTTGGGTTCCAGACAATACAATTAGTTACACATTAACAAACGCAGATTTTGCTCTTGTAGGCAATGGTAGCTACAACAACTTTGATGTTAGAGCAGGAAAAGATGAAGAAAAAGTTGAAGTTCGTTTGGCTAAAATTAGTACAATCTTATTAAACAATTTTCCTCAATATGGAGAGGGTCAAAAGTTTTCAGTCTCATATGCGGTTTGGAAACCAGGAGATGACGTTTTCGTTCTGAATGTTATTCACGACGGTACAAAATATGTATTACAATAATTAAATTGTTTTTCTTTTAAAAACCACCTCAATTGAGGTGGTTTTTTTATGTATAAAATCAGTAACTTTGCAGAATCATAAAATAATAAATAAATGAAAACCATTCATTCATATTGGGCTTACCTGGTATTGGCAATTCTAATTTTTACAGTTGTAAATGCTATTATTGGTCTAAAACAAAAAAAAGAATTTACAGATAAAGATTTACGTCTAGGTCTATTCACTTTAATTGTTTCTCATATTCAATTATTAATTGGTTTCGCATGGTATTTTATGTCTCCTTGGTATAAAGCATTAAAAGATGATGCAGCATCAGTTATGGTAAACAAAGAACTAAGATTACTTGCTGTAGAGCACCCAATTACTATGATTCTTGCAATTGTATTGATTACCATCGGTTGGTCTAAGCACAAAAAGAAAACAGAGGATACTGCAAAATTCAAAACCTTTAGCATCTTTTATGGGGTAGCATTACTATTGATTCTTTCAAGAATCCCTTGGAGTAACTGGTTTTAAATATGAAAATTTTAAGCTATTTATTATCTCCCATTTTTGTATTTACTTTTACATTATTATTAATAATCTTCCATCCATTTCAGTGGCTAAGCTTTACTATATTTGGTATTAAGGCACATTCTAAAGTTGTAAACGCATTAAATTATACGTTGGTTAAATCAATGTTACTTATAGGTGTTACTGTAAGGGTTACGAATAAACATAAAATTCCAGAAAACACATCAATTATTTTTGTATCCAACCATCAATCAATTTCGGATATTCCTCCAATTGGTTGGTATTTTAGAAAGTACAATCCTAAATTTGTTTCAAAAATTGAGTTAGGGAAAGGGGTTCCGAGTGTCTCTTTTAACCTAAAGAATGGGGGTGCGGCGCTTATAGACAGAAAAGATTCAAAACAATCAATAAGTGAGTTGATTAATTTCTCTAAAAGAATCAATAAAAACAAATGGAGCGCAGTTATCTTTCCGGAAGGAACTCGGAGTAGAAATGGTGTTCCTAAAAGTTTTGCTAAAAATGGTTTAAAGGTAATTGCTAAGTTCAACAAAGAAGGGTACATAGTACCACTAACAATAAACAATTCTTGGAAAATCTTTAAATACGGAAAATTTCCATTGGGTATTGGTAATCCAATTACAATTACTACCCACCAGCCTATAAAAATAGACTCATTGCCAATAGATGAGTTATTAGAAAAAACAGAGTCCGTTATAAAAGAACACGTAAAATAAAATTATGTCGATATACAATGTTAGAAAAGAGGTAATGCAAACTTTAGAAAAAAGTATGCAAACTTTTATGGATAAATATTTAATACCCGCAGAAAAAATTTGGCAGCCAACAGACTTTCTACCAAATTCTCAAAAAGATTCTTTTATTACAGAAGTAGAAGAAATTAGAGAAATTTCTAAAGAATTACATGACGATTTTTGGGTTGTTTTAGTAGGAGATACTATTACAGAAGAGGCTTTGCCAACCTATGAATCTTGGTTGTTAGATTTAGATGGTGTTTCTCAAGACCCAGACAACAGTTGGGCTAAATGGGTAAGAACTTGGACTGCAGAAGAAAATAGACATGGAGATGTTTTAAATAAGTACTTGTACTTATCTGGCCGTGTAAACATGCGCGAGGTAGAAATTTCTACCCAACATTTAATTGCAGATGGTTTTGATATCGGTACATCAACAGATCCTTATAAAAATTTTGTCTACACAACTTTCCAAGAATTAGCGACCTATATTTCGCATAATAATGTAGCTAAGATTGCACGTAAAAAAGGACACAAAGCGTTAGCAAAAATGTCTAAAATTATTGCAGGAGATGAAATGCGTCACCATCAAGCCTATGCCCACTTCGTGAAAGAAATATTTAAAATAGATCCGAGTGAAATGATGTTGGCTTTTCAACACATGATGAAACACAAAATTGTAATGCCAGCTTTGCATTTAAGAGAGTCTTTTAAAGAAAAAGGAAGTGCTTTCGATGATTTTTCCGCAGTAGCACAAAGAATTGGTGTTTATACAGGTTTCGATTATGTAGACATCCTTCAGAAATTAAACTCAATGTGGGAAATAGATAAGATTACAAATCTTTCTCCCGAAGCAGAAAAGGCGAGAGATTTTTTAATGAAATTACCAGCAAGAATGCAAAGAATTACAGAAAGAATTGTTGTTCCAGATACAGATTTTAAATTTAAATGGATGATACCAGCATAGTTTCTTAGAAGCTATTTCTTGGGTTCGCTTTTTGGAATAATAACATATTAAAGACTCTTTTAAAATTCAATTTTAAAAGAGTCTTTGTCATTTAAAAAACCAAGTTTCTTGCGAATGCTATCTTGTGCTGTTTTAATTAATCTTGCTTTTACAACTCCCTCTTTAGGGTGTTGTAAATTAGACATTACTTCACCAAAATAATCTACAACCAAAGAATTTCCAGAATAGTTGTAATTATTAGCGTCTTCACCAGTTCTATTCACCGCAATTACATAGCTCATGTTTTCAATTGCACGCGCTTTTAAGAGGGTTTCCCATGCTTTTATTCTTTTTATGGGCCAATTTGCCATAAAAATTAAAAGATCGTAATTATCAGTATTTCTAGTCCAAATAGGAAAGCGCAAATCATAGCATATTAACGGGCAAATTCTCCATCCTTTGTAGGTAACTATTAACTTTTCTGTTCCAGAGGTGTATACCTTATCTTCTCCGGCCAAAGTAAAAGAATGTCTTTTATCATAGGTTTCTATTTCTTCAGAAGGATGCACAAAAACCATTCGATTGTAATAATTGTTATTTTCTTCTATAACCAAACTTCCGCATAGCGCAATTTTATTTTCTGAAGCCATTTTTTGCATCCAAGAAACGGCATTTCCATCCATTTTTTCTGCAATCTTTTCAGGATTCATTGTAAAACCAGTTGTAAACATTTCTGGTAATACAACGAGATCTGTATTTTTTGGGAGTATATTTATTTTCTCTTCAAAAAAAGTAAGATTTTTAGTTGGGTTTTCCCAAACTAAATCAGCCTGAATACCAACAACATTCAATTCATTTTGCATTAAAAAATAATTTAATGATTAAAAGAGGTATAAATGTAAGTTTTTGTAATTTAGAAATTCAAACTCATCCAAAAAAAATTGATGCAATCTTTTATTTCTGATACCTTAGATCATATTTTAAAATCCACAAAATCTTTTGAAGATGTTGTATTTATTTTACCATCACAAAGAGCAAAAGTGTTTGTAAAACAATCTTTTAAAGATAAAATTGCGGTTGGATTTTTACCAGAAGTTATAAATATAGAACAGTTTATAAATCGAGTTTCTGGAATAGAAAAAGCAGATAGTATTCAATTATTATTTCATTTTTATACCATTTACAAGGGTTTAGAGAAGCAACCCGTTTCTTTTGATATTTTTGCTTCTTGGGCATTCACCGTAATTCAAGACTTTAATGAATTAGATCAACATTTAATAAATACTAAGGACATTTTCATCTATTTAAGAGATATTCAACGTTTAAAAAAATGGTCTGTAGAAGGCAATTTTAAAGAAACAGAATTAATGGAAGATCATTATTCATTTCTAGAAAAACTGAATACATATTACAACGCTTTTTATGCATTTTTAAAAGAAAAAAAAATTGGGTATCAAGGTTTAATGTATAGAGAATCTTGCAAAAAAATTGATTCCTTTTTAGATAAAAACACATCAAAAAAGTTCTTTTTTATTGGTTTTAATGCATTAAATACTGCCGAAGAGTTTTTATTTCAAAAGGTTTTAGAGAATAAAAATTCTGATATTTATTGGGATATTGATACTGCATTTTTCAATTCGAATCATCAAGCAGGAAGGTTTATTAGAAGATATAAAAAAGAGTGGCGATATTATGAGAAGAACGAGATAAAAACTTTGGGAGATACGTTTTCTCAACCGAAACATATCGAAGTAATTGGAGCGTCTAAAAACACAACTCAAATAAAGTATGCAGGAGAAATTTTAGAAAAAATTACTGACTTTAAGAATACTGCTTTGGTTTTGGCAGATGAAACCTTGTTGCCAATAACTTTAAATTCGTTGCCCAAAAACATCAATGCCATTAACATTACAATGGGGTATCCTTTAAAAGATGTGCCAACTACCAATTTGTTGTTTTCAATATTTCAGTTATTTATTTCTCAAGACAAGTTAAATAAAACAACGATTAACGAGTTTTATTATAAGGATGTACTCCGGTTTTTAAAACACCAATCTATTTATAAATTAATACCAGAAATAGATGCTTTTTCAGACGATATAGCCAAACAGAATCAAACGTTTATCAAACAAAATGACATCAATAAATTATTAGAAAACACTAGTTCTGAGTTAAAAGAAGTCATTGTTTCAATATTTAACGCTTACAGCTCTATAGATGAATTTATAGAAAGAATTATACACCTAATTAATTTTTTAAAAGAAGATGTAATTAATTTAGAGAAAGAATATTTATTTCGTTTTTATACCACCTTTACACAGCTAAAAACATTACAGAATGAGTTTAAATATTTTCCGGATTTAAAAACATTAGCACTCTTTTTTAGACAATTAATTTCTTCGGAAAGTTTATCCTTTCAGGGAGAACCATTAAGGGGTTTGCAATTAATGGGTATGCTAGAAACGCGCGTTTTAGATTTCGAAAACATTATTTTAGTTTCTACCAATGAAGGAGTTTTGCCAGCAAGTAGCCAACAAAATTCTTTTATTCCTTTTGATGTTAAGGTTGAATTTGGTTTACCAACGTATCGAGAAAAAGATGCTATTTTTTCGTATCACTTTTTTAGATTAATGCAAAGAGCAAAAAACGTTTTTATCATTTATAATACAGAACACGACGTTTTTGGAAGTGGAGAAAAAAGTAGGTTTGTAACGCAATTAGAAATGATGCGAACAGATATTGTTCAGAAACTTATTTCACCGAAAGTAGAACCTCAAAACAAAGTATTAAAAGAAGTAAAAAAAAATGAAGCTGTTTTAGAGCGTCTTAAAGAAATAGCTCAAAACGGAATATCACCCTCTACTTTAACCAATTATTTGCATAACCCTATTTCATTTTACAAACAAAAAATACTAAAGTTAAAAGAGTTTGATGATGTAGAAGAAACCGTTGCTTACAATACTTTGGGTACTGTTGTTCACAATACTTTAGAAGAACTATATAAACCTTTTGTTGGCAAGTTTTTGTTGGTAAAAGATATAGATGCAATGAAGGAAAAATCTAAAGATTTAGTGGAAACATATTTTAAAGAAGAATTCAAAAATGGAGATATTTCAACAGGAAGAAATCGTTTAATTTTTGAAGTTGCCAATAGATTTGTCAATAATTTTTTAGCCCAAGAAAAAGAGTTGTTACAAGATAAAAAGAATCAATTAAAAATAATTGCAACCGAAGAAAATTTAGCTACTGAAATAGAAATTGATGGAATTGATTTTCCAATAAAAATTCATGGTCAGGTAGATAGAGTAGACGAATTAAATGGTGTTTTACGAATTATCGATTATAAAACAGGAATGGTAAGTGCTGGTGAATTAAAAGTACCAGATTTCGAAAAATTAAGAGAGAAAGAACAGCACAAGGCCATTCAAGTTTTACTGTATGGGTATTGTTATACAAAAAGTAAAAAGTATACATTTGATCGGCCTTTAGAAGCCGGAATTTATTCTTTTAAAAACCTAAATAGTGGGTTTTTGCCTGTCAATTTTTCATCAAATTATAGGAAACCAGATGTAGAAATTACAGAAGAAAAATTAGAAGAATTTATGAATGAAATAAAAACCTACATCAAGGAAATATATACGCTTGATGTAGATTTTATAGAACCTGCAGATTTAAAATATTAATTTATTTTCCTTTTAAAATTAACAAGGGTCTAGAAGTATGAAACTCTTTTTTAAGCACTGTATTCTTTTCCCATAATTTTTTAAAGAACCCTCGTTTACGTCTAAAAACACATAAGATATCTGGGTTGTGTGTTTTAAAATGCTCTAAAACCCCCTGAAAAGTAGTTGCATTTTCAGTTACAGTAAGGTTCGTTTGTAAAGCTATTAATTCTTTATCTAAAACCAAATCTTCATCTTTATGGCCAACAGTTTTAACAAGCAAAGAATTTATTGTTGGATTAAATTTATCAGCGATGATTGCCAAAGGGTTTAGGGCTGTTTTGCATTTAATAATACCAGATTTAAAGGCTAATAAAATTGATTTTACAGGTTTGTAAACATAATCTTCAGGAATTGTTAAAACAGGTAAGTTTGATCTTTTAACCAAACTACCAGCTGTCGTTCCTAAAAAAACACCATCTTTAATAGAATTACTTTTAGCCCCTACAATAATTAAATCTACACCAATCTCATTATCAATTGCCTCAGCACTATCTAGCACACTTCCCTGAGAAGAAATTAATTTTACATCTACATTTTTTGTATCAACAGCGCGTACCATCGTTTTTAGATATAATTTTGTTTCACGCTCAATAATGGCGGTCATATTTACCATACTACCAGCTTTAGATTTTACTTTGTAAGCTCTAAAAACCAATACATTTGCATTTAATTCTTCTGCAAAATCAATGGCGTATTGTAAGGTGCTAATTGCTTTTTCTGTAGATCCAATCGGAACTAAAATATTTTTCATATCGCTTGTATTTAAGACTACAAAGTTACATATTTTTTAGGGCGTTGCAACAACGTATACCTTTTCCGTTTCAAGTTTTCGCTCTTTTTTCACTGTGGGATCTAAACTAAAATCCTTACAGCAAATCTATCTACATGTGGCAAGCATAGACATTAAAATTACCAGTGAATACTGCTGCAGATTAAGATTTACCGTAAAATTGATAGAAAGAAAATAAAATTAAATAGACAAGTAAATAAAACCGATAAAAGTTTCTTGCTTTTATATAGGATGTATTTTCTGAATATATATTTCCGAAAAGAGCTTTTATTTCTTTTACAAATAGGGGTTTAATATTTATTTTCCAGTCATTTGTTTGATACACAATTTTTCTAAAATTACTTCTGTAATAAGACAAGGGTAATCCCCAAATAATAAAAGCAATGAGCCACATATTATCCTTTAGTAATTCTAGCATTTTATTATTTTTTTGGAAACCAAGGTATAAAAGCATTAGTAGATTCAACGTATGCTCTATATCCTGGTTTTGTTTTTTTTAATGATTTTTCTAACATAGCAACGCCTGAAATATTGATAATTAAATAGACCATTACCAAAGCACCAATAAAATGCCAATATCCTCCAGAGGCTACAGAAAATAATCCAAAAGAAAACCAAACTGTAGCATCACCAAAATAATTGGGATGCCTCGTATAGCGCCACAAACCAGTGTTAAGAATTGCACCTTTATTGGCTGGATTCTTCTTGAATTTTGTTAATTGATAATCACCAACGGATTCAAATAAAAACCCGATACACCAGCATAATAGGGCGATGTAATCAATACTATTTAGTTCGTTGCTGGTAGTTTCTCCATAAATGCCAAACAAAGGGAGAGAAACAATCATTATTAGGCTTCCTTGCAAAATAAAAACCTGAAAGAAACTCACCCACCAGTATCTATTTATTCCATAATGTCGTCTAAATTCTTGGTATCTAAAATCCTCTTCCTTTCCATAATTTCTTTTAAGCAAATACGCAGATAGGCGAATTCCCCAAATATTAACCAGAGCTAATACAACAAGAGTACGCGTATAGCTAAGTGGCTCTAACAGAAAGTAGGTAAGATTTACCACCACAAATCCCATTCCCCAAAAAGCATCAACAATACTTACATTTTTTAAGGGAATACTTACAAGCCATAAAATGACCATTAAAAATAATATTACAGATGATGCAATTAGAAAATCCATGAATATCATGTCATGTTTCAACTAAATTTTCAAGAAGTTGTTTAAAAAAATAAAATTTATTCTTCAGCCACTTCAAAGGACGCAAAGAATCCTCCAAAATCAAAGTAATCTCCTCCTGCAGCGATTTTACCGTCTACAAAATCAAATGTATGATACGCATGGAGACTGAAAGATTTACCGGTTTCTACATGGGTTCCAGTCCATGTTCCATAAGTTCTTACACTTCCGTCTAACTCGCCAGTTTCTGCGAGAACACCTGGCAGCCAGTTATCTGGGGTGTATAGAATATTATCAAACAAAGCTTGGTACATCTTTAAAGCTTCTATATGTTCTGATTTACCATATTGTTTAGCACCATGAACAGGTGGTTGCCAAAGTAAATCATCATGAATCATGGCAGACTGGGCAGCGATGTCCTCAGTGCCGTGTGCTAACATAAAATTTTTAGCAATCTCCAGGTTGGCAGCATATTTGGGGTTGTTTTCTTTTTCAGGGGCACATGAAGCTATAAATAGAAGCAGTGTAATCACAGATAATTTAAAAATTGTTTTCATTTTTTTATGTTTATTTAAAATTATGTTTCTCTAAATATAAGAAATTAATTCTGTTTTACTGGATTGAGTGTTAAATGATATTTTTATAATTCATTTATAATCACTAAATTACTATCTTATACGAACTAAATTAATCATATTATGAAACTATTATTTAAAGGAATTTTTTTATTACTAACTACTGTTCTATTTGTTAATTGTAACTCAAGCGGAGGAAAAAATCTAGTAGCAGGTGACACTTATGGAAAAACATATAGTATTGGAGATAATGCGATGTCTGAAAAACTACAGATGTTAGCAGAGGCATATAGTATGCAAAATACAGACGAGTTGGTAAAACATTATGATGCAGAATTTCTTGGTGAAAATGGGGTGGAATCTACACGAAAATGGTTAGAATCTATGGATTCAATTAGTATGGAGCCATATGTAATTATTCCAGTAAAACTGGAAGGAGACCCAGACACTAAAGTGTTGGCATGGTCTAAAGAAGAACGTCATTACAAAAACGGTTCTTATGAAAAATTAGATCTTATGGAATTTTTTAATTTCAATAAAGAGGGTAAAGTTGATAAATTTAGACAATGGAAAGCAATTGATTCTGCAAACTTCGGAAAATCTTACGGAGGTAAATTCATTGGAAAAAAAGACAACGAATACTCCGGAAGGCCATTGGTTTTTTCAGATAGAAATGAAGTAGAAATCATAGAAAAACTAATTAAAGATTATAATGAAATGAATGTTGCCGAGTTTGCAGATCCTTTTGCAGAGGTTGCCACTTTAAATGATTACAAAGGCAACGCAATGAAGATTAAGAAAAAGGATATGGCTGGTATTTTTAATAATTACAAATCTGTAAACTGGGTGCCTTATGCAATTGTTCCTTTAAAAATATACAATACAGATGCTGCATCTGGTGTTCAAGTTATGTCTAAAGAAACGAGAGTAATGAAAAACGGAAAAGTGTGGGAAAAAGAATTATTTGAAATATTTTACTTTAATTTAGAGGGTAAAATTACTTCTATGACACAATTTGCGCGAGACTTTTAATCACAAAAAGTAAAACATAAAAAGAGCTGCAATTTATTTGTAGCTCTTTTTTTTTGGCTCGTTAAATCTTTAAAAAGTGTCAATACTTTTACCTAAAAGTATCAATACTTTTTAATAAAACTATCAATACTTTTTAGCAAAAGTATCAATACTTTTAAAAAAAGTAACTAGCAAGTTTTAAAACCCTGTTATCTTGCTTAAATATTATT
>ERZ1047472.2309-NODE-2309-length-13609-cov-11.400620_pt1 | contig 13609 bp, 13 predicted proteins | sample MGYA00383095_ERZ1047472 | MGnify/ENA primary metagenome ERZ1047472 (study PRJEB29581, sample SAMEA5548365) | metagenome | biome: marine; feature: coastal; material: water | depth 1 m | study: Short-term variability in the microbial, nano- and picoplankton...
AGTAACTTAGTAGAGATGTTACCTTCTTCAGCAGCAACGTTGATAAAGTAGTACCCTGCAGTTAAATCAGCGATGTTCACTGTTTGATTATTCATAGCAGATAAGTTCATTACAACTCTACCTGTTAGATCTGTAATTTTCACATCTAATACACGGTAAGCATTTTCTATATTGATGCTTAAGTTACCAGTAGATGGATTAGGGTAAACGCTAGCAGCATTGCTAGGAATCAATTCATTTGAGTTAAGAAGAGAAATATCGATGTCTCCATTAATAAGAGCAATTCTTGGACACATATAACCCATGATAGTGTCTATGTATGTTCTTCCTTTTTCAGAAGACATATCAGGATTAGACTGTAAACTATTCATAGAAGTAGTAAATCCAGGTGCAAGTTCGTGTTTAGCAAGTGGAGATTCAGTATCCCACCATTGCCAAGGGCTAGCTTGATTATTTAAAACTTCATCCGCTACAGGAAGTAATACAGGATATAATCCCTCTACTTCAGTATTTATAGTGATTTTGTTAAATGGAGCAGGATAGATATAATCTACTTCCTGACCGTATAATGCTCTAGCAGCAGCGGTGTAAGCATCGTTTGCTTTGATGTCTTTGATTGCATCATTATTTCCTAAGCTATTCGCTTTTTGAACATAAAGGTTTCCTCCTTGAACGTCTACAACATCTTCATTAGTTGTAGGTACGATAACGGTTCCTTCACTAAACGGAGCAAAAGCATCTCTTACTGAGTGGAAAGAAATCATAGGAGCATCTCCAGCTTCAAGCCAAGAGGTATCAGCAAGGGCTCCACCGGCAGCTACTATAGCAGCTACTTCTATAGAAGTAGTAGATGTACCGTATAGATTTAACAAACCTCCGCTACCATCTATTTCTCCCACTATAGTTCTATCAATATAAGACGGACCTACGCCGCCTGCTCTGAACTTTTCGAGTTCCATTTCTTCATTTTTGTCAAGCGTTTCATAAGCTAAAGCTACATAAGCACCTGTTCCTTCACCATAAAGGACAATTTTATCTCCATCTATACCGTAAGTATTTGCATTATCTTTCAGATTTCTTATCGCTTCTTTTGTGTCGTGTATTGCTCTATATACAGCATTTAATAATTGACCTCTTCTTACGTCTGCTTGTTCAGCAAGAGGATTCCACCCAAGTCTGTAATTTACAGCTACAGCTACGTATCCTCTTTTAGCCCACTCAGTACAAAGTACGATAGCAGAACTGTCTCCTTTAGAACCATTAGGTGAACCATTGATACGCGGAGGCAGGAAATTACCAGTATGTAAATAAACGATTACAGGTCTGTCTGTTGTCGCATCTACAGAAGCCTTAGGCTGATAGATGTCCATTTTTACCGTAGTTACCTTAAGATCGGTAGACGCATCTCTAGCATCAAAATATTTAGCAGGTATAGCTTGACCTGTACCTAATGCAGTCTTGATTTCAGTAATATCACGTCCTACATTTGCTTGGTTTGATGTAGTAGAAGTCAAAAAATCGATGTTGGTTCCATAGTCTACATCAGATGTGACTTCAATGTCAGCATCGGTGTATATGGCATCTACATACCTTGTTTGAGCCGAAGTACTGAAGGCTATAAAAACCATTAGTAATGTTAAGGTTAAGTACTGTTTTTTCATATTGTGTTTTGTTGTGTGTTTTACGTGTGCAATATAAAGATAAAAAAAATTAATATTAATCTTTCTTAAACACTAGATCGTGTTGAGCGGAAAAATAGACCATTCTACCAACGAAAGGACCTCCATATACTTGATAGTTTAGATTATTAAAGACACTACGTTGGCTGTTTTCTCCGTCATTATCAAAGAGAGGCATTATACCTAGGATGTTACTACCACCTAGCTTGAAGGTCATGTTCCATTTTGGTACACGATAGTTTAATTGTGCATCGAGCATATCGTAAGTAGGCACTGTGCCTGTGAATTGAGGTGAACCTTCAAATACGAATCCTTGAATCCATTTGTAATTTACCCCAAAACCAAAGTTTTCATTATCGGTGAAAGGTAGCTTTAACTTAGTACCTGAAAAACTTAGGTTAAATTTATGCTCGGGAGTGTTAAATGCAGGTATGATTGGGTCATCTGTTTCTTGCTTATTTAGTACATTCCAAGAGTAATTACCTCCAAGATTAAATTTATCAAAGTAATAATTCAGCCCTATTGAAACACCTTGTGTGGTAACATTCTCTTGAGCATTGGCTGCCACTCTGAATACTTCAGGACCGACAGGTAGACCTTGAATATCGTCGAATCCTGAGCTAATACCTATGTTATAACCGATGAAATCTTGATACAAAGTATAGTAGTAGCCCAAATCGATGTATAATGATTGGTCAGCAATGTTTCCTTTATATCCAAGTTCGAAGGTGCGTGCTTGTTCTGGTCTTATAGGATCTACATTGTAATACTCTAATTTAGTCAAATCTATATCTGAGGCGAATGCATTTCTAAATGATTGTATATCGATTAGTGAATCAAATCCATTCAGATTTCCTATAAGTGTCGCTCTTCCTACATCATATAATAAATATTGGTCTGCTAATGTTGGATTTCTAATGGCAGAACTAAAAGAAGCTCTAAAAACGTGATTTGTTCTGTATTTATAGATAAAAGAAGCAGCTGGTGATACTAAAAAATCAAAATTCTGATTTTTGTCTAAACGAGTCGTGACGTTTGCTATCATTCTGTCCATTAACCAGCGTTTTTCTATACCTCCATAAATCCCTCCTTCATAGTTTGTAATGATAACATCGCCAGTGTCATTCAAAATAGTGCCTTGTGAGTTTGGACGATAGAGTCTTCCATTTCCTCCAAGTGTTATTTTACCAAATGAAGGAGTGAAAATATATTGGCCTTGTAGATGGTAGAGGGCTGATTCATCAAAAAATCGAGTTCCTCCATCCGTGAATAGACGACCCCGAATCTCATTAAAAGTGGAGTCATATAAATCGGTTCCGGGTTTTAGGCGATTAAGATCTGTAATCTCTCTACTCTGCTGATGTAAATCTTCTACAGCTGATTTATTTGCTTCAATAAAAGGCTGGTAGAAGTTAGTAGACCAATTATCCAAATCTCCATGAATATCAGGATTGTAAGTAGGGTATCCAGGAAGCTGTTCCACTTGACGGGCATATCTGAAAGGTGCAGAACGCCATAAACGGGTGTAGGCATTATACCATTGATCTTCTTCTATATCAGCCTCATTAAGCCTGAATGCAGTTGTCACAATATCATATGTAGTGCCCGCATTTTCATTGGTGCTGTATGCTCTAATGAAGAATTTGTCCTTCTTCTTATACTCAAAGTGGTTTTGCCAGAAGCGAATTCCTTCAAGACGATACCTATTATCCCCTTGATAAACGGTGTTTCCTGTACTAAAATTAAAAGAATAGTCAAACTGAGAAGTGTCCGCAAATCGATAACTTAAAGTACTATTTAGTTTTAGATTATTAGTGCTGTAATCCACTAGATCTTTTTCGCGATATCCTGTGCGGTAAAAAGTACCTAACCCTGTGGTACTTCTGTGCCCTGCTGGATCATCATAACTATCATTTCCATTAGCCAATACCTCATCACCATATACATTTACGGCATCATATCCTCCTGGATTTGTTTCATCGTGTTCACTATCTAAGGTAGGATTATAGTTTTCTGCTTTCCAATCATAAGCTTGCATGTAGAATGCATTGATTTTTAGACCCCACGTCTTTTTGCCTTCTTCATTTGTTAGAAAGTCAGCATATCTAAAAGCTAGCTGAGCGAGGTCTCGTTCTCCGAATTTAATCTCAGACAGTAAACCTGGAAAATCATAAGACTCTTTGGTTTCCAAGGCAATCACACCGTTAAATGCATTAGGACCATAAAAAGCACTACTTGCTCCTGCAATTACATTTACTCTTCTTATATCTAAATCGCTGGCTCCTAGAAAGTTTCCTAGAGCAAAGTTGAGTCCTGGACTTTGATTATCTACTCCATCTATCAGCTGCAAAGAACGAACAGGGCTTGTACTATTAAAACCACGAGTGTTTACCACTCTAAATCCCAAACTTGCTGCAGTGACATCTACTCCTTTGAGCGTTCCAAGACTTTCATAGAATGAAGCTGACGGAGCATCTTTAATTGCTTGTATACCAATAGACTCCACAGTGAGTGGAGCTTCTTTAGATTTTTCTGTCACTCTACTCGCTTTTACTAGAGCCCCAGTTAGTACATTTTCTTGGGCCTCAGAAAGCACAACCTTTACTTTATTGGTAGCTGAAGATACTGTTATCGTTTTATCTTGATAGCCAAGATAGGTCACTTTTAAATCAATAGGAAGTGAAGGTATCTTTATGGAAAAAGCACCATTTTCATCTGTAATTGCTCCAACACCTGGTACAGATGATGCCACAATATATGCTCCAATTAATGCTTCACCTGAATTGTTTTTCACACTTCCTGAGATAGTCTGTGCATAAGTCAAAAAAGCACTACTTATACAGATAATAGTTAAAATAATAGGAGTAAAACATATGCTAGTTAGCCTTGAATGCTTCGATTTGGTCTGCATGGATTTTTTGAAATGAGTTCCGAAAATAGTATTTTATCTTTATCCGCAATAAAGTTTTTATTCTGCAAGTGAATTCCTTTTAAATAACTTTGATTTCTAAATGAAACTGATGAAGAGAATATTAGGCATTATTCTAATTTTAGTAATAACGGCTATTACTGTTTATAAGCTGGGTCCAAAACCGAAAACATTTACAAAGGAAGCACTAGTTTCCGAAGAGACCATGGCGAAAGTGCCTAGTATTGATGGGCTGCAGAATTATGTAAAAAGTGATTTAAAATCGAATAAACTAAAGTTTAATAATCAGTCACGGCTTTATTGGGCAGATACATCACATCGTAAAACAGAATATGTCATTCTCTATCTTCACGGATTTTCTGCCAGTCCTATGGAGGGCGACCCCGTACACAGTATGATAGCTCAGAAATATGGGATGAATCTTTATGTGCCTCGTTTAGCTGAGCACGGAATGTTGGAGGACAATAATATGCTCAACTTCACTGCAGAAAAGTACTTGCAATCTGCTCAAGAAGCTTTAGTGGCAGCACAGAAAATCGGGGATAAGGTAATCATAATGTCTACTAGTACAGGAAGTACTGTTGGGCTTTATTTAGCTTCCGAAAAACAGAACGAAATCGAAGGGCTTATCTGTTATTCGCCCAATGTGAAACTATACGATTCTAAGGCTTCTTTGCTCACCGGACCTTGGGGAATAGAGATATCTAGAATTGTAAAAGGAGGGAATAATCATACTTGAGGCTCCTGAAGGTGCAGAAGCCTACTGGCATTTAGAATATAGTTTAGAGGCTCTAGTAGAATTGCAAAGGCTGGTGGAAGGAACTATGTTTCAGGCTACTTTTAATGCCGTGGATATCCCAACTTTTGTAGGATATTATTACAAAAATGAAGAGGAACAAGATCGTGCAGTTTCTGTAGAAGCAATTAAACATATGTATAAGCAGCTAGGATCTTCAATGAAACAAATCTCCGTTTTCCCTGAAGCAGGGGAGCATTGTATACCTAGTCGTTTTTTTAGTAAAGATGTAGAAGGGGTCTTAGAGGCAACTAGCCAATTTATGGAAGATGCCTTTTCAGTGAAACCAAAATCTACAGACTAGCCCGCCAAAAGAAAACATTACAGAGTAAGCCCTCAAAAAATTACATTGTTTGAATATACGTAAAAAAGAACTTTAGCTTCAAACAAATGATGCAGTTTTCAGGAGGCCATATCATTTGGTTGACTTTGTGGGTTATAGGAGCTACTTGTTTTATTGAGGGATTGCATGCCCTAGGATACGAAGGATTTAAAGTGCCATGGTTACCTCTTTCGGTAATTGGTACTGCGGTGGCTTTTTACATTGGTTTTAAGAACAACTCATCCTATGATAGAATGTGGAAAGTTCGTAAAATTTGGGGAGCAATAGTGAACAGTAGCAGAATGTGGGGAGCAAGTGTAAGAGGCTTTGTTACAAACCAGTTCAGAGATTCAGAGCTTTCTGAAGAAGAACTTGAAGGACTCGTAAAGCGATTGATATATAGACAAATAGGATGGCTACATTCATTACGTAGTCAGCTCTTAGTACCTACTGAGCGGGAACATATCAACCAAGGAAAAATAGGCCGTAGATATACCGCAGCAAGAGCAAAAAAATTTGGTGTTGGACTATTTGGGGATCAAGCTACTACTGATACATTACCTGCTTGCCTTCCTAAGGAAGAAGTAGATCGATTGATCAACGCACAAAACACAGCTACCCCAGATAATTGATGAGCAAAGCCAAGACTTGAAAAAAATGAGAGCTTCGGGAACCACAGATGATTTCCGATATATGGAGCTTCAGAATATTCTAAATGATTTTTATACATATCAAGGAAAAGCTGAAAGAATTAAGAAATTCCCGTTCCCGCGTCAGTAAGGAAGTATGAGCTTCGTGTTTGTAGGATTATTATATTTCTACTCCCATTTGGTATGGTGACAGAGTTTCACGATTACAAAGACTTTGGAGATTGGGGAGCGTGGTTCTCTATACCTTTTACAGTGATTGTAGGTTGGGTGTTTCTTATGATGGAGCTTGTAGGAGACTATTCTGAAAACCCATTTGAAGGACTAGGAAATGACGTCCTTATGTTATCGCTCTGTCGAACTATTGAGATAGATCTTATGGAGATGATGGGAGAGGAGAACCTGCCCCCTAAGATTAGACTAATCAATGATGTGCTGATGTAGACTAGTCTACTTCTTCGTAGTTAGTATATTCTACCTTTTCGCGGTGTTGAACCTTCACTACTTTTTTAGGATTCAGCAGATTGTCTATGGTGCTATTTGCTACTGATACGATGAGCCCAAGTAGCAACGCCCACCAAAAGGTAGTAACCGTAATACCCCCAACAAAATAGTCCATTATTTCTACCATAAAGGCGGTCAGCACAAGACTAAATAATCCAAAGGTGATAATCGTTATGGGCAACGAAATAAGAGATAATACAGGTCTTATCAGCGTATTGATTACTGCTAATACCAATGCAGCAATAATAGCGTGGACATAGTCTACTACTACAATTCCTTCTAAATATTGAGCACAGAACCACACAACACCTCCAAGAGCTAAAAATTTTATTATTTTTTTCATATATCTGTTCAAGACTAAGAATCACAATTGTTACGCCAAGAGCTAAAATCTGCCATTATTGCCTAAATCCGTTGATTATAAGCGACATATTCGCTCCTTTCAGCCTCTTTTCGAAAAAAAGCATTTGCTTTGAAAGTATGGATCAACAGCCAATCATCATAAATAGGGAATTGAATATATGGGAAGCTTTGATACCTGTTTTCATACTAGTAGTTATGCTCGCCTACAATGTTTTTGTATTTGGTGATGATGCCATAAGCGGGAGTAATCAGTTTATTTTATTGCTAGGGGCAGCTGCAGCAGGTATCGTTGGTTATCTCAATAAGGTAAGCTTAGATAGTATGCTAGATCAGATAGGAGTAAATTTAAAATCTGTGTCTGGGGCCATTATTATCTTGTTACTCGTGGGCTCCCTGTCTGCTGCATGGCTTATCAGTGGAGTCATTCCTGCAATGATTTATTATGGATTGCAAATGATAAATCCAGCAGTTTTTCTTCCAACTGCAGTTGTCATATCAGCTATAATATCTATTGCCACAGGTAGCTCTTGGACTACAAGTGCTACTATAGGCATTGCTCTTATCGCTATTGGAAAAGCTATTGGACTTCCGGCAGGTGTAGTAGCTGGAGCAGTTATTAGTGGGGCATATTTTGGAGATAAGATGAGCCCACTTAGCGACACTACAAATTTGGCTGCTGCTATGGCTGGTTCTTCTCTGTTTACTCATATACGTTACATGGCATTTACTACAGTGCCTACTATTGTCATTACATTGGTGGTGTTTTCCGTAGTGAGTTTTACTTATGATGTAGGAGAAGTGCAAGGTGCAGAGGTATTGCTTACTTCTATCAGCGATAAATTCAACATCACTGGATGGTTATTTTTAGTTCCTATTCTAGTCATTGCTATGATCATTAAGAAAGTAAATCCTTTAGTTGCTCTTTTAGCTGGAACTCTACTGGGATGTTTGGCTGCGGTAATATTTCAGACAAGTTTACTTGAAGGAGATGTAAGTGCAATCTACAAGAAGTTAATGGCTTCTATTACAACGGGAGTATCTATCGAAACCAATAATACATCATTGAATGACTTATTTAGTGCAGGGGGGATGAAAGGAATGCTCGGCACAGTATGGCTCATAATCTGTGCTATGGTATTTGGGGGGGTGATGGATGCTATCGGAGCTTTGAGCAGAATCAGTCAAGCTCTATTAAGTATGGCTACCTCAGTTTTTGGGCTGTTTGCTAGTACAGTAGCTAGTTGTCTCGCATTGAATGTGACTGCTAGTGACCAGTATTTAGCTATAGTAGTCCCAGGAAAAATGTTTCAAAAAGCATATCAAGATAAAAATCTTACACCAGAAAACCTAAGTAGAACTTTGGAAGATAGCGGCACAGTGACTTCTGTGCTGATTCCTTGGAATACCTGTGGTGCATACCAAAGCGGTGTTTTAGGAGTAGGAGTAGGGGAGTATTTTTTTTATGCTATATTTAATTATCTCAGTCCTTTTATGACGTTGTTATTTGCTGGATTGAAAATTAAGATTGCCCAACTAAAGGAAACAGAAAAAAATGAGCAGTAAGATCCTTCAAATCCTAATCATTTTATTGATGTGTCAGTCTTACTTGAGTTTAGGGCAGAATAACAAAGATAAATGGCAACCATTTTCAAAAATGCCTCCAATAAACTTATATGCAGAACTCAATTCTCAACTTGCTCAAATTGAGAATCAAGATGCTATCGGACTTGGTTTCAAAGGGGGTGTCACTTGGAGTCCAAATAGTGCTGTAGGTTTTCATTTACCAGTACAATTAACAAATATTCAAGTACAGGAGAGGTAAATGACCGAGTATATTTGAAGAATGTGCATACAGGGCTATATTATGAATACATGTGGAAGTCAAATAACAGAGTCCATTTCATATTTCCTGTTGAGCTGGGAGTAGGTGAGTGCTTTTATGAATGGCGAGATATCAAATATTATTCTGGTTCTTCTTATCCATATGGTGAGCAGTTCTATTTTTATTTGGAGCCTTCGGCAAAATTAGAATTCAATTTAAGTGAACTTTTCAGAATAAATGCAGGGGTGTCATACACCCTTATTCCTCAGGAGTTTGAATTTAGAACAATAACCAATTCGTCACTGAGTGTGCCTTCTCTGGAGGTTGGAATACGGTATGGGAGATTTTTTCAGTAACACCTCACTGCAACTCTGCAATCTCTAAATTATAATCATACTGAAGATCTTCATGAAGCTTGCTGATTGTTTTTTCGGCAAGATTTAACTGACGCTCATACATATTCATCAAAACGGTATTGCGTGTATAAGATGGAGACATCGCCTTCAATCTTCTACAGAAGTGAATCAGTAGTGATGCTTCTGTCTCAGGAAGCTTGGAGTACTTGATATACTTTTTTACCGTACGGAGAATTTTTCGTACAGACTTTTTTATGAAATAAAAGTTTTGCTGGTTGATGTACTCAAACTGCTCATCGATATACTCTTTTACCAGTTCTATATATCCATCCTCATTGTGTGACTCAAATAGCAGATAAGTGAGCAACTCTTTATTCTCCACACGATATTTAGTAACCCGAAGCAAAATTGTGCGAAGTTCATCTGCTTCTAGGTGCTGTATTTCTTTTTTGATTTGACTTAAGGTAGCTGCTTTCATTTGGAGAGAAATGTAGATTTGAGTATGTATATAATGCTTGTAAATACAAGGACAGGAATGCCAATCCAGATAGCTTCACTTTCTAATACTTGAAGTCCCCATTCACTAAAAAAGTTTTTGGCTTCGATGGGAGATACCTTTATCGGCCGCCAAGGTAGGAAGTGTCGCGAGTTTTCAAAGGGAGAAAAGTAAGCGACTCCGCGTCCTCCACTTGTCATTCCATCTAGAATTCCGTGAGACAGTATGCAGATAAAAAAATAGAGAGATAAAAGCGGTCGCTGTGATTTATAAAATAGGTATGCTATGAAGATGCCAAATAAGCCAGCAAATAGTATGGAATGGCTAAAACCCCTATGTCCCCCGAATGATTCGTAAGGAATTTCATATTGAAACCCTATCACATCTGCGTCAGGTATAATGGAACAAACGATGCCTAAAACCCAAAACTTAGGCATTCGAAGATGCTTTTGGAAGACGGAACCAAGTCCTATAGCAGCTACTGCATGTCCAAATGCGGATGCCATTAATTATTGAAGTCAGGGATGGTGTCGAGATAGAGCTGTTCTACTTTAGCTCGTGCCCAAGGAGTTCTTCTCAGGAATTTGAGGCTACTGCCCATACTTGGGTTGCTCAGAAAACAATTTATTGCGATACGATCACCCAAGCCTTCCCAACCGTGGAACTGAATAAGAAATTCAAGAATTTCTTTCAACTTCACTCCGTGTAGTGGATTATTGGGTTGGTTTTGCTCTGTTTCCTGATTTCGCTTCACAATGGTCCAAATTTAGGATTTTTTTGCTGCTGGATGAATGAGAATATTAAATGACTTTCTAAAATTTGAGTGCTTTACGTTTGTGATTTTTCGTGATTCTTGTAGATAGACTTTCGTGGTGGCCATTTTAGTATTAACACAAGTAAAGATTTTGGAATATACCATATGAACATGGAAAAAGCCCTTCGCATAGCAAAGGGCTTTTTGTTGTAAAAACTTTATTAGTAAATGTTTATACTAATTCTACATTTACTGCACTTGGGCCTTTTTGACCGTCTTCTAATTCATAGCTTACTTGGTCTCCCTCGTTGATTCTTGTTCTAGTACCTGTTTTGTGTACAAATACATCTTTACTTCCATCTTCTGGTGTGATAAAACCGAAGCCTTTCTCATCGTTGAAGAATTTTACTGTTCCTTTATTCATTGTATTATTATATTAACAGTGCAAGAGTACTTCGTATTGTTCAGAATAGTGCATTTGTTTTGTGTATTTAATACTTCTTTGGGTTCAATTGCCTTGTTTTCTCGTTTTAGTAACTGAATTTGGACAAAACATTGCTTTCATCTCATCATATTAATTATATCGGAGATTAATTTATCTTTTCTGTTGAACAAGTTAAATGAACCAAAATGCTGTTTTTCGTAAGATTTGCGATATAGTCGTTTTTGGCATTCTGTATAACATTACTTCTTTCCTTTGGGCTTTTGCCCTCTAGAGATTGGGTTTTTATATTTTTTGGCTTTCGTTATTTTTTTCTTTTGTCCCCCACCTAGATTATATTCTTTCTTATTTTTATCCTTTTTCTCGTGAAAACTAGGTCCCACTATTCGCTTGGTCTGTTTATGAGGATTCTTTTCAATTATTCTAGGTTGCTCATCTAAAGTGAGCTGTTTACTGATGGCCACACCATCTGGGAATGCTATTTTCGGTATGGTTATTTCCATCAATTCTTCTATTGCTTTTTTACTTACCTCTTCCTTTTCAGTGTAGAATAGTATGGTTTCACCTTTGTTTTCTGCTCGCCCAGTTCGCCCTATTCTGTGCATGTAGTTTTCAGGATATTTTGGAGTGTCAAAATTGATTACGTGTGAAATAGCGTCTAGGTCTAAACCTCTGGCAATGACGTCGGTGGCTAGTAGTATACGAGCATTATTATCATTGAATCGTTCTATGGATGCCATACGATAGTTCTGACTCTTGTTGCTATGAATCACACACATCTCATCCCAAAAAGCACTTTCCGTTGCCTCGAAAAGTCTGTCAGCATTCTTTTTGCTGTCAATGAAAACGAGTACTTTGGTGAATCTCTGCTTATTCTTGAGTAACTTAATGAGTAAATTTACCTTAGTATAGAAATTGGGGACCGAGTAGCATAGTTGATCAATATTATCAAGTGGAGTACCGCTTAGGGCAATAGCTATATATTCTGGAGCGATAAAATAATCGTGTATCAATATTTCTACTTCCTCTGTCATTGTAGCGGAGAACATAATATTCTGTCGTTTGCCTGGAAGAATCTGAAATATATTGTTCAGTTGAAAACGAAAACCCAGATCAAGCATTACATCTACTTCGTCTATCACAAGTTTTTTTACATCTGGTAATAAAAGAGAACGGTTTACTGCTAAATCATATAATCTTCCTGGAGTTCCTACTACGATATCTTGCCCCTGAGTAAGGGCTCCCATTTGAGTTTTGATATTCACACCGCCATAAACCCCAAGAATCCGGATATTCATATACTTGGCAAATAGCTCTATTTGCTCTACTACTTGGACTACCAATTCTCTTGTAGGCACGAGAACGATTACTCTAGGTTTGTAGCTTTTTGTGAATTTCAAATCTTGAAGAATTGGCAGCATATATGCCAGTGTCTTACCTGTACCCGTCTGTGAGATGCCTACTACATTTTTACCAGAAGATACCACGGGGAATGCTTCATATTGTACAGGTGTCGGTTTTTCAAAACCTAAGTCTGCAATTGCATTCAGTAAGAAGCGATTGATTTTTAATTCTTCGAAAGACTCCATGGGTAGAGCAAAGGTAACTTAAAGCTTAATGTTAATCTCCATCTTCTAGCCAGACTTATGTCCTAGTCTTTCAAACTAAGACCTATTCTTTTTCTTTATAAATCAATATCTATTACGCGGGCAGTGATAATCTGATTTAAATACAAAACTTCAGCTGGGTCAGATATCCTTTTATCTGAAATCTGAGATACGTGGATGAGTCCATTCTCTTTAATACCTATATCCGCAAAGGCACCAAATTTCGTAAGATTATTGATTTTCCCGGAAAGTCGCATTCCCACCCTTATGTCCTTGATTTCTTTTATTCTCTCGTCAAACTCGATTGCTTTCGCTTCACCACGTGGGTCCAGACCAGGCTTCAAGAGCTCCTTTTGAATATCTTTTAAAGTAGGAAATCCTATAGTTTCTGTGATGAATTCATTTAAATCAAGATTCTTTAGGACAGATTCATTGGCGATAAGTTCAGAGGAAGGCAAACCCATTTTTTTAGCCATGTCTTTCACTACAGGATAGCTTTCAGGGTGCACCGCACTTTCATCTAAAGGATTCTCTCCATTTAGTACTCTTAGAAAACCAGCTGATTGTTCATATGCCTTATTCCCATACCCTTTTACTTGCTTAACGGAAGAGATACTCGCGAATGGGCCTTCAGTTTTTAGATGGTTTACAATGTTTTGAGCAAGCTTCGGACCAAGTCCAGCCACATGTTGCAATAAGTGCTGGCTAGCAGTATTGACATTTACTCCAACTTTGTTTACCGCGAAACTCATTGTGAGTTCTCAGAAAAAGAAACATTAAATTATATTCATCCAATGAATAAGCTATTCTTACTAACATTAATTATTGTTTCCTTTAATGCTTTAGCACAAAAAGATTCAGCTCTAAGTTTTAACGGAAGCACTGATTATTT
>ERZ1047472.2314-NODE-2314-length-13586-cov-20.724928_pt1 | contig 13586 bp, 12 predicted proteins | sample MGYA00383095_ERZ1047472 | MGnify/ENA primary metagenome ERZ1047472 (study PRJEB29581, sample SAMEA5548365) | metagenome | biome: marine; feature: coastal; material: water | depth 1 m | study: Short-term variability in the microbial, nano- and picoplankton...
TAAAGCCCTCAGGCAGACGATCGACCCGTCGACGCATAGCACTGACGCTCCAGCCCTCTGCCATGAGCTGCAAACCCAGACGGAGACCAAGGTCACCGCAACCGACAATCAAAACGTGTGGTGACTTCACCGGAGCTTCTCTCACAGACTATGATGTCTCTATTATGCCCTTACACTTAGGCTATTGTGTGATTTCAAAAAGATGAACCGTTCACGATGACATCGACCCCAGACAATTCTCTAGGTGCCTCCGTTGGCACTCTTCGCGGTGTGGGCCCCAAACTTCAGCAGCGACTGGAGGAGCTGGGTTTGCGTTGTGTGGAGGATATTCTTTACCACTTTCCGTTGCGCTACCAAGACCGAACTCAAGTAACGGCCATAGGTGGACTCCAAGATGGCGTTGATGCCGTCATTCAAGGGTCCATACGGTTATCCAGCATCGTACCCGGCAGAAGGCCATCACTCGTCGTTAAAGTAGAAGATGGCACGGGCGTGCTCACGGTTCGATTTTTTCACTTCCGGCGTGCGCAGGCACAGCAAATGAAGCCTGGCTTGCCGATTGCTTTGTTCGGTCAAGCACGACGATCGGGAGTTGGTCTAGACATGGTTCATCCCGAATATCGCCTTGACGATGCAGACGTTTTACTCGAGGCCGCCCTCACACCCGTTTACCCCACCGTCGAAGGTTTAGGACAGGGCATCTGGCGCAAACTTACCGAACAAGCTCTGAGCATTCTCAAACAAAGTTGCCCTGAAGACCTATTGCGGGGCGTTGCTGAATCACCTTTTGCACTCGTTGAGGCCATTCAATTCCTGCACCGTCCACCACCCAATGCGCCTACAGAGCAGATTCGTGAGTGGCAGCATCCAGCACAGCTGAGGTTGGCGCTGGAAGAGCTGGTCGCTCATAACCTCTCGCTGCAAATGCTACGAAAAAAAGAAAAGGCCTGTCTTGCGGTAGCGATGGAAAGCGATCACTCCATAGCAAAACCCTTCCTCGCGCACCTACCGTTTCAACCCACTGCCGCACAACAGCGAGTGATCCAAGAAATAGCCCATGACATGACACTGCCTAGCCCCATGCTAAGACTCATTCAGGGCGATGTCGGATCAGGCAAAACCTTTGTAGCCGCCATGGCCTGCATCACCGCCATAGAATCTGGCCAACAAGTTGCCCTAATGGCGCCTACTGAGCTTTTAGCAGAGCAGCATTTACAAACCTTTGAGCAGTGGTTGGCGCCTTTCAATGTGCGTATCGCGTGGTTAAGTGGGCGTGTGAAGGGGCGAGCACGCGCTGCGGTCCTTGAAAACATTGGCGATGGCTCGGTTGGGCTGGTTGTTGGCACCCATGCACTATTTCAGGAGGGAGTGACCTTCGCCTCACTCGCTCTAGTGATCGTAGATGAGCAACATCGCTTTGGGGTTCACCAACGGCTCGCGCTTACAGAAAAAGCATCAGGTCAAGCACTGCCGCACCAGCTGGTACTCACCGCCACACCGATTCCCCGCACGCTATCAATGGTGGCCTACGCAGACCTTGATTGTTCGGTAATCGACGAGCTGCCACCGGGGCGCACACCCGTACAAACCACACTGCTCGATAGCAAGCGTAGAGACCAAGTTATCCAACGCGTCGGGGCAGCCTGCAGTGAAGGTCGCCAGGCTTATTGGGTATGCACATTAATTGAAGAGTCAGAAAACCTCGATGCACGTGCCGCAGAAGCCACGGCAGAGTTATTGCAGGCTCAACTACCCAACCAACGCATTGGGCTTATACATGGGCGGTTACCCCCCGCAGAAAAAGAAAGCATGATGGCCGCCTTCAAAGCTGGCGAGATAGAACTGTTGGTGGCGACTACGGTCATCGAAGTCGGCGTAGATGTACCCAATGCCAGCCTAATGATCATTGAAAACCCCGAACGCCTCGGGCTCGCACAGCTCCACCAACTGCGTGGCCGAGTGGGGCGCGGCGCCATTGCTAGTCACTGTGTTCTTTTGTATCAAGCGCCCCTAAGCCAAAGAGGCCGTGAGCGCCTAGAAGTCATGCGACGCAGTAACGACGGGTTTTACATTGCTGAACAAGACCTACTTTTCCGAGGGCCAGGAGAGCTTCTGGGAACACGACAAACTGGCCTGACCTCATTTCGCGTGGCGCAGTTGCCCGTCCATGAAGTGTTGCTAGAGCAGGTTGCTGAGACGGCAGAGAATCTCATGGCCAACTATCCTGATCGTTGCGACCTGCTTATCGACCGCTGGACCGGCGAACGTCAGGCGTTTGCGCGGGTCTGAACAGGTTACACTACGCCCAATCGTTGACCTTTTTGATGCCGCACTATGACCCCTACCACCCCAAGTCCCTCAACGCAGCCCGAGTCTCCTAACTCCGACAGCAAGCTGCGCGGTTTTTGGCTGCTCATGCGCTTTCACAAACCTATTGGAACCTGGCTGCTTGCGGCGCCCACCACTTGGGCGCTGGTTATTGCCAGCGAGGGCTGGCCAGACCCCACAATACTGGGCATCTTTGCGCTGGGTATCATTGTAATGCGGGCAGCAGGTTGTGTTGCCAACGATCTTGCCGACCGAAAACTCGATGGCTATGTGGCTCGCACCCGTGATCGTCCACTGGTAACGGGTTTGGTATCGTCAAAAGAGGCGTTCGCGCTGCTCTTAGCGCTGCTATTGATCGCTCTGGCACTGGTGTCATCAACCAACGCATTGACAGTAAAGTTATCGGTAGTGGGCGTTTCCTTAGCAATGCTGTACCCCTATATGAAACGGGTGACACACCTGCCACAGTTTGTCTTGGGCGCCGCCTTTTCATGGTCTATTCCGATGGCTTTTGCTGCCGTTACCAACGCTCTGCCGGGGGCATTATGGTGGTTATTCCTCGGGAATTTGCTATGGACCGTGGTCTACGATACCCAGTACGCCATGGTTGATCGCGAAGACGACCTAGCCATTGGTATCAAGTCTACGGCCATTTTGTTTGGACACCTTGATCGACGGCTCATAGCAGTTATGCAAGTTGGAGCCTTGGCTTGCTTTCTTCAAACTGGCGCTGCTTTTGGCTTTACTTGGCCGTTTTACTTGGCGGTATCAGGCATAGGGCTGCTTTTCTGCTGGCACCAGTGGCTTATAAGGAACCGCGAGGAAGTGGCCTGCTTTAAAGCCTTCAACCAAAGTAAATGGATTGGTCTCATTATGCTGTTGGGGATTGTGGGACACTTCCTTGCTGAGCACGTATCACCAGTTTGACACACGGCCTCTGGCGAGATCATGCAACTGGATATTTACCGCAGCATTAGGGACATTTCTGCCTCGGACTGGGATCACTGGTTCGGTGGTGATTATCCCTTTCTTCGTCACGACTATTTACTGGGGCTAGAAGATACCGGTTGTACCAACGAAGCTAGTGGATGGGCCCCCCATCACTTGGTACTGCGGGATGGGCCCGATGTGGTGGGTGCAGCACCCGGATTTCTAAAAGATCATTCCTACGGCGAGTACGTTTTCGACTGGGCTTGGGCCGATGCCTGGCAACGCAGCGGCCTGTCTTATTATCCTAAACTGATCTCAGCCGCGCCCTTCACCCCGGCGAGTGGCCCAAAAATTTGGTGTAACCCTAAGATTCCCGAAGCTGAAGCCAAATTCTGCCGTGCTGTTCAAGGTTTTTGTGTTGAACATGGCCTCTCTAGCTGGCACATCTTATTTTCTAGCTCAGAATTCCAACAGCCAAGCTCAACCTTTGACCTAAATGACCGCGCTACCTGTCAATTTCATTGGATCAACCGAAACTATCAAAGCTTTGATGATTTTCTTCAGCTATTTAGTAGCCGTAAACGTAAGAACTTACGTAAAGAGCGCAGTCATGTGGCAGCTCAAGGAATAACTTTAACCACTCGTGTAGGTTCAAATATCCTGCCTGAAGACTGGTCTTTCTTTCATTACTGCTACCAAACCACCTACGCCAAACGCAGTGGTCATGGTGGCTATTTATCTCGAGAATTTTTTACCGAGCTCTGCCCCAAGCTGGGCACTGCCCCGGTGATGGTGCTAGCGTTTCTTAATGAACAGCCCGTGGCAGCGGCGTTATTTTTTCAATCATCTGACACCCTTTATGGTCGATACTGGGGCTGCCTTCGAGAGTATGACGGCTTACATTTTGAGGCCTGCTACTATCAGGGCATCGAATACTGCATTAGACACGGTATTCAACGCTTAGACCCCGGCGCCCAGGGGGAACATAAGATACAGCGTGGCTTTGAACCCACATTAACGCGATCTCACCACTGGGTGGCAGAAGCCGGCTTTCAACCGGCGATCACCGATTTTTGTGCCCGTGATGTGGAACAGGTCAAAGCCTACAGAGAAGAGGCCGCCAAGCTGCTGCCTTTCAAGGAAGGTGCGCTAGCTGACCTTCACTCACACTAACCCGTTTAAGACTAAGACACCTCATCCCGTAAAAAGACCCAGTTGTTAGCCGTTGATTGTTCGGGGCTGTAATAGTAACCCGCGCCGGAAAATGCCTTTAGCTTCTCGGGGTCGTTTAATTGCTGCTCTACGATATACCGGGCCATAACGCCTCGGGCCTTCTTCGCAAAAAAGCTGATAATTTTATAGTCACCGTTTTTCAAATCCTTAAAAACGGGGGTGATCACTTCAGCATCGAGCTGGCGTGGTTTAACTGCCTTGAAGTACTCGTTCGATGCCAAATTAACCAACACCGAGCTGCCACTTTTATCGATTGCTGTATCGAGTAGCTGGGTAATTTCTTCCCCCCAGAACTCATATAAATTACGACCACCGCGATTGGCAAACTTAAGGCCCATTTCCAAGCGATAGGGTTGCATAAGATCTAATGGACGTAGCAAACCATACAAACCCGAAAGAATCCGCAGGTGCTTTTGAGCAAAAGTCAGCGCCTTGCTGTCTAAGGTGCTTGCGTCTAGGCCCGTGTATACATCTCCCTTAAAAGCCAGCACCGCTTGCTTGGCATTATCGAGGTTAAAGTCTGGCTGCCAATTCATAAATCGCTCATGATTTAGCAACGCGATATTCTCGCTAACCCCCATGAGTTTTTGCAGTGCTTCTGGGGACAGGTCCCTAGCATCATCAACAAGCTCAGCGGCGCGTTCAATGAAGTAAGGTTGAGTCGACTTACGCGTGCGAGGGGGTGTCTCGAAGTCAAGCGTCTTGGCCGGGGAAAGGACTGTCAGCATGATGGGGGCCTCCCTGATGTCTGTGGTAGTAGAATGATAACCTGTGTACCGCCCTTAAAGACCCTATAAGGAATAAGAAGTGGTCGTTTTAATTTCATCAATTCGCATACTTGACGGCCTGTCACAAAGATTGTCCCATATTATTGGCTGGCTCCCCTTGCTGATGGCACTGTTAACCGTTCTCGTCGTAGTGCTGCGATACGGTTTTGGCGTAGGTGCCATAGCGGCACAGGAAAGCGTGATCTACCTTCACGGCGCGCTGTTTATGCTAGGTGCCTCGTGCACCCTACACATGGGCGGACACGTTCGAGTTGATGTGTTGTATCAACGTTTTACTCCGAGAACAAAAGCTTGGATCGATGCCTTGGGGCACGTCATGTTTACCCTGCCGCTCTGCGCGTTAGTGGGCTTTGCCAGCCAAGATTACGTGATCGAATCTTGGGTAGCGCGAGAAACGTCCCCAGAGCCCGGGGGCATACCCGCTGTTTTTCTTTTAAAAACCCTGCTACCCGCCATGGCTCTGCTGCTCGCGCTTCAAGCCTTATCAGAAATTATGAAATCGCTAAAAACCCTCGTTGCTGAGGTATCTCAAAGTGATTGAAATACCCGTACTCATGTTTTTAGCCGTTTGCCTTGTGCTTTTGGCCGGGTTTCCAGTGGCCCTGACGCTTGCCGGCGTAGGCCTGATTTTCGCGGCCATAGGCACGATCTCAGGGGCCTTTGATGCCAGCTACTTAGCCGCTATCCCCGCCAGAATTTTTGGAACCATTGGCAACGAGACGCTCATCGCGGTTCCCTTGTTTATCTTAATGGGGAATATTCTTGAGCGTGCGAAGATCGCCGAAGATTTGCTGCACAACATGGCGCAACTGTTCGGGAGTCGACCCGGGGGGCTTGGTGTCGCCGTGGTGCTGGTGGGCGCACTGCTAGCCGCAAGTACAGGCATTGTCGGCGCAACCGTAGTGACAATGGGGTTGTTATCTCTGCCATCGATGCTGCGCGCCGGATATAGCCCAGCCCTTGCAACCGGAACAATTTGCGCTACCGGCACCCTTGGGCAAATCATACCGCCATCGATCGCTTTAGTTTTATTGGGTGATGTTATTGCCAGTGCTTATCAACGTGCGCAATTGGAGATGGGGGTTGTAAATACGGCCACGGTCTCTGTGGGCGATCTTTTCGTTGGAGCACTGATTCCGGGTCTGATCCTCGTTGGGCTTTACTTGGTTTGGATTTTACTGATTGCTCGATTTAAACCCGACCGCGCACCCGCTATTGCCTCAGAAGGGGCCTCGCTTTCAGAGTTGCTCAAAGCCCTGCTACCTCCATTCATACTCATTGCATTGGTTTTAGGCTCAATTCTATTGGGTGCGGCGACGCCTACTGAGGCTGCGGGAGTCGGTGCTGTCGGGGCGTTACTCTTGGCATTGCAGCGCAGGCAAATGAACTGGGAGAAATTGCACGAAATCGGGCTATCCACTATGCGCATCACCAGCATGGTGTTTCTAATTTTGATTGGGGCGGCTGTTTTTACACTGGTTTTTCGTGGCTTTGGTGGTGAAGAGCTGGTGCAGGGATTCTTCGAGCGCATGGATCTAGGCCCTCAAGGCGCCATGCTGCTAGTCATGGTGGTTATTTTTCTTCTGGGCTTCATACTCGATTTTATAGAAATTACTTTTGTCGTGGTGCCTATCGTTGGCCCAATTTTGCTGGCTATGGGCTTTGATCCTATTTGGTTTGGCATCATGTTGGCGGTCAACCTCCAAACTTCGTTTTTAACCCCCCCTTTCGGTTTTGCCCTTTTCTACCTGAGAGGCGTTGCTCCGGCGTCATTACCCACGGGAGCAATCTATAAAGGGGTTATACCTTTTGTGGCACTTCAAATTGGGCTATTGGCACTGCTTTGGAGCTTTCCAAACTTAATCACGTGGTTGCCCAATGTCTTGCGCTCGGGTTGAACGCCTGTAACTTTGGACGCTTCAAGCATTTGTGCTTGAATACGCAGCACCTCGCATTATCACCATAACAGCAGGCAAAAAAATGACTGACCTCGATATGAACCCCACCCCTCAAGGCGAGCTCAGCCTTCAGGCTGTGGCTATGCCTGCGGACACAAATCCTCACGGGGATATCTTTGGTGGCTGGCTAATGTCACAAATGGACTTAGCCGGCTATGTAACAGCCTGTGAAGTGGCGGGTGGCAGAGTGGCTACTGTGGCTGTGGAAGGCATGGTTTTTTTGACCCCCGTTCATGTTGGGGCTGTCGTCAGTTGTTACTCAGACATTTTGGAGGTAGGACGCAGTTCGGTACGGGTAATCGTAGAAGTCTGGATTAATTCCCGGCAAGACGGGGAGCCGATCAAAGTCACCGAAGGCACCTTTATTTACGTTGCCATTGGCGGGGATAAGCGCACTCGCGCCATTCAACGTCCAGGCTCTGCCTGAAACACCCCTGACATCACTGGCGGTAACACCTTGTCCCGCGCGTTAAGATACGCACGCTCCGAAATTTCGTGGTAAGCCCTCACGTTTTTCGAGAAGATGTCATAAGAAACCGCGATCTTTTCTGCCATGGTATCGCTCGCCCTTAAGGTCGCCATCGCTTCTAGGGATTTCTCATACAGCAAGCTCAATATATCGTCTGGTAGTGGCCGCAACTTGGTGCCTGCAGCCAGCAATTGTTGCAGCGATTCATTATTGCGCGCGGTAAATTCATCCAGCATATTTTGATTTGCCGCTCTAGCGGCGTATCGAACAATAGCCTGTAAATCGCTAGGCAGTTGATTAAAAGCCGCCGAATTGACTGTGAATTCGAGCATGGCCCCCGGCTCATGCCACCCCGGATAATAGTAGTATTCTGCCACCTCATTCAGCCCAAGAGTACGGTCGTTGTAGGGACCGACCCATTCAACCGCGTCGATCACACCCGTTTGCATTGAAGTGTAAACCTCACCGCCGGCAATACGCACCGCAGTGCCGCCAGCAGCGTCAAAAACCTCTCCTGCCAGACCAGGAATACGCATCTTTAATCCGGACAAGTCTTTGGCGCTGCGCAGTTCTCGATTGAACCAGCCCGCCATCTGAACGCCGGTACTCCCTCCCGCAAAAGGGATCACCCCAAAAGGTGCGTACAACTCCTCCCACAATTCCAGCCCGCCACCGTAATGCAGCCAACCGTTCATCTCTTGCGCGGTCATACCAAAAGGTACCGCGGTAAAGAATACAGCGGCCGGAATTTTACCTTTCCAGTAATAACTCGCACCGTGGCCAACTTCGGCCGCACCCTGAGATACGGCGTCAAAAACCTCAAATGCAGGCACAATTTCGCCGGCGCCAAAAACCCGAACTTCGAGGCGCCCACCGCTCATTTCATTGACATACTGGGCAAATTTTTCAGGAGCAGCACCCAGTCCGGGAAGATTTTTAGGCCAAGTAGTGACGAGCTTCCAACGATACTCAGGGACATCACTGCTGTTGCTTGCCGCGGGCAAAGGGCGGCTTTGATCACTGCTATCAACAGCCCATAACCCCAGCACCAAAACCAACGCGGACACCAAAAAAATGACAACCACAGGCAGAAATCGCCTTTCAAACATATACCGCTCCTTCGCCTATTGTTTACCTCGATGAGGTTCGCTTTAACTAATTTAGAGCGGCTGTAGATTGGCATACTGCAGTACCAACCACTTCGACCCCTCGGCAAAACTGACCTCTACCCGGGCGTTAGAGCCACCACCCTCAAAGTTTGTCACAACACCCTCGCCAAATACCTGATGCAGGACACGTTGGCCCAGGCTGACACCGCTCTCGATATGGGCCGCACTTGGGGTTGGGGACAACGAGGTCAAGGATGACAGAGGGCGTGATACGGCAGCACCCAATCGAACTTCATTCAAGAGCTCAGAAGGCAGTTCACGGACAAACCGTGAAGCGGTATTGTAGGATTCAGATCCATGTAGTCTGCGGCTCTCCGCATATGTGAGTACCAACTTTTCCATGGCGCGAGTAATCCCAACGTAGCAAAGCCGCCGCTCTTCCTCGAGTCGCCCTGGTTCGTCGAGTGACATACGATGGGGAAACAAGTTCTCTTCCATACCCGCCAGAAAAACCATAGGGAATTCGAGACCTTTGGCCGAGTGCAAAGTCATCAGTTGAACACTGTCTTCGTGGGGGTCTGCCTGGGCGTCACCCGCATCGAGTGCAGCGCTGTCTAAAAATTGCTGTAAGGAGGGTAAGTCTGTGTCCTCGGGGACAAAGGATTTTGCCGCTGAAACCAGTTCCTCCAAGTTTTCTACCCGGGCCTGACCACGCTCACCCTTCTCGGCGCGGTGATATTCCACCAAGCCCGAACGTGCCACCACGTGCTCAGTGAGCTCCTCTAAGGGTAACTCTAAAGTTGCGGAATCCAACTCATCAACCAAAACGGTAAAGCCCGCTAGCGCTTTCAGGGCTCGAGATGAAAACAGCTGCTCGTCTTTAGCAATCACGATGGCTTGCCACAGAGGTACTTGTCGAGTTCGCGCAAGTTCGCGCAACTGCTCTACCGTTTTGTTGCCAATGCCCCTAGGTGGCAAATTAAGCACTCGCTCTAGCGCCGTATCGTCGCTGCGCCGTATTAAAAGCCGCATGTAGGCTAGGGCATTTCGAATTTCCAAGCGCTCGTAAAAACGTTGACCTCCGTAAATTCGGTAAGGGATTTGCGCCCGTATCAACGCTTCCTCAAGTACGCGAGACTGCGCATTGGAGCGATATAAAATGGCGCTGGAGCGTCGCGTATTGCCCTCTGCCACCCACTCTTCAATCCGCTCAACAATAAACCGAGCCTCGTCCTGCTCATTGAAGCCAGCGTATAAACTGATCGGCTCTCCCGCGTCTCCCGCCGTCCATAGCTCCTTACCCAAACGTCCAAAATTATGGCTAATTAGCCCGTTAGCGGCCTTAAGAATTGTTTGGGTTGAACGATAATTTTGCTCAAGGCGAATCGTTTGTGCGGGGCTAAAGTCTTCACCAAAACGATGAATGTTCTCAATTTTTGCGCCGCGCCATCCGTAAATCGACTGATCGTCGTCCCCAACAGCGACAACCGGAATACTTTGACCGGCTAACACTCTGAGCCAAGCGTATTGGATCGTATTGGTATCCTGAAATTCATCCACCAAAATCGTACGGAATCGACGCTGATAATGCTGCAAAGTGTCAGGGGACTTGAGCCAAAGTTCGTGGGCACGTAGCAGCAGCTCAGCAAAATCAACTAATCCACCGCGCTGACAAGTCTCTTCATAGGCGCTGTAAACCCGCAGCATGGTTTTGGCATACAAATCACCGTAGGGGGGATCGATATGGCCAGCACGCAGGCCCTCGTCTTTTTGCGCATTGATATACCACTGCGCCTGCCTGGGTGGCCATTGGGTTTCGTCTAAATTGAGATCTCGACACACCCGCTTTACCAGGCGCAGCTGGTCATCACTGTCTAATATCTGAAAGTTTTGCGGCAGCTGGGCTTCTTGCCAATGCTGTTTGAGCAACCTATGAGCCAAACCGTGAAAAGTACCAACCCACATTCCCTGTGTTGGCACATTTAACATCGTTTCAATCCGGCTACGCATTTCTCGGGCAGCTTTATTCGTAAAGGTTACCGATAACAACGCGTGGGGCGAAACACCCTCAGCCCGAATAAGCCAAGCCATTCGGTGCACTAAAACACGGGTTTTACCAGAGCCGGCACCGGCCAACACAAGCAAGTTGCCAGACTCTGCAGCCACAGCTTCACGTTGCGCCGTGTTGAGGTCAGTGAGAATATCGGAAACGTCCATACTACGATTCTACCGGAAAACAGACAGGTTACCGGGTTTTACACTGGCAACTTCCAAAGGTTTGGGGCAACTTTAGGCTTGTTTTCAGTGCAGAACTCCGGACAATTATAGAAATAATACGGCAAGCACGACCCCACATTGAGAAAAACCGGTTCAGCGAAGCTTAACGGGAAAAAATAGAGGCAGATAAAACAATGGATGACCACGACGAACAGGATAAACGTCGGTTTATGACGCCTCCCAAGGAATGGGGGGGGGATGATGAGGACGGGGCTGACTGGTTAATGGCCTCAGAAGACAATTCCGCCTCCCCTCAGCCTTCAGCACGACCTCCTATTGACGACGTTGGCTGGCTCACTTCTGAGTCGGAAGGCCCAGAATTAGAGGAACACGCCGCAACCGGCGATAGCGCTGGTGACGATTGGTTCACAGACGGCGAAATTACTGCATCCCCAGAGGCGACGGCCCCCCTTCAAGCAGAAGGCACAACCTCAACATCCACCACAGATACTCAATCGTCAAAAGCGCCCGAAGCCGACACTTCCGCAGCATCAGACACATTTGACGCAAGCACGAGCGCAGAATTCTCTTCTATGGACCTGCTAACAGACCACCATATCGTGGGGACCAGCACGACGGGAAAACTGCCACTTTGGCCTACGATCGCAGGCATAGCCGCGGTTGTTTTGTTACTTGTTGGAGGCTGGGGCGCCATTTCAGAACGGTCCTCTTTGCAGAACCGCATTGTTGAGCTGGAAGAGCAGCAGAGCACGCCACAATCACAGGGGAATTTGGATGCGGGTGACGAAGCCGTCCTTGAGGCTAAAAACCAAGCTTTAACGCTGCAGCTCACGACACTAAAAGGAGATTACTCTGCCGCTAACGACACCATACAAACCCTTCAGGTTGAATTAGACAATGCCGAAAAACTCGCTACCCAAGCGGCACGCCTTGCAGAAACGCGCAAACCTGAGTCGATAGCCCAACAGCAGGTGGCCACCAAAGCCGAGACAAAACCAGCCACAAATGGCCTTACCTCCGATGCATCGGCAACTCTTGCAACAACAACGCCCCAGACCTCAGGTAACCAGAGTGAAGGCCTTTGGTTTGCCAATGTAGCCGCGTACTCTCGTCGCGCAACTGCTGAGAAATGGGCTCAAAAGCTCCAAAATGAAGGCTACAACGCGGTCACACAAAGCGTCGATATCGACGGTCGCACTTTATACCGCGTTCGCGCCGTTGGCTTTAGTACAAAAAATGACGCGAAGGCCACCGCGGCTGAGCTGGAATCCACCTACAACCTCGGGGCCTTATGGATTGGAAAAACTTCCACCCCTCCAGCTCCTAGCGCCAGATCACAACCTCAAACCAAACCCGCATTAGACAAAGCCATGCCGCCGGCAGCCACACCCAAAGGTGCTGACGCTGCGACTGCAGACGCATCTGGGCAGGACATGGGCGGTTGGTTCATCTACGTAGACACCTATGCGCAAGGCATCGATGCCGATAACAAAGCACAACAGATTGAAGAGGCCGGCTATGCCGCCAAAGTGGCCGTTGAGTATCGTTCTGGTGAGCTGCTTTATCGCGTGCAGATTGTGGGCATCAACTCACGAGAGCGCGGCGAAGAAATCATTCAAGCCCTAGCTGCTGGTGGCGATATGCCCAACCTGCAATTACGACAATATTGACTGTAGTTAAACCCCACACCTCCAATAACGGAAATGAAACGATGAAAATGATAAAAACCTCAATCGCTCTTTTACTCGCGCTCAGTGGAGGGGAAGCGCTGGCCTCTGGTTGTGACATGCCAACACTACCCACCATCCCAGATGGCGCCTCGGCTACCATGGAAGAAATGATTGAAGGGCAACAAGGCGTGAAGGCTTTTCAAGCCGCAGCGACCGAGTTTCGAGCTTGCCAAGACGACGCCATGGCAAGACTCAAAGCTTCGGTTGAGGAAGGGAATCCCGATGCAGCACCAAAATATGAGGCTGCAACTGAGGGCTACAACGAGTCAGTAGCCCTCGAAGAGCAGCTTGCGGAGCAGTTTAATCAAGCTATCCGGGCTTATAAGGCTGCCAACCCAAGTTAAAGCGCCGATTTGACCTGTCGGGGTGCCCACGTATTTGCTTCAAGTACTGAAGGCGCCCCCAGTTTTTGTTTAAACCATCAGCACCACCTAGGCTTGGTGCTGATATTAGGCCTCCTCCGACCACTTCCAAAAAAACGAATCCTGATAGCGTGGCATCGCTTTAATTCGGGGACACCCCGTGCATCTGTGGATTAACGGGATTATGACGGAGGTTAATGCTCTTCAAGTAACCCCTTTGCTTTTAAGGTAGCTGTAAGTTTTGTTATTTTGCTGAGACAAATAATTCCAAATACAAAGCCTATTGTCCCCAACGAAAATCCCAACAGCCCAAATACTTCCACCATCAACTCCTTTTTTACTCGACCGTTCCTTTCAAAATTTCGTATCCGCCCGCTTTATCCTCACCCTTCCAGTTAAGCGCCTCGCCACGCTTCTCTCTTTGGTCGCTGAACGCTCGAT
>ERZ1047472.2321-NODE-2321-length-13565-cov-3.705922_pt1 | contig 13565 bp, 16 predicted proteins | sample MGYA00383095_ERZ1047472 | MGnify/ENA primary metagenome ERZ1047472 (study PRJEB29581, sample SAMEA5548365) | metagenome | biome: marine; feature: coastal; material: water | depth 1 m | study: Short-term variability in the microbial, nano- and picoplankton...
ATCGGCTGACCAGCAAACATGTTCGCGCGAGCTTGAACGACATTTGCTGTGTCTGCTAATGCAAGTAATTGGTCAAAGATACCTTGGGTAATCGTATTTTTTGAAAAATCGATATTGATGCCACATGCACTTTGCGTAAATTGTGCGGCTCGATTCGGTTCGTTATTAAACCAATCGCGCATATGCTCATTTTTATGTGCTGTAGCTAATGTTGCCAATGCCTGCCATGGCGCGCTGCTAGTGATACTCATAAAATTACAACTTTGCCTCTAATAACGCTTCTAATTTGATTTGGTCTTTGGTGAAGTTACGAATACCTTCAGCGAGCTTTTCAGTCGCCATTGCATCTTCATTCATATCCCAACGATATTCACTTTCAGTGAGTGCTGCAGGTGGAGTTTGAGTTGCTCCGTTATCTGTTAATTTAACCGTTAGCTCGCCTGTAGTGTTGGCTAATTCTTCTAATAATGCTGGCGCGATAGTTAAACGATCACAACCTGCTAACTCGATGATTTCATCGGTGTTCCGGAAACTTGCTCCCATAACAACCGTTTTATAGCCATTCGCTTTATAATATTCGTAAATTTTTGATACCGATTGCACACCTGGATCTTCAGCACCCGGGAAGCTATCTTTACCGGTAGCATTTTTATACCAATCTAAAATGCGGCCTACAAATGGTGAGATTAAGAAGACACCGGCTTCAGCACAAGCACGTGCTTGGGCAAAAGAAAACAATAATGTCAGGTTACATTGAATACCTTGTTGTTCAAGTTGCTCAGCGGCTTTGATGCCTTCCCAAGTGGACGCGATTTTAATTAAAATACGGTCTTTACTGATCCCTTCATCTGCGTACATAGCGATAAGTTTTTGTGCTTTTGCCACAGTTGCTTCAGTATCAAAAGATAAACGCGCATCGACTTCGGTGGATATACGTCCTGGAATAACACCCACGATTTCTTTACCAATTAATACTGCTAATTTATCTGATGCATCGGCCACTTGTTGTGCCGTATCCGCACTTTGGCTTTTAGCCCAAACAATCGCATCATCAAGGAGAGCTGCATATTGGGGAATATCTGCGGCTTTGAGTAATAATGATGGGTTAGTGGTGGCATCGACAGGTGCATATTTTTTGATAGCATCGACATCGCCAGTATCGGCGACTACAGTAGTCACTGCGCGTAATGCACTTAGTAAATCAGACATAATTTTCCTTGAATAGTAACAATGACTATAGGTTACCTTGCTGATGCTAAAATGGCTAGGATCTATTAAGGTTTTTTGGCCATAAGATAACCGATTATGTTGATTGTTTTATTTAATTAGCACAAGCTCAAGATAGGTCGCATAATTATTCCATCAAATGTCATAATGCATTTGAAAATAAATAAGTAAATAGGTGACTATCATGAAAAAATCAGTGACAACAAATGTGCGTTTAAGTGTAATTGAGTTAGTATTGCCTCAGACAAAAAATGCATCTAATGCAGTAAAAATTGAATGTAATTATGCAAATAATTATTATGGTGATCAGATGTGCCTGGTATCGAGTAAAAAACCACAATAAGCATCCTACTTAGTCTGCTTATATCAATACTCATCAGTACTTTCACCAAAATCGCTTAAGGAAATATCAGTATGTTAATGGTCGTCTCACCAGCAAAAAATTTAGATTATAAAACGCCTTTGAAGGTGAGTGCTCATTCACAGCCTGCTTTAATGGCGCAGACTGAACCATTATTGGCTCGCTGCCAACAGTTAACGCCAGCCGATTTATCATCATTAATGGGGATTAGCGATAAGCTTGCGCTCTTAAATGCGGAACGTTTTGCCTCATTTGAGTTGCCTTTTACCGCAGATAATGCGCGACCGGCAGCATTTGCTTTTAATGGTGATGTGTATGCAGGACTCGATGCTGGCTCGATGAGTGAAGCTGATATTGAATTTGCTCAGGCGCACCTGCGGATTTTATCTGGACTTTATGGCGTGTTGAAACCGCTGGATTTGATGCAACCTTACCGCTTAGAGATGGGGACAAAATTAGCTACCGAGAGTGGTAAAAATCTGTATGAATATTGGGGTCACACGATCACAGATCACCTGAATGAAACATTAGCTACCCATGACACACAAGTGGTAGTGAATTTAGCGTCGACCGAGTATTTCTCAGCAGTTAAACCTAAGGGGTTGAATGCACAAATTATCACCCCGGTATTTAAAGACGAGAAAAATGGCAAAGTGAAAATCATCAGTTTCTATGCCAAAAAAGCACGAGGAATGATGGCGCGTTACATTATTGACAAGCGCATTGATACAGTAGACAAACTCAGTGAATTTGATGTGGCTGGTTATCGCTTTGCGCCTGAGCAAAGTAGTAACACCGAACTGGTCTTTGTCCGCTTGGAAAAAGACCGTCCCTAATTATCACATGAAAAAAGAACGCGACAATTTTGCGAAATGATGAAGTTAATCAACAAACATTTCTTGTTTAAAGGTCAGCTTTTCAGAAATGCCGCGTTGCTTAATTTCAATATCAAACGTGTAATTTTCTTTATGTCTAAATGATAGAGGAGCAAGATAATAGATAGCATCTCCATCAATCACACGTTTAAACTTTAATTCTTTGGTGGTACCAATTAAATTACGAGCGGTACCACTGATATCAATGCGTTGTGCTGCTTGGGTATTTTTATCTAATACTGAAATGTTGATAATAGCGTTGTATTTACTCCGAATAAACCCGTTTGCTTTGGCAATCTCAGGGGTTAAAAAGGTCGTAGGGAAAGCAATATAATGGACATCCCAAGGGCCTAATGTCACCTTTTGTTCAGCATTGACAGATGTGCTGCAAAACAATAAAAACGCACTCATTACACCCCAAATATACATCTTATTCATATGTTTTCCTTAAAACGGTCCGAGAAAATCAGTCAACAATAATTGTATGAATTGTAGGGCTAAGATTGCAATCAACACCGATAAATCTAATCCGCCCATTGGAGGGATGATTTTACGGATCGGTGCTAGCATCGGTTCAGTTAATTGCGATAAGACGTATTCAAACGGATTACTGCCTTGCGATACCCAGCTTAAGATGGCGCGCAGTATAAGCATCCAAAACACCAGCGATAAGAATTCTTTTAATAATGTCATCGCGCCTAAAATTAGGACAGCCACTGGATTAAACGCTGAGTTTGAGAAGAATAGACTAATCACGGCGACTTTAGCGCAGGCGATAATCAACGCCAGCACAAAAGTGGCAGTATCGAATTTACCCAGTGATGGAATGATGCGGCGTAAAGGCCCAATAATAGGTTGAGTTGCTTTCACCACAAACTGAGAAAATGGATTGTAAAAGTCTGCTCGTACAAATTGTAACCACAAGCGAAGTATAACCACCATGAGGTAGAGGTTAAATAAAGTATCAACTAAAAAATAAGTAGCGCTCATAGGTATCCTGTTATAAAAAATTACATGCTAGATTGCATTTCAATGGCACGATCTACTGCCGCTTGCATCGCACCGGCTATTATATCGGCAAGTTGAGCTTGATTGAAGTGCTCAATTGCTTTAGCTGTGGTGCCGCCTTTTGACGTCACGTTTTCTCTTAAGGTACTAAATTCTATTTCTGGCTGAGCAATCAGCATCGCGCCTGCGCCAGCTAACGCTTGGCCAACTAAGTGTTTAGCATCTTTTGCAGATAACCCAAGTGTTTGTGCTTTTGCTTGCATTGCCTCGGCGAATAAAAACACGTAAGCCGGTGATGAGCCTGCTGCTGCAATCACCGTATTAATATCACTTTCTTGTTCCACCCATAAAACGTCACCTACCTGAGCTAAGGCAAATTCAGCGGCCTCTTTTAATGCGATAGGCGTGTCTATATCGGCATATAACCCTGTCATCCCCATACCAATGGCCGATGGTGTATTAGGCATCGTACGTACAATTGGGCGATCTGCTTGGAGCATTTTTTGAAGTCGTTCAACCGTGACTCCTGCCGCGATCGAGATAAATGAACATGCTGCTATTGCTTCTTCCGGGAGTGCCGCACATACGCTTGCAAGCATTTGCGGTTTGACTGCTAATACAATGGTCTTGGCAAAAGTCAGAGCCGCTTGGTTATCTTGACTAATATGGATACCAGTAGCCGCTGTTAATTCATCAAGTTTAGTGCGACTCGGGTTTGTCGCCATGATTAAGTTACTTGGATAACCACCAGCAACCATGCCCTTGATAATGGCTTGGGTCATGTTGCCGGCACCGATAAAAGCGATAGGTTGAGGCGTAAAATCGTGTGAAATTGTCATATGTTTAATCCTTTTTCGGTGATGGCGTGCGTTGCCCAAAAATGCCAGTACCGACTCTTACCATTGTTGAACCTGCTTCAATCGCTGGGCCAATATCGCCGCTCATCCCCATGGATAAGGTATCTACATCGGGGAAATCAGTTTGTAATGCCTGATATAAGTGTGCCAAACGTTCAAAGCTATCGCGTTGCTCTGTGATGATTGACGTTGCTTTTGGTATGGCCATAATCCCGCGTAGTGTTAGTTGTGGCATCTGGGCTATTTGTGACGCAATGGCGGGTAATTCTTCTGGAGTAATACCTGCTTTTGTTACCTCATTATCGATATTGACCTGAATACATACTTTTAAAGGCTTCTGGTCCACAGTACGCTGGTTATTCAAACGTTGGGCTATCTTTAAGCGATCAATGCTATGACACCAATCAAAACATTCTGCGATAAATTTACTTTTATTGGATTGTATAGGGCCGATAAAGTGCCATACCAAGTCGGATAAATGGGCTAACGCGTGCACTTTTTCTACGCCCTCTTGTACGTAGTTTTCGCCAAAGTGGCGTTGTCCAGCATCATATGCTTGGATGACATCAGATATAGGTTTAGTTTTGCTAACGGCCAATAATTGAACCGAAGCAGGTTCACGGTCTGCGTCTTGGGCTAAAACTGTTATTTGAGACAGTATGTTTTCAATGTTCTGTGCAATAGTATTCGACATAGTCTTATTTTAATGTGTTCCCAATAAATTAACGATATGAATATTACCGAACTTTTAGCCATTAGTGTCAAAAATAACGCATCAGATTTACATTTATCTTCAGGTTTACCGCCGCTGATAAGAGTCGACGGTGATATCAGGCGATTAAATATGCCATCACTGAATCACCAACAAGTCTTAGCATTAATCTACGAGAGCATGAATGACATGCAGCGTGTGGAGTATGATACACACATGGAAGTAGACTTTTCTTTTGAAAAGGAGGACTTGGCTCGTTTTCGCGTAAACGCCTTTGTACAAAACCGAGGGGCGTCAGCGGTATTCAGAACCATTCCTAGTAACGTACTTTCTTTGGATGAGATTAACGCGCCGCAAATATGTAAAGACATCATTAGGCAGCCTACCGGTATTATTTTAGTCACAGGGGCTACGGGTTCGGGCAAATCGACTACACTGGCAGCTATTATAGATTATCTAAATACTCATGAACGGATCTTGACTGTGGAAGATCCGATTGAATTTGTTCATAAAAATAAGCAGTGTTTGATTCATCAGCGTGAAGTGCAGCGTGATACCAGCAGTTTCTCTAAGGCTTTGAGATCAGCCTTGCGTGAAGATCCTGATGTGATTTTAGTCGGAGAGCTACGAGATTTAGAAACAATACGTCTGGCTATTACCGCGGCAGAAACGGGCCATTTAGTGTTTGCTACCATGCACACTAATTCAGCTCCTAAAACCATTGATAGAATTATCGATGCCTTTCCTGCAGGTGAAAAGTCTATGGTACGTTCAATGCTCTCTGAAAGCCTACGAGCAGTGATTGCTCAACGTCTCATTAAAAGAGTGAACGGTGGCCGTATAGCAGCTCATGAAATTATGGTTGGCGTACCCGCTATACGGAATTTAATTCGAGAAGATAAAGTATCGCAGATGTTCAGCGTTATACAAACCGGGCAGCATCATGGGATGCAAACGATGGAACAATGCCTGCAACGCTTAATCAATCATGGGGAAATTACACAACAAGATGCAGGTAAATTATTAAGCGCGGGTTGCTAAATACGAATCAACCATGGAAAGATGATGGGTACTTGATGAGATTGCCTAACATCGTCTACTATGACGTAATACACTTGTTGAATTGAGTGTCTACTCCATCCAATGATAAAGGAAAATGATGCCCGTTTTTTATTATGATGCACAAGTATTTAAAGTCTATCAGGTTAAACAACTGCTCGATGATGCGCATATTCCTTGTCTGGTAAAAAATGATTTTGCACAGGGTGCGGTGGGAGAAATAGCCCCTTTAGATAGTGCTCCGGAAATCTGGCTGGTAGATGAGCAGTGGCGTCCTAAAGCGCAACAACTGGTCGATAACTTCCTCGCTGAACTACAGTCGGCAAGCGATGCTGGGGATTGGGTATGTGGTGAATGCCAAACGGATAATGAAGCTAGTTTTGGCATTTGCTGGTCGTGTCAAAGTGGTCGCGAATAATGGCTCACAATCAATATTGAGATTCACACCAAGCTTCAAAGATGACACATGCAGAGACACTATCGACTTTATCTTTACTCAGTTTTTTATATCCGCCCAGTTCGAATAATCTTGCTTTAGCATCTGTAGTGGTGAGTCGTTCATCGACTTCAAACACCTGGCTTTTACATCGAGCGCTAATACGCCGTCCGAATTTACGCGCCCGTAATGTCATTTCTTGTTCAGTACCATCCATATTTAAAGGTAATCCGACGAGCATCGCGGTGGGTTGCCATTGAGCATGTAATTCAGTAATGGTATCCCAATTTGGGATCCCATCGTTGGCTTTAATCGCTGCAAGTGGCTGAGCTGTGCCTGTGATCGTTTGTCCTACGGCTACGCCAATACTTTTTGTCCCAAAATCAAAAGCAAGGTAAGTACTCACTATGCGTGACCTGCTTGTTCAGTCAGCTGCCACGGTTCGATACCTAATGCTTTAATTGCGCCGTTCCAACGTAAATGTAACGGAGTACCAAACACCAATTCATGAGAGGCTGGGATAGTCAGCCATGCGTTATCCGCTAATTCTGTTTCTAGTTGACCTGGTGACCAACCGGCATAACCTAATGCAATAATTTGCTTTTCAGGCCCTTTGTCATTGCCAATGCATGCAACAATATCTTTAGAAGTGGTAACAGTAAAGTCATCATTAAGCCGTAAACTGCCTTCCCATTCCCCATGCGGATAATGCAACACAAACCCGCGGTCGGGACTTACTGGGCCACCTTTGATAATGATTTGGCTAGCTTTTTCTGGGATGACTTCAGCTTCAGGGGCAGCTTGCTCGACCATTTCAGCAAGATTCATTTCAATCGGGATATTTAATACAATTCCCATTGCGCCTGCATCACTGTGTTCACAGATATAAATGACTGAACGCTTGAAAGAAGGGTCAAGTAGTGACGGCATGGCAATGAGTAGATGATTGGCAAAACTGTTGTTCACAATAATTCCTTAACTCGCCTGGCTAAGCACACGTTGTTCAATGGCATCAAACAATTTACCACAGATGTTGACGCCTGAAGCTTTTTCAATTTCCCGTACACACGTTGGTGAGGTGATATTAATTTCTGTCACACGATCGCCAATGACATCCAATCCAACAAATAAAATACCGTGTGCCAATAATGTCGGTGCAATCTTTTCAGCTAATGCTCGGTCACTATCAGAAATAGGTTGTGGGCGTCCCACTCCTCCTGCCGCTAGATTACCTCGCGTTTCGGTACCTTGAGGTAAACGTGCTAAGCAATATTCCATGACTTCACCATTGACGATTAAAATCCGTTTATCACCGTCTTTAATCGCGGGTAAATAACGCTGAAACATCGCCAGTTTCTCACCATTATGGGTTAAGGTTTCAATCACGACCCCTAAATTATTAGCATCTTCTTTGATTCTAAAAATGGATGCTCCCCCCATACCATCTAAAGGTTTGCAAATAATGTCATGATGCTTTGCATGAAATGCTTTTGCTAATGCTTTATCGCGTGTGACTAATGTATCAGGGATTAATTCAGGAAAGTAAGCGGTAAATAATTTTTCATTAAAATCCCGTAAAGCTTGAGATTTATTCACCACTAGAACACCGAGTTTTTCAGCCAGTGAAAAAATATGGGTTGCATAAATAAATTGGTCATCAACAGGGGGGTCTTTACGCATGAGTAAGGCATCAAAATTTGCGAGAGATTGTACCTTACTATCTCCTAGGGTATAGAAATCTTCGTTTTGGTCTGTCACTTGGAGTGATTGTGTCTTGGCATAAGGCACACCGTTATCAATATACAAGTCCTGCATTTCGATGTAATCAATATGATAGCCGCGACGTTGAGCTTCTAAACATAATGCAAAAGATGTATCTTTGTAGGGAGTAATATTAGCAATCGGATCCATAACAATAGCAATGCGTAAACTCATAACGTGAGATCTCCATATGTTGCTTGAATAATCGCAATTGATGCAATTGCGGCGGTTTCTGTGCGAAGCACACGCGGTCCTATCTTAACGGTATTAAATCCGGTTTGCTCTGCACCGTAAGTTTCAGCCTCGCTAAAGCCTCCCTCAGGACCGATTAGAAGACGTATGCCATGCTGTGTGACAGGCAATGCCTGTAGATGCTGCTGAGCATGAGGATCAAATGTAATACGATATTGCTCGGTTGATTGCTTACACCATTCGCTCAATGTGATAGGCGGGTGTAATATTGGCAGGACATTGCGTCCTGATTGTTCACAAGCACCGATAATCACCTTTTCCCATTGCACGAGTTTTTTGGCCCAACGTTCAGGTGATAATTTCACGTTACACCGCTGTGTGATAATGGGGGTAATTTCGGTGACTCCTAACTCCGTCGCTTTTTGTAATACCGTTTCCATCCGATCGCCTTTCGCGATCCCCTGACCTAAATGAATCGGGAACTTAGATTCTGCACCAATGGCGAGTTTCGCATCGACATTCACAATAACTTTACGTTTATGTACTTCGTTAATTTGGGCTGAGTACTCATTACCATCCCCATTAAATAATACTAAGGGCTGGTCTTGTTTAACACGCAGCACATTGATTAAATGATGGGCACTTTCATTATCAATCGTCAGTGCGGCATCGACAATTAATGGTTCAGGAACAAAAACTCGGGTAATACGCATAATTATATAGGTAATTTATTTTTGTTAATTGTAACAATACCTATGTTGGGTCGCTAGCATAAACCTGAAGTTATTTATTTTACTTTGTAGTTTACTTGAACTAAGTTAAACCTAAGTTATGAATGAGTTATTAACACATCACTTTTGTCAGGCAGATTATAATTATAGGGAAACAAGTAATGTCAATTTTAGATTTGTGGGTGGCGTTCTCACAAGATTCAACCCCAGTATCGCTTCAACCTTCTGAAACCCCAGTACAGCAGGTGCTTAATATGGGTGAGCAGATTGAAAATTTCGATGTACAACATTTTATTGATGTCTATGTCATGCCTTGGGGGATTAATATTATCCTGGCCATCGTCATTTATATTATTGGTAAAATGGTAGTAAAAACGCTGGTGGGTATATTTGGCAAAATTATGGCCAAATCGAAGTATGACGATATGTTGGTCGATTTCTTAAAATCCATCGTCAATGCGTTTCTAATGCTGTTTGTTATTGTGGCTTCGCTTGATCAACTCGGCGTGGATACAACTTCTCTAGTGGCTATTTTAGGGGCAGCCGGTTTAGCAATTGGTTTGTCATTACAAGGCTCACTTCAGAATTTTGCCGCAGGTGTTATGTTGCTGGTGTTTCGTCCTTTTAAAGCCGGTGACTTTGTCGAAGCCGGAGGTGTATCAGGTTCTGTCATCAATATAGGTATTTTCTCCACCATTATGAGTACCCCTGATAATAAAGAAATCATCGTGCCTAATGGCAACATCTATGGTGATAATATTACCAACTACTCGGCAAAATCGACTCGTCGCGTGGATATGGTTTTCGGGATTGGCTATGGCGATGATCTACTCAAAGCGAAACGCGTATTAACATCCATGTTAGACGCTGATGAGCGTGTGTTAAACGAACCTGCATATACTGTTGCCGTGGGAGAGCTAGGTGATAGTTCAGTGAATTTAGTCGTGCGACCTTGGGTGAAATCGTCAGATTACTGGGGCTTGAAATTTGATTTTACCGAAGCGGTTAAGTTACGTTTTGATCAAGAAGGGATATCAATCCCGTTCCCGCAAATGGACGTACATTTAGATAAATAATGTCATGCGCATTACTCAAGAGTCGTGCTAAGCAAACAAGGTCACTTCATTCATCAGTGACCTTTTTTATGCTTGAACATTAAGATATCACGCGCAATAGTAAACAAAGCCCTGATAACTCTGAACTTTGGTCAATACTATTGAATACAATTCGGTTTATTGGCAGCGGCGCGATAATCTGCCATCACTGATGGTATCGCGGCATTTAATGCTGCAATCCGCGTATCGTTTGCAGGGTGAGTCGATTGCCATTCAGGTGGCGCACTGCCTTTAGCTGCTGCCGCCATATTTTCCCATAATTTGGGTGCAGCATGCGGATCAAACCCAGCTTTGGCCATAAGTTGTAAGCCAATGAGATCGGATTCTGATTCGTGGGCGCGACTAAATGGTAAATTAACACCATATTGTGCCAGTAAGCCTGCACCAGCCATCATCAATGCTTGATTTTTGTTGGTGACACCGGCACTTTTTAAGCCGACATTGGTAATTTGCAGTCCTAAATTAGATAAGGTCGCAATCGACATTCTTTCATTACCATGCTCAGCAATTACATGGCCAATTTCATGCCCCATCACCGATGCTAATTGGTCAGGTGTTTCTGCCACTTTTAGGATGCCAGTGTATACACCTATTTTTCCACCAGGTAAGGCAAACGCATTGATTTGCTCGTCATCAAAGACCACGACTTCCCAGTCGCCATCAAAAGTGCCAGTGGGGATATGCGGTATTAATGCATCTGCAATGCATTGTACATATTGATTTTCAACGCGCTGAGTTGATACTTTTTGTTCAGACTTGAATGCGGCAAAGGTGTCATTGCCCATTGAGTTAAGGGTGTCGCTGGAAAATAATTTGACTTGATTTCTACCCGTAGGAGAAGTCGAGCAGACAATAATACCTGACAGTAAAACCACATAAATAAAGATTCTCATAGAGACATTCCTTGAAATTCTAATCAGTCTTTATTTTAGTATCAGTGGCTTAAATAGCAATTAATGATTTAAAAATCATTGCTTGCCAGTATTTTCCCAAATGTATACAACAAAAAAGGAGCAAATAAATTGCTCCTTTTTAGGGTTAGATTACTTACGTTTCCGTCACTTACAATGCTTTAGCCAGTAACTCCGCTCTATCCGTTTTTTCCCAAGGATAAGCTTCATGGCCAAAGTGACCATAAGCAGCTGTAGGTAAATAAATAGGGCGTTCTAAATCAAGCATTTGAATCAACCCATATGGACGTAAGTCAAAATGTTCACGCACTAAACGCGTAATGACGTCATCAGATACTTTGCCCGTTCCAAAAGTATTAATACTAATGGATGTCGGTTCGACTACGCCAATAGCATATGACACTTGAATCTCACATTTATCAGCCAGGCCGGCCGCGACGATATTCTTAGCTACATAACGACCAGCATAAGCGGCTGAACGATCTACTTTTGAAGGATCCTTACCAGAGAACGCACCGCCACCATGACGAGCCATACCACCGTAGGTATCAACAATAATTTTACGACCCGTTAGGCCACAATCGCCTACAGGGCCACCAATCACAAAACGTCCCGTTGGATTAATATGGAATTGAGTCGCTGGTGTGATCCATTGTTCCGGTAAGACTGGTTTGATTATTTCTTCCATAACCGCTTCACGCAAGCTGGGTGTATCAATATTGTCACTATGCTGGGTAGATAATACGACGGCATCAATGCCAATTGGCTGGCCGTTTTCGTAAACAAAGGTGACTTGTGATTTAGCATCAGGGCGTAACCAATCCAGTTTGCCTGACTTTCTGACTTCGGCTTGCTTTCGCACCAGTTTATGCGAAAACATGATCGGTGCAGGCATTAGCTCTTGAGTTTCATTACACGCATAACCAAACATGAGACCTTGATCGCCAGCGCCTTGCTCTTCGCGTGAACCACGATCAACCCCTTGATTAATATCATCAGATTGCTTACCAATGGCATTTAATACTGCACATGAATCGGCGTCGAAACCCATATCTGAACTAACATAACCGATGTCTCTTACCGTATCACGGGTGATTTTCTCAATATCAACCCATGCGTGGGTATTAATTTCACCACCAACCAGCACCATGCCCGTTTTGACGAACGTTTCACAGGCAACGCGTGCCATTGGATCTTCGGTTAAAATAGCATCGAGCACGGCATCAGAAATCTGATCGGCGATTTTATCCGGATGTCCTTCAGAGACTGATTCAGAAGTGAATAAATGTTGTGACATAGTGACCTCATAAAAGAGTTAACGAGTAGACTGTCGTTGTAACCGACTACAAGTTAGCGTGTTGGTGTAATTTTTATACTAGATGATATTCTATAGTCTAACCATCTAGACGTCTATACGTCTTTTACATAAGAAATGAAAATTAAGTTCATTAAGGCAAAAACTTTTATCCATTTATGTCGTCATGAGACACTGGTCTTATTACATGCTTTTAATCCACGTTTTTGGACATTTGATATTGAACAAATGACACGGGTAGGCGACAATGGTTGAAACTATTTTCTACAATCTTTAAGCAATTGTTTTGTTAGGAAAATTTCTTAGCATTACGCCTCTGCTGTGATATCTCAGGAGTCATTCATGTCATCACGCCAACAACTCGCGAATGCAGTCCGTGCATTAAGTATGGACGCTGTTCAACAAGCTAATTCTGGTCACCCAGGTGCACCAATGGGGATGGCTGACATTGCTCAAGTATTGTGGACCGATTTTTTATCCCATAATCCATCTGATCCTGCATGGGCAAACCGCGACCGTTTCGTCCTATCCAATGGACACGGTTCAATGCTCTTATATTCACTACTGCATTTATCGGGTTATGCCTTGCCGATTGAAGAATTAAAGAACTTCCGTCAATTGCATTCAAAAACGCCTGGCCACCCAGAGTATGGCTATGCTCCTGGTGTTGAAACAACCACCGGACCATTGGGTCAAGGGATCAGTAATGCAGTAGGCATGGCGTTAGCAGAAAAAACCTTAGCGGCACAATTTAACCGTGAAGAGCATGCTATTGTTGACCATTATACCTACACGTTCTTAGGTGATGGTTGTCTAATGGAAGGTATTTCTCATGAAGTATGTTCATTGGCAGGTACCTTAGGGTTAGGCAAATTAGTCGCGTTTTGGGATGATAACGGTATCTCTATTGATGGTGAAGTCGAAGGCTGGTTCTCTGATGATCCCCCAGCACGCTTCAAAGCATATGGCTGGCAAGTGATTGATGGCGTTGATGGTCATAACCCG
>ERZ1047472.2322-NODE-2322-length-13564-cov-7.747354_pt1 | contig 13564 bp, 10 predicted proteins | sample MGYA00383095_ERZ1047472 | MGnify/ENA primary metagenome ERZ1047472 (study PRJEB29581, sample SAMEA5548365) | metagenome | biome: marine; feature: coastal; material: water | depth 1 m | study: Short-term variability in the microbial, nano- and picoplankton...
CAGAATTAGTTGCTTTAACGACTGAATATTGTGTTTCCGGAATACTTGGAGCTCCCATAATAAGGGCAATGCAATAGAGATTTAGATCAAATCGAAGCCCTCCCCTGTGGAGGGTTCTTCTTTTACACCAATGGACACAACCCCAAATCCCTCCTAATCCATTGATTTCATTGTTTTAACAAAAGGTTTGGGAGAAGTTTGTAAACGTTTTGATATATAATCCATTATCTGTACATTGTGAATATTATTAACCATAAATCAATTTAAATGAAAAAAATATTTTTTCTATTCGTTTTAATTCCAGCAATCTCAATAGCTCAAAAGAATAATAATGGAAATGTTTATGATAAACATCCCGCACTAGACATAGCTGAAAAGTTTGGACAAGCATGGGTAAGCGGTGATACCGAAACTCTTAAAAGTTTAGTTGGAAAAGACTTTCGAATGGGAAGCGCCATGAATACTAACCCCAACTATCAAGGAGGGGATATTAATGATTTGATAGGTCAATCTTCTTGGATGACAAATAATTTTGTGAATATTTCACTTAAAAATAAAGGTCAAGCATATCCTGATGCTATTGAATATAAAAGATCAGGTCTCTTTGTTCAAACTTTCCAGGAATTTATTGCATGGGATAAAAATAATGGTTTCAAGATTAAAACTCCTTTTAATGCCATCTTTGTTTTTGATAAAAAAGGTGAAAAAATCATGCGCTTTTGGTGGGCTGATAATAGAGCCGTTTGGCAAAAATGGAATTTATCGAGGCAAACTATTAAAAATGGTACTATTTACAAGGACCATCCCCACATAGGAACGGTTCGTCAAATTTGGTATAACCTTGCACAAGGGAATCTTGATAAAGTTTGGAAAGATTTTTCACCTAATGCTAGAATAAATGATTCAAATTCAATTGAGCAAGACTCCAAGAGCCTTATGGATCATCAAGAGTATGTGGGTGAAGTATTTAGCAAATTTGAATTCGTTTCAATAGATGAAGTTGGATATCCAGATTATTTAGACTACGAAGGAAATGGTGGGGTTGTATTATCCTGGTATAATATGACTGTAAAAAGCATAAAGACAGGAAAAAATATTGTGTTAAAATTTCATTCACAGCATAACTTTAATGAAGCAGGAATGATTGATTTAGAAACATTGTATTATAATGATCGTTTATTAGAATAAGTATTTACCCTCCCCTGTGGAGGGTTTTTCTTTTACACCAATACAGACAATCCAAATCCCTTCTAATCCAAAGGTATTATTGCCTTTATCAAATTTCCCCTTTGGCTTATAATAGGGATTTTTTTATAGGGAAAGCGTTTGAGATTTTGTTAAGAAATCCATTCTCATTACCTTAGAAGTATTATTAACTATAAATCAATCAAAATGAAAAAATTAGTATTATTTGCCGCATTATTTATATCAATTCAAGTGTTTTCTCAAAACATTGCCTTTGATTTAGCATTTGTTGATGCAGAAAATATCCAGGCCTATGACCAAAATTTAAAAACTAAATATCAAAGATTAAACCAAAACTTTATAGATGATGGAAGAATTTTAGGATGGCACGTTTGGAAAGTAATTAATGGTGCACAAAGTCCATTTACACATTTAGCAATCACAGTCTATGATATGGATAAAATGGATGAGGATTATACTCCTAAAAAATGGACAGAAGAGTTTACTGATATGACACAAGCTGAACTAAGGGATTGGAGTATAAAGAATAGCGAAAATAGAAAAATTGTATTTGAAACTCAATTTGTAAATGTTGCAGAAGTACTTCAAGAAGGGGTTACAGATTATCCAGATATTGCCGTGATGAACTTGATGAAAGTTAAGCACGGAAAATACAAAGCTTATGAAGATATTGAAAAAGCAACCACTAAAACAATTGCTAAAGGATCTCCAAGAAAAGGGTGGAGCTTAGGAAAACGAATCGATAGAATAGGAACTGAGATTTCTTGGACTCACTTTACAGTGGATTGGTTTGACAAATACTCTGACTTTTTAAAACTAAACGCAAGACCTTCTTCAAATGCAAACAAAAACTATCAAAATATGATGAAACTTCGTGATTTAACAAACCGAATCGTACTTGAAAAATTCATTTTCTTAAACAAATAGAATTGAATAAAATTAAGCTAACGTCACTAATTAACTTTAGTGGCGTTTTCTTATCTACCACAGGGGGTATTTTATTTTTTTTAGTTTTGTGTTGTATTGTATTTCACTGTTTTAACTAAAAATCAATTGCTCATGAAAATTTCTCCTTTATCCTTATCGGTTGGAATTCCATTATTGATGATGATTTACAGTTGTTCCGCAGAGGTAGCGGAAGCAGAATTTATAGATCTTACTAAATACACGCTAAGGATTAGTGCTTCAAAAGGAGGGGTTGTTTCACCAAAAGCTAGTGGGACTTATTACAAAGGAGCAACAATAACCATCACAGCAACTCCTGATATGGGATATGAATTTGACAGATGGGAAGGGAGTGATCATGATGACTTAGCTAACGGTTGTTGGTCACGTCCTGGCAATTGTCGAACCGCAATAACACTATATTCAGATAGAGATGTTCAAGCCTTTTTTAAAAGGAAGTCTGAGTAAATTTCCTAAAAAAACTTTTATAAAACCTTGATTAAACTTATAGGGTTGTATCTTGTAAATTAAGAAATAAAAACAATGAAATACTCAATAATCATCTTCTTTGTAGGTTTTGTTTCATTCGGACAAGATTTAAATTACAAAATTGAATCCTACCTTAATCAAGATTTAAACATGAATAAAAAAGCCCCAAATACCCATTATATTGGAAATGCATGGTTAAAAAGGCTAATCCTAGCGGATAATGATTTTGATTATAATTTAACTCAGGCTAACTTTCAGGCAGACTCAACTTTAGATTGGCATAAACATTCTACCGGTCAGGTCTTGATCATTATTGATGGCGAAGGATACTACCAAGAAAGAGGAAAAGAAGTTGTCATTCTAAAAAAAGGAGATATTATAAAATGTGATAAAAATGTAGAACATTGGCATAGCTCTACTCCAAATACAGATGTTTCCTACATTGCCATTTATGGAGATAGTGAAACGATTTGGACGGAAAAACTCTCAAAAAAAAGGTATGATGAAATACACCCTTCAAATCATTGATACATCCTCTAATGAATTTAGTGAATTTTAAACCTCTCTAATCGCTTTTTAATTAATTTAAATCTCCATATCTATGAAAAAAATAATTCTACTATTACTCTTTTTTCCACTCCTATCTTCTGGGCAATCTTTTGAATTAACCAACGGTCAAAGTATGTGCATGATCGGCAAAGGCAAGGATCAAGATGCAACGATTAACCCCTATGCTGATGAAGATTTCTCATATGCTTTAGTAGAAAATATTGGCTCTATTAAATTCCAGATTAGAATAGAATCAATTGAAAAAGATTTAAAACAATTTTTAATAAAACCCAATGATAAGGTTGTGATAAAGCTTTATAGAAATAATATTTTATATCTAGATGCATTAACATTAGAAAAAGCAACGGCAAGAATAAAATACACACTAGACGAAAATGAACTACCGCCACCTCCACCTCCAGTAGACGACCTCTAAATCATCGATAATCCTCTTCATTAAGTTCAGGAATTTCAAATCCCCCTTAAACAGGGTAAACTAACCTGATAATCAAATGTTCCATTATTTCTTGTGACCTGATAATACTGCCCAATTTTTTATATTTTTTCAGTTCTAAGATGAAGAAAAGGTTCCATCTTAGCGCTCAATCCAACATCAGGATTAAAAAGAATTTTGAATCGTCTCAAAACTTGATAAGACTATTTTTTTAAATGTTCATGGATTAAGGCGTTATGTTTAACATAAACATTGAGATAAAATTTACGAAGAGAAAAAAAAACATCTCAATCCATTGACATCATTGACTTAACCCAAGATTTCCTTACAGTGGTTTTGGAGGTAGTTGGTAAGGAAAAGCATAAAATGCGATGGGAATTTATACAATTCTTTTTACCTTAGAATCGTTATTAACCATAAAACAATTTAAATGGATGTTTCAAAAAACATAAAAAAAGTTAGAGCTCATGATGCCATTTGTGGAGTATTATACCTTGTAAGTGTTGGATTAACGATTCAATCTGGAAATTTAGACTTTCTGTATATTGCTGTCGGTGTAGGAATTTTACAAGTGATAAGCCCTATCACAAAGTTTTGCCCGGTGTATTTTACCCTCAATAAGCTGATGTCGGATACAGACCCTATGCAAAACGGAAAGTAAAAAGGGGAAGCCCTACCTCCTTCATTTTATTGCAGAGTTTTTTTTTATAATATCAACATATCCTCTTTTATGAATTCTGAGATTTTTAACACTCAAGAATCTTTTAAAGGAGGGCTGTGATTCATCATAAATCAATTCAAATGAAAAAAATAGTACTCTTATTACTACTAAGCGGATCCCTGCTTTCATGTAATCAAAATCAAAATCAAATTGACCAAGGAATGGCGTTGTTTAATCAAAATGCAAAGCGGGTCCATGAATTATTTAATGCTTTAGAAAATGAAGATTTAAATACTGCTGCTTCTTTTTTCTCAGAAGATGTTAAATTTAATCAACCTGCATATGAGGGGAAAGAATGGGATAAAGAAGGAATATTACAAAACTACAACGGTTTCTTTCAACTTTTAAATAACATAAAAGCGAATGACAGGGATTTTTATCCAGGTGTGGATGCCAAATTCATTCCTGATGGAGCTGTACGCGCCTATGTAAAATGGACTGCCGATCTAGAAGGTAATCCTATGGAGGGAATTAAAGCCTATGAAGTATTCGTGTTTGACGAGAACAACAAGATCATCCAAGTCGATGAGTATATGGATGTCTCAGGAATGCTGAATAAAATTGGCGCGCTATCTTCGAAATAGTAAATCCTGCATACAAAAATTAGCTACCCTCCCTTATGGAGGTTTTTTTTTACAAAAATTTGTTTCATATAAAATCGACGCATCTCTCAAAATTATTTTTCAAATCATCGCTAGTGTAACGTTCTAAAATCATTATTCCTTGTTTAAGTATAAAAAAATGATCGATGACCTAATATCTTGCCAAAAGGCAAGTAATCACTGCCCCTTCCACATACTAAAAATTCCTGATTTTGATTGATTAAATGTGGTGTAAGCTTAAAAAAGTATGATTTTTTATGAAAATTTGAATTTTTTAACAAAATATTAAGGATAATACAAAAAAGTTACTTAATATTACATCTGACTAAATTATATAGTCAATAATTAAACTATAATATTTAAACTAAACTAACGATGAAAAAAAAGTTATTTAAACAGATTCTTGTTGCATTCACAGTGTTGTTTGCTACCGGGATCTATGCTCAAAATGTCACAGGCCTTGTGACGAGCGATGATGGTCCACTTCCAGGCGCTACCGTTTTGGTTCAAGGGACAAACAACTTTGCCTCAACAGATTTTGATGGAAATTTTTCTGTCGAAGCTGCTCAAGGTGACATTTTAATTGTTTCTTTTGTTGGGTACCAAACACAAGAGGTCGCTGTTGATGGAGATCAACTTACGATCAACTTAGCATTGGGTAATCTTTTGGAAGAAGTTATTGTAACAACAGGTTATGGAACACAATCCAAGAGAGATATTACTGGTGCAGTATCTACCATTGACGCGGAAGAGCTTACTTCTGTGCCAGCAACTACTTTTGCACAACAGATGCAAGGTAGAGCTTCTGGTATCTCTGTAGTAAGTGATGCAACTCCTGGAGGGGAAGCAACCGTGCGTATTCGTGGATTTGGAACCACTGGAAATAACAACCCATTATATGTTATTGATGGAGTTCCTACAGAATCTCAAGGAAACTTAAACCCACAGGATATTGAGTCTTTTCAAATCTTGAAAGACGCCTCAGCAGCTTCGATCTACGGATCCCGTGCTGCGAATGGGGTAATTATCATTACCACTAAAAGAGGTAAAGTAGGTGCTTCAAAAATTAGCTACAGCTCTTACATGGGATGGCAAACTGCCGCTAACGATGTGGACGCTCTTGATGCAAGAGGTTTGGGAGAATACCTTTATTTAGCAGATTACTATGCAGGTAAAACGCCTTCGCATGGTCAGTATGGATTTAGTGGAACTCCTGAAAACCCTCAGATTTCTATTCCTAACTATGTATTCCCTAGTGGAGCAGCATCTGTTGATGAAAGCTTATACTCTTTAACAGAGTCTAATATTTATGCGATCACAAAATCGGCCGATACAAACTGGTGGGAATTAATGACACAGGACAATGCGCCAATCAGTCAGCACTCTATTGATGCAAGTGGGGCTACAGAAACTTCTCAGTATGCATTCAACGCAACTTTCTTTAGTCAAGATGCCGTTATAAAGTACCAAGGGTATAAAAGAGCGACAATCCGTTTAAACTCTTCTACAAAAACATTAGGAGATCGTTTAGAAATTGGAGAAAACTTTACACTTTCTTTAGATAACAGATTTGGTGGATTTGGAAATGACGGTGAGCAAAATGCCGTATCTGGGGCTTATAAGCACCATCCTTTATTACCAAACTACGATATCGCAGGAAATTTTGCGGGAAGTAGAGGTTTGAACTTAGGGAATAACTATAACCCTTATGCATCTCAGTCTAGAAATCAAGATGACCGTACACGAAGAAGTAGAGCCTTTGGAAATGTATATGCACAGCTTACTATAGCAAAAGATTTTAAATTCAAATCTAGTTTTGGTATTAACTTAACTACAGGTCAAAGAAAAAATATCGGAAGACCTCAGCCAGAATATGTTGAAGGAAACTTTATCAATAGCCAAGAAAGTGCAACTAATTGGGATTATGAATGGACTTGGACCAACACCCTTTCTTGGGCAAAAGTACTCAACGATGTTCATGATGTTAGTGCTTATGTAGGAGTAGAAGCAATCCAAGGATTTGGAGAATATTTTGGAGCATCTAGACAAAGATTCCCATTCCAATCAACGAATATTATCTCTTATCTAGATTTAGGAAACCAAGGTACAGCAGGTAACTTCGGTAACATTTCTAAAGACTTTTCATTATGGTCTCAGTTTGTTCAAGCAAACTACCAGTATGATGGAAAATACTTAGCACAGGTTACAGTACGTAATGATGCCTCTTCAAGGTTCAAATCAGCAACGAACAGTGCGGTATTCCCTGCATTTAGTTTAGGATGGAGAATGTCTGAAGAAGACTTTATGTCTGGAATCAGCTTTATCGATGATTTAAAATTCAGATACGGTTGGGGTAAAACAGGAAACCAGTCTATTGGAGACTACAATGCTTACACGCAGTTTAGATCTTCTTCTTATAACTCTGGTTACCCAATCGATGGAAGCAATTCTTCTGCAACTCTAGGATATGATCCTTCTCAATTTGGAAATCCAAATGCGAAGTGGGAGGCTACTGTATCTAACAACTTCGGTTTTGATGCAGCTTTATTCGACCGAGCGATCTCAGTAGAATTTGACCTTTGGAACAGAACAACTTCAGATTTACTATTGACAGTACCAGTTGTATACTCTGCTGGAGATGCTGGAGCACCTGCTGTAAATGTTGGTGAGATGTACAACGAAGGAATTGATTTTGCGATAGATTGGACAAAAGATTTAGGTGAGTTACAAATAACACTTGGAGGTAACATTTCTTCTTACCGTAACGAGGTTAAAAAACTTGATGAATTTGACACACCTATTTTTGGATCAAACAGAAGGGTTCCTGCACTGACAAGAACTGCTGTAGGAGATCCAATCTCTTCTATCTATGGATTCGAAGTTCTTGGGATCTTCCAATCACAATCAGAAGCTGACGCTTGGGCTCCTTATGGAACTACAGGATACAATGCTCCTGGTAAATTCAAGTATGCTGACATAAACAATGATGGAGAAATTAACGATGATGACAGAACAATCATTGGTAATCCTCACCCTGATTTTGTATACGGAATCAACTTGAATCTAGCGTACAGAAACTTCAACCTAAACATCTTCGGAAACGGAGTTCAAGGGAACGATGTATATAACTACGTAAGATACTTTGCTGACTTTAACACCTTCCAAGGAAACCGTTCGACTAGAGCGTTAACAGAAGCATGGCAACCTAGCAATCCATCGGCTCCAAGAGCACAGTGGACTGCTGCGAATCCAAATGCGACTTCTCCTATCATGGATGCAAATGATCAGATCAGTAGTAGAACTTCTTCTTATTTAATTGAAGACGCTTCTTACTTCAGATTAAGAAACATTCAATTGACTTATAGTTTTGATGATGCAATCAACACTGCTTTAGGAATTAGTGGAGGTCAGATTTACTTACAAGGACAGAACTTGTTCACAATCACAAACTATTCCGGTTTGAATCCTGAGATACAAACTGGTAATGATATTCAATTAGGATATGACGGAGGATTTATGCCTGTGTCTAAAACACTTATTGTTGGATTGAATATATCCTTATTTTAATTTATAAACTTTAATAAACATGAAAAATCTAAAAACGTTATTTGTAGCTTCATTTGCAATATTTGCATTTACTGTTGCATGTGATGATGAGTTTTTGACGAAAGAGCCACAAGCGTCTCTTTCAGGACCTGCATTAGCTAATGCAGATGGAGTAGAAGGAAAATTGATTTCTGCATACAGTACCCTTAGTGGATACGGTATGGATGGTGGTGGTACTTGGTACTACTCTACTTGGGCTTGGATCTTTGGATCGATCTCTTCAGATGATGCGCTTAAAGGAACGGATGCTGGGGATCAACCAGAACACTCGTTTATTGAGACCTATGACTTTAACACTTTTAACGTACACAACCGCGATAAGTGGCGCTCAGGTTACTGGGGGGCAGCTCGTGCGAATGATGTTATTTTAAGTGCTGAAGAAACAGAAGATCTAGCTGCAACAAGAAAAGCAGAAATCATTGCAGAGGCTAAATTCATTAGAGGATGGCAACACTTTGAAATGCAGAAGATGTATCGTACACCTAAGTATGTAGGTAGTGAAAACTTCAGCCTTGATAATTTGGATGCTTCAAAAGTTCCAAACACTGGAAAGATTTGGTCTCAAATTGAGCAAGACTTTTCTGATGCAGCAGCGGCACTTCCAGCGGTTCAATCTCAAGTAGGTCGAGCGACAAGTTGGGCAGCTAAAGCTTATCTTGCGAAAGCAAAGATTTTCCAAAGCGATTGGGCAGGTGCAGAGTCTATTTTAATGGACATCATTAACAATGGTCCATTTGAATTGGCTGCTAAATTTGAAGATAACTATCTAGTTGCAACACGTAACAATTCAGAATCTATTTTCGAGATTCAGTATGCGGTTTCTAGTGCTGATGCCAATGCTTCAAATGCAGAAATCGGGTTGGCACACCCTTACATTGCTCCTTGGGGATGTTGTGGATTCCTTCAAGCGCCTCAGGATTTAGTTGACTTTTTCCAAACAGATGCTAATGGACTTCCTTTATTGGACGAATCTTGGAAAACAAATCACATCACAAATCCAACAGGTGCTAACATTGGAGAGCCAATTGGTAATCCTTCTGTAGATCCTCGTTTAGACCATACAGTAGGTCGTCCTGGGCAACTCTACAAGAGATTCCACATCATGCAAGTTGATTACATTCGTGATTTAACTTATGCAGGTCCTTACTTCTCTAAAAAACACGTTGCTGAACCCGAAGGACAGGGTATTGGTGGATGGGGTAACCTCACCGCAAATAACTTCAGAATCATGAGATTAGGACACGTAATTTTATGGGCTGCAGAAGCAAAAGTTGAATTAGGTAAATTCGAAGAAGCTAGAGCTCTTGTAAATAGGTTAAGAGCTAGAGCAGCGAATCCAGAAGGATTTAATCCTGGTGCTACTCAAGGTGCTACGCGTCCTGAGTATACCCTAACAGGAGAAGCAGGTGCTAATTACAACATCGGTGAATACACAGCTGCATGGACAGACACAGCAACTGCTAGAAGAGCAGTACGTTATGAAACTCGTCTGGAAACAGCTATGGAAGGAAATCGTTTCTTCGATCTTCAGAGATGGGGAGTTCAAGCGGAAGTACTTAATGATTATCTTTCAAGAGAATCTGAATACAGAGTTTATCTTAAAGGGAAGACGTTTACTTCTCCTAAAAATGAATTCTACCCAATCCCAACCTATGCGATTGATAGATCTTTCTTAGATGGATCACCAAGTTTAACACAGGATCCGAATTACTAGATCCTAATTATTGTGTAATTTAAAACCGTGGAGTATATTTACTCCACGGTTTTTTTTTAAAAGAAGATTATATGATTGAACGGATAAACCTATACCTAATACTATTTTTTTTACTAATTTTTCAGTCCTGCTCAAAAAAAAATGAACCCCTGTTTCGTCTTCTTAATTCAGAAACAACCCAAATAAACTTCGAAAATACCATAACCGAAACCAGTGATTTTAACATCCTCACAAACGAATATATTTTTAATGGAGGAGGAGTTGCCGTTTCAGATTTCAATCAAGATGGTCTTCCCGACTTGTTTTTTACAGGAAATATGGTTTCCAATAAACTCTACTTAAATCAGGGAAATCTAAAATTTAAAGACATTACTGATGAGGCAAATTTAAATAGTTCAAATTTTTGGTCTACAGGCGTTGCAATCGCCGATGTAAATGAAGATGGATTAATGGATATTTATGTTTGTGGGGCGATGCATAAGTCCAATCGTACCAATAAACTTTATATTAACAAGGGTTATAATGAGGAGGGTAAGCCCGTTTTCACAGAACAAGCTGAATCGTTTGGCATCGCTGATAAGGGAAATAGTATGGGAGCAACATTTCTAGATTATGATCAAGATGGAGATTTAGACCTCTACGTATTAAACAACGAACAAAGTGAAACCCTGCCCACCACCTATAGAAAAAAAATTAAAGATGGTTCCGCAATAAGTAATGATCGTTTATATCAAAACCAAGGGAACGGTACTTTTTTAGATGTAACGATTCAAGCAGGCATCACAATTGAAGGCTTTGGATTAAGTGTTACTCCTTTAGATGTAAATAAAGACAACTATGTTGATTTATACATTACAAATGATTATCTCACAAACGATCTACTCTATATTAATCAGCAAGATGGAACCTTTAAAAATCAAATTGACGAAAAGGTGTTACATCAGAGTAAGTTCTCAATGGGCTCAGATGCAGCCGACTTTGACAATGATGGGTTTACCGATATAATCACCTTAGATATGCTAGGGGAATCACATCAAAGACGAAAAACAACAATTGCTAAAAGCTCTTTTTTTCAAAATACACTCAATGAAAAGTGGGGATATCAAGATCAGCATATGCGAAATATGCTTTTTAAAAACAATGGAAATGAATTTCCTTTTTCTGAAATAGGACAATTTTCAGGCATCTATCAAACAGATTGGAGTTGGGCACCGTTATTCTTTGATGTAGATTTTGATGGTCATAAAGATTTATTGATTACAAACGGATTTCCCAGAGATATCACAGACATGGATTTTGCAAATTATAAGTTAAATGCAGGTCCCTATGCATCCATATCCACTCTTTTAAAATCCATCCCTATTGTAAAAATCCCTAACTATGCATTTAACAACCTAGGAGAATTAAAATTTAAAGAAAAAGCAGAAGATTGGGGATTAAAAATTCCCTCTTTTTCAAACGGAGCCATTCTTAGTGATTTAGATCTAGACGGAGATTTGGATTATGTAGTTAATAACATAAATGATAATACTTTTGTGTTTGAAAACACGCTATTATCAAAAGAACAAAAACCCAATTATATTCAACTAGAACTTAAGGGAACTCAAAAAAATCCCAATGCTTTGGGAGCAAAAGTAGTATTGCGAATGAATGACGGTGAAATTCAATTCCAAGAACAACAGCTAACAAGAGGGTATATGTCTTCCGTAGACCCAGTTCTGTACTTTGGTCTCGGAAACTCTAAAAAAGTGGATGCCATCGAGGTCTTGTGGCCTAATGGCTTATTTAGTGAAATTCAGAATCCTGAATTAAATCAAAAACTTTCACTCAATCAGAGGGATGCTGTTCCAGCTGAACAGATTACTTTTCCACTGAAAGAACGCGAAACCACATACACCTATCAAGAAGTTGCCTCAAAATACAATATTCAATATGTTCATCAAGAGCGAAACGTTCAGGACTTTTTTAACCAAAGACTCATTCCACACAAACTATCACAAAATGGCCCTTCTTTGGCTGTTGGAGACATGAATGGAGACGGGATTGAGGATTTTATTATTGCCAGTTCTACCGATTTTTCACCCATGCTTTATTTTCAAACGAAACAAGATAAATTTAAGGAGAAAGCACTGTTTACATCTGAAAAAGATAGGGCTTATGAAATCGAAAGTATCGCATTATTTGACGCCGACCAAGATGATGATTTAGATCTTTACCTCGTTTCAGGTGGCAATGTAGAATCTTCAGGAAAAGCCCTAAATGAGGATCGACTCCTCTTAAATGATGGCAAAGGAAATTTCAATCCAGTGGCTGGAGCACTCCCTCTACTCTATTCGAATGGATCCGTGGTAAGGCCCTTTGATTATGATAATGACGGTGACCTTGATTTATTTGTTGGAGGAAGAAATAAACCCAACGCATTCCCTCTGGCCGATTCGAGTTTTTTACTTGAAAATAATCAAGGAAAATTCAAAACGGTGAGCTTAGATTTTTTCCCTCAATTAAAGAATATCGGAATGGTGAATGATGCTCAATGGGGAGATCTCAATCAAGATGGAAGAGCAGATTTAGTTATTGTAGGAGAATACACTGGGATTCAGGTCTTCTATAACCTCCCAGAGGGATTTGTAGCGGATTCATCGTCCCTAAAAGAAACTACTGGACTCTGGAGAACAATTACGATTTTAGACGTCGATCAAGATGGCGATCAAGACCTATTGGTGGGTAATCTTGGGAAAAATAATATGTTTTCGATAACAGAAGATGCCCCCTTAATCATCTCAACCCAAGATATTGATCAAAATGGAAGTGTAGATCCCATGATGTTTTGTAATCAATTAAGTGCAAAGGGAAATTGGGAAATGTTTCCAACCCAATTCTGGGATAATCTGGTCCAACAAAGTCCCGTTTACCGCAAGGAATTTAATACTTATGCCGCTTTTTCTGAAGCAAATTTACAGTATTACTTGGACAAAAATATAATTGATGCAACAAGTCTGCTAGATGCTAAATACGATGCGTCTATCTGGATAGAAAACCTTGGAGAAGGCAACTTCAACCTTCATGAGTTACCCGATCCCCTCCAATGGGGTCCTATCAATGATTTTTTGGTCGTGCAATCGGAGAAAGAATTACTAATCTATGTGGTTGGAAATGATTTTGGGGGTACACCCTTTGAAGGAAATTTTGATGCTTTCCAAGGAGGGATTATGAACTTTGACGAAGAAATCAAATTTAAAAGTCCGCAAGAATCTGGTTTTTATGCCTTTGGTGATGCT
>ERZ1047472.2325-NODE-2325-length-13552-cov-27.846188_pt1 | contig 13552 bp, 19 predicted proteins | sample MGYA00383095_ERZ1047472 | MGnify/ENA primary metagenome ERZ1047472 (study PRJEB29581, sample SAMEA5548365) | metagenome | biome: marine; feature: coastal; material: water | depth 1 m | study: Short-term variability in the microbial, nano- and picoplankton...
GAGGAGACTAACATGGCAGTATTAACAACACTAGGTGTTCCAGACAATTCAGGAAACACTACTACTATTATGCCAAAACTACAGTACCGTTTTAGAGTTACTTTTGAAGGTGACGGCTTTAGTGCTACACCAACAAGAAACGTTATTAGTACAAGTAGACCTGGATTAACACACGAACAAATTCCAGTAGACGCATACAACAGTAGAATTTATTTGGCAGGTAAACATACATGGGAACCTGTAAGTATTGTATTACGTGACGACATTGATGGCGTTACAATAAGAGAATTAAACAACCAACTTAACAGACAAGTTGACCATGCTAACCAAAGTTCAGTAAGAGCAGGCGCAGGTTATAAATTTACAACTTCAATAGAAACACTTGATGGTGCAAATCCAACACCAGGTGTACTAGACAAGTTTGAACTCAGTGGTTGCTACATCACAAACATTCAGTATGGCGATATGGCATACAGTGCTAGTGATCAAGTACAAGTTACAGTACAAATTCAATACGACAACGCAGAGATTTTTGACGCTGCTGGCAACGCAACACTTACAGGCGGTACAGTAGATAACACATTAGTTAACGCAACAGGCTAATAACTAATGGGAATAACCTCTAGCACTGGTCCACTTAATGCAGCAGCATCGATTTACGGAGTCGACGACATCGTAATGTTCAAGAAGCCAAGACAGAAATTTAATTTTTCTGTGTTTATGGAAATTGACGATGCTGCTACACTATCTGATGAAAGTTATGGAAAATCATTTGTATTTGATAGAGTATCAGGAGTTGAACTACCTGACTATCAATATAATGTAACAAAATTAAATCAATATAATCATCAAAGATTTGTAACAACTAGACAGGATATTTCACCAGCATCAATAACATTTTATGATACTGTTGATGGTCACTTCCAAAATTTACTTACTTCTTATGCTTCATATTATTACTCACAAGGATTAAGTGAGCTCAAGTCACCGTTTGCATCAAATGCTACTACTGGTGTAATTAATACACCAAGTGGACTTAACGCAGTAAATTCTTTAGGTAGATTTTTCTTTAATAGAATTATTATAGTTACTACTGATACACGTGAATCAGTTTTTGCTGGTCCACCAAATACTCCAGCATCTGCTGGTGATGGTCGTGGACGAAGAATTATTATGTCTAACTGTATGATGTCAAATGTTACTCATGACAGACTAGACTATTCAGACAGCACACCAGTTACTTTTACAGCACAATTTCAACCAGAACACGTTGCTTTTGAAAACTTTTAATTAAACATAAATACGTATATAATGGCATCTAAGTTTCAACAAGGAATATTCACACCTAGAAATCTATCTAGGTATATTGGTAAACATTCACCAAGATATCGCAGTGGATGGGAATTAAAATTTATGAGATTTTGTGATACACATCCTAGTGTAGTAGCCTGGGCAAGTGAAAGTCATCGCATACCATATTTTCATCCAGTTAAAAATAAACAAACAATGTATGTACCAGACTTTTTTATAGTGTATGAAGATGTAAATAAAAAAAGACACGCTGAGTTTATAGAAATTAAACCTGCTGGACAAATACTTGGCAATGCCAGAAGTCCAGCACAAAAAGCCGCCGCAGTAGTAAACGAAGCCAAGTGGCAAGCCGCAAAGTTGTTTGCTTCAAAACAAGGTGTAGGATTTAGAGTACTAACTGAGAATGAACTTTTTAATAATCCTAAGAAAACAAAGAAGAGAAAAAAATGAGTAAAAAAATTGAAGAAGTTTTTAACATGGCCAGTCCAGAAACACCAGCACACACTACAGCAGATGAAACTGGATTTGATTTAGAATCAATGCAACAAGCATTAGATACTGCTGATAAAATTGACCAAGCATTACCAGCAGTGCGTGATTTAGAGTCACTTGATAAAGACATGGATGAGTATGCTCAACAGGCAATGGATGCGTTTAAGGATCTTATGGATCTTGGACAAAACGTAGAAGACAGACATGCTGCTCCAGTGTTTGATAGCGCAAGTAAAATGATGACAAATGCCATTACAGCTAAAACAGCAAAGATGGATAAAAAATTAAAGATGATTGAGATGCAAATGCGTAAACGTAAACTTGATTTAGAAGAAAAGAAAGTTGAAATGCAGATTGCCAAGCTCAATGATACCCCCGTTGATGGCGGTCCTATAGAAGGAGCCGCTGAAGAATTTGACCGTTCTAGCCTTATTAACGACATTATGGCAAAAGTAGCAGAATCTAAGAACGGTGATAAATAACTATAAGATAGGATAATATTATGAAAAGTTTAAAGCAATATTTGGCAGAATCTGAGAAAACATATAACTTCAGACTACGTACTGTGGCTGAAATGTCAGATGATCAACTAGATAAATTAGAGAAGCACTTAGCAAGATACAATGTAGAAAGCGTAAGCGCACCTAAGACTAGTATTATTCAAAGAAGCCCAGCTGGGTTTGGTGACATTGGCCCGAGTGCAGTGTCTACTTTGGAAATCGTAACCCACTTACCATGTACTCCAAATGTAATGCAAGAAGAAGTTGCGGCTTCAACAGGCATACACATTGGAGCAATTAGAATATACAATGAAGGTGAGTTTATCGACGAAGAAGAAGATTTAGAGAACACTACTGATGACGAAAGCAAAAGTGTATTAGCAGATGCTGATTATAGCGAAGCTGAAAAAGTAGAACATAAAGACAATTTTGGAAATGAATTTGTTTCTAACTTTGTTAAGAACTTACCTAAATCAGAACTACATAAAGAATATAAGGTATAAAAAAATGGATTTAAGAGACTTAGTAAAATTAGCAGGAATTGTAAACCCAGAACTTCTTAACAGAATTGAAACAACAGCAGAAGTTGAAGAAGCAGAAGGCGCAGGCTTTGAGCAAGCTACAACAAGACCAGAAGAAGAAATGATGGATGATCCAATGCAAGCAATGGGTAGTGATGTAGACACAAGTTTACGCCGTTACTTAAAAGCAAAAGGTGATCATGTAAGTGTAGATGAAACTGTGTATCCAGACCACACTGTAGAAAGTGTAAGCGAAGCATATGCGTCATTTAAAGAAGGTAGTGCTGAAGATGAAAAAGCAATGAGACGTGCTTTTGATAAAGCAGACGAACCAGAACGTGGTGAGAAAAGAAAAAAAGTATCTCTTAAAAAGGCACCATGGGAAAAAGATGACGATGATAAAGTAGACGAAAAACGTCAAACTAATGAATCATCATCTGATACATTAGACCATTTGTATAAACTTCGAATTTCACTAGAAGACGCATTGAAAAATGGTGGCTATTACGTGGATATTAGTAATGGAGTAATACAAGTTGATTCAGACACACCTGCTAACTTTAAATATAATCAAACAACTGGTGAAGATGAACCACCTATATTTGCAGATGAAAAGACAGCAGAGCTTGTTTTGTCATTGCTAAGTCAAGATGACGATATTGATGAAAATGCATTTAACCAAGCAGCTGCAGCGGCGACAAGAGATAACAAAGATACGTTTGAGTTTGGTGGAAAAACACACAAAGCTACAATGAAAAAAGATGTAGCACATAAGCTAGATGATGATGTTAATGATGAATTAGCAGTACTTAGAAGAAACGCAGGAATTTAATATGGCACATTCAAAAATAGACAATACATTTAATGGAGCAATGGATAAACTAAAAGAACTTAGTAGTGTATTCCGTGATGGTGGCAAGCTAGAAGCAGCTTGTGGCGATGATTGTGATTTAGGCGGTGTAAGGTCTGCTTTTGAAGAACTAATGGGAGCAATGCGTGAAGCACACACAGAAGCAACCATGGAAGAGTCAATTAACGAAGGCGGAATAGGCAATATTCATGCTATGATTTCTGATGCGGATGATCCAGCAGAAATGGTAATGGATTTAATTGCTAAAGGTGGACCAGAAGGAAAGTTCTTATACGGCGAACTAGAACAACTAGCAACCGAAGCAGGCACAACATTTAACAATGCTGAATCAATGCCTGAAGATTTTGTAGATGAACTATTATATAACATGGGTATTGAAGAGTCGATAGTTGACGAAGCAGGCGCACCAGACTATAACCCATCACGTGGCGAGTATGCTAGTAACCGTGAATATGGAATGTTTAGTGACGAAGGCAATGCTGAAGTTGCTGAAGTTGTAGACGATATTGTTAAGAGACACGAAGCAGGTGAATTTGACAGTCCAGAGCGTGCCATTGATGCCGCTATGTCAGACTTAATGAACTTAGCAGATGATAACGATAAGTTTGGAGAAGCTGGCGATACAGATGTTAGAGATCAAGTAGCACGTGACTTAGAAAGTCGTATTGGTCGTGATAGTGGATTTGGTGAAGCTATTGAATATATGAAAAAATTAGCAGGACTAGAATAATGAAAACATTTACTGAATATTTAAAAGAAGGCGAAAAGCGTTGGAAACAAACATCAATGTCGCCAGCAGAAGCTATGAAAGAATACGGCAAAGAAAACGTAAAAGTTAAAAAAGGCGGTCTTAACAATGGTGACGATATGGTAGAAATATATGTTGAATCAGTAGATCTTGACGAAGCAACTAAAGGTTGTTCAGATTGTGAATACATGAAAGACGAAACTGATGGTGAAATTGACACATGTGATGAATGTGCTGCTGAAGAAAGAGCTAAAAGAGCTAAAACTAACGAAGCAGGCGGTTACTATACACAACCTGTATACGATATGATCGAAGAGCATGGTTATGAAAAAGTAATGCACGAACTACTAACTGCCTTAGACGCAGATGTTATACAAGACGCACTATCTAGAATGGCAAAAAATGTAGATGAAGCAACAATTGAAACATGTGAAGATTGTGGATGCACTATGGGCGATCCAAAACCAGGATGTGAATGCAGCAATGATGGGCATACACACGCACACGAAGAATTAGATTACTTGCGCAAACTAGCGGGTATATAATATACAACCCTTAATTACAGGCTTAAGGTTTACATAGGGAGGCTACAAACATAATATGTAGTCTCCCTATTTTAACTCAACATAAGTAATAGTATGTCAGTAGATACAAAACTAACTAAAACCCCATATCAAAGAGAATCATATACAGGTGAGCAACTGCAAGAGCTTGCCAGGTGTACTATTGATCCACAACACTTTATTACAGAGTACTGTTGGATTCAGCATCCTACTAAAGGACGTTTAAAGTTTGATCTCTTTGATTACCAGCGTGGACTATTAGATAGTTACCACGATAACAAATATAGTATTGCTCTTATTAGTAGACAAATGGGTAAGTCAACAGCGGCGGCGGCATACTTACTATGGTATGCGATGTTTATGCCTGATCAAACTATTCTTATTGCGGCACACAAATACAGTGGCGCACAAGAGATTATGCAACGTATACGATTTGCTTACGAATTACTACCAAACTTTATACGAGCAGGTGTTACAGCATATAACAAAGGTAGTTTAGAATTTGATAATGGTAGCCGTATTGTGGCACAAGCAACTACTGAAAATACTGGACGTGGTTTATCCATCTCACTAGCATACTTAGACGAGTTTGCGTTTGTGAGACCTACTATTGCCCGTGAATTTTGGACAGCATTGTCACCAACACTTAGTACAGGTGGTAAATGTATTATTACAAGTACACCAAACCAAGACGATGATCAATTTGCTCAAATTTGGCGTTCAGCACTAAAAACTACTGATGCTTATGGTAATGAACGTTTAGTAGGTGAGAATGGATTTAAAGCATACAGTGCTGACTGGACATTCCATCCAGATAGAGACCAAGAATGGGCAGACGAAGAACAAGGCAAGATTGGTGAAGAACGTTTCCGTCGTGAACACTTAAATGAATTTATTGCTTTTGATGAAACATTGATTGATAGCTTAAAACTAACGCTATTAGAACATAAAGATGTTTATAAAAAAACAGGACAGGTGCGTTGGTATCGTCCAATACAAAATGGAAAAACTTATATAGCAGGACTTGATCCTAGTTTGGGTACAGGAGGAGATAACGCCGCAATACAAGTTTATGAATTACCAGGCATGAGACAAGTTGCTGAATGGATGCACAACAAAACACCAATACAACAGCAAATTAAAATACTACGTGGAATGTTATCTGATATACAATCAGACGCACCAGATAGTGAAATATACTGGAGTGTAGAAAATAATACACTTGGAGAAGCCGCTCTAGTAGTAATTAATGAAATGGGCGAAGAGAATATAGCTGGTACATTTATTAGTGAACCACGTAAGTCTGGGTCAAGTAGAGGTTATAGAAAAGGGTTTACAACTACAAATAAAAGTAAACTTGCCGCTTGTAGTAAATTTAAAAACTGGATTGAAGTTGATAAAATGGAAATTGCCAGTAGTACACTATTACGTGAAACAAAAACATTTATTGCTCGTGGTGCTAGTTATGCCGCAAAAGATGGCGAAACAGATGACTTAGTAATGGCAGTTTTATTAGTAGTACGTATTGCTCAACAAATAGCACAGTATGATGAAACTACATATAACGAGCTTAAAGATAGTTTTGGTGAAGATGAAGATCTTGCCCCTATGCCATTTACGTTTTTGGTATAAATACATTATATAGAAAGTTAAAGAGATATGTTGAGTTCAGAATTAGTTGCAGAAAAGATGTTTAAAATACTCAAAGGCAACGGTCATGATTTAAAATTGTATACTGATGAAGGTGCTGATACAGTAGATCCTTCAGTAGCTAGACGATTTTATATAATAGATAATGGAACTATGATTAGTTTAGATGAAACTGAAAATACTCGTAATATAAAAGTAAGTTTAGGATCAAATGTAGATCATCAATCAATAAAAGAAACACTGGGACAAATTAAAAGTTTAGCCAATCGTAGCATTATTGAATACACACTAAAAAATTATACTAAGTCAATTGAACCAAAAGATTTCGACTACCAAGCTCAAAAGGTAAAAGACATGAATCAAGATACAGTAAATGAAGGCATTGGAGCCGCATACGGAAGTAGCAAAAGTAGCTACCAAAAATTAGAAAGTGCTAGACTTGTTATTAAACATAACAAAGCAGTGAATGAAGAACAACGTGGATCACGTAGTAGAAACATTCAAGCCATCTACATTGAAAACAGCGAAGGCGAACGTTACAAGTTTCCAAGTAACAACTTAGCAGGCGGTAGAGCTATGCTACGTCACGTACAAGCTGGTGGTAATCCGCATGATGACTTCGGAAAGCATATCGCAGAACAATGTTCAGAATTAAAGAAACTTAAAGAGTTTAGACGTTATAGTGAAAAGAATGGACTTGTTAACGAAGATACAGCAGATATTGTAGAAGCAGTTATTGGACGTATTAACAGTATACGTGAAACACTAAATCGTATGAAGGGCGCAAGAACATATGCGTCAATGATTGAAGCATTTGAAGCTAGTGATGAGCAACTAGACGAAAATGGATTAGACGATATCAAAACAAAATTTACAGTACATCACTTTGATGAAAATGTAGAAGGCGCACTACCTTATGTTCAGTCACTTGTAAGAGAAATGCAAGCAGTACGTGAACACAATACAAAAGTAGCAGAAACAATCAACAACCTTGTAAGTGTTGTTGAAAATAGTGGTAAAACAGTTTGGGTTAAAGAAGGAACTGACATTGTCGGCGATCCTGAAAATCCAATGAACCACACATTTGAGGATTCTTCAGCACGAGCGCAACTAGGCGCAGTGATGGAGTATATTGCTAACGTTCTTGATGAGAGCGAAAGCACAATGTCAAATTGTCTTGCAGAAGCAAGTAAATTGGTTGACAGCATCAACGACGATGCTATACTAGGTAAATCAGCAAAAGCACTTGCTTCGCTGATGCCTAAACTACAGCCAACACACAATGAGACACCAGTACATGCGGAAAGTGATCAATGGGAAGCGGATATTAATAAAGTATTCGAATCTTATGATATTAACAAACTTTTTAGTTGACAAACTAACGCAGGTATTATATATTAGTGATAATAAGTACATTGTCACTTAGGCAAACTTAGGCAAAAGTTGCTCTTAGAGCAACACACATAGGCAAACATATTAGGAGAATAACTATGGCATCATTGGCAGAAATTAAAGCAAAATTACAAGCACAGGACAACAGCGGTCCAGGCAAACAAAGCGGCGGTGGCGATAACGCAATTTACCCGTTTTGGAATATTCCAGAAAATTCAACAAGTGTAATTCGTTTCCTTCCAGATGGAGATACGAGTAATACTTTCTTTTGGCGTGAGCGTCAAATGATTCGCATGGAGTTTCAAGGAATTGAAGGACAACCAGACAGTCGTCGTTGTGTTGTAAACGTTCCATGTAATGAAATGTGGGGACCAGTTGGAAGCTGTCCAGTACTATCAGAAGTACGACAGTGGTTTAAAGACCCAAGTCTAGAAGACATGGGACGTAAGTATTGGAAAAAACGTTCATACGTATTCCAAGGCTTTGTAACTGAGAACTCACTTGATGAGGAATCTCCAGAGAACCCAATTCGTAGGTTTGTAATTAACCCAAGTATCTTCAATATTATTAAAGGTGCGCTAATGAGTAGTGACTTTGAAGAACTTCCTACAGACCTTGAAGCTGGTACAGACTTCCGTCTTACTAAAACAACAAAAGGTCAATACGCAGACTACTCAACTAGTGGTTGGGCTCGTAGAGAACGTAGCTTAGATAGCAATGAACGTTCAGCTATTGAAACACACGGATTGTATAATCTAAATGATTATCTTCCTAAACAACCAAGCGAAGCAGAATTAGCAATAATTGCTGAAATGTTTGAAGCAAGTGTTGATGGTAAAATGTATGACCCAGAACGTTGGGGTAATTTTTATCGCCCAGCAGGTGTACAAATTGATACATCAAACAGTGCGCCAAACAATGGTAGTGCACCAGCAGCGGCACCTGCTCCAGTAGCAACGCCAACGCCAACGCCACAACCAGTGGCAACAGCACCTGCGCCAACACCAACACCTGCTCCAGTAGCAGAAGCGGCACCAACACCAACACCTGCTCCAGTAGCGGCTGAAGGTGAAAAGCCAAGTGCGCAAGATATCTTAGCGGCGATCCGTTCAAGAGCATAAATCCATAACATATAGTTAAGGGCGGCAAATATGTCGCCCCACACTTTCTTTCGAGGAGATACACATGGCACGACCATTTGATGTAAGTAAATTCCGCAAGAGTATTACTAAAGCGGTACCCGGTTTATCTGTCGGGTTTAATGATCCAGATACATGGATTTCAACAGGTAATTATACACTAAACAAACTAATCAGTGGAGACTTTGACAAGGGTATTCCACTAGGTAAAGTATCAGTATTAGCTGGAGAAAGAGGCGCAGGTAAGTCATACATTGCGGCTGGTAATATTGTTAAACAGGCACAACTTCAAGATATCTTTGTTGTGTTAATTGATACTGAAAACGCACTAGATGAGACTTGGTTACACGCACTAGATGTAGACACAAGTCCAGACAAATTGTTAAAACTTAACTTAGCAATGATTGACGATGTAGCCAAAGTTATGAGTGACTTTATGACAGACTACAAAAAAGAATGGGCAGACAAGGAAAAGGACGAACGTCCTAAAGTATTGTTTGTGATTGACTCATTGGGTATGATGTTGACACCAACTGATGTTAAACAGTTTGAAGCAGGTGATATGAAAGGTGACTTGGGCCGTAAGCCTAAAGCACTAACATCACTGGTTCGTAATACTGTTAATATGTTGGGCGAATACAATGTAGGACTAATGGCAACTAACCACACATACGCATCACAAGATATGTTTGATCCAGATGACAAGATCAGTGGCGGGCAAGGCTTTATCTACGCAAGTAGTATTGTAGTTGCCATGCGTAAACTAAAACTTAAAGTAGATGCGGACGGCAACAAAACATCACAAGTACATGGTATTAGAGCGGCGTGTAAGGTAATGAAAACACGTTATGCTAAACCTTTTGAAAGTGTACAAGTGGAGATTCCATATGAGACAGGAATGTCGCCGTACAGTGGACTTGTAGAGTTCTTTGAAGCCAAAGATATTTTAAAGAAGAGCGGCAACAGTTTGGAATACACCAGCCATGTAACTGGCGAAGTGATTAAAATGTTCCGTAAGCCTTGGAACGCCAATAAAGATGGTGCCCTTGACTTAGTTATGTCTGAATGGGATGATATTGCAGTTGACCAACTGACTGAACAACCTGATGACGATATTTTAGAAGAAGAACTAAATAGCCTTGATGAAAATTTATCCACTACTGAGGAATAATAATGAAACTATCAAGTAACGAAGCAGTAAGTCTTGCAGAATTGTGGGACAGCATCAAAGCATATATTCCAGTTAAGGACAGAAGCACAGCGGCCCAGCATTTTCTAAGTGCGGTACAAGATAGTGCTTTGTGCGATCTAGAAGAACACTCAATTGAGCTCCATGGAGTTTGTAGTATTTTAGATCGTGCCCTTAAGGAATATGACATTGTTGATGATGAAGAAGAATATGAAGAAGAATCTGAGTGGTAATTAGACAGTGAACTGGTTATCAAAGATACGAAAAGATATCAATCAAATAGTTTATGCGATTGACTACTATGAAAAAGAGCTGACTGAAGCTAGGATTCAAACAGGACTTCGTGGCAGTGTTGAAAAACATAGCCGCGATATGCCTGGAGTAGTTGAACAACGTTTTGGACAATTACAGGAAATCGAAAGTATTTTAGAGTTCTTAAACATAGAACTACGTAGAATGCGTAGTGAGAAATTCAGGAAGTTTCTGGAGCATTATAACAGACAACTTACTAGCCGTGATGCGGAAAAGTATGTTGATGGTGATCCAGATGTCGTGAATCAACAGCATCTTATTAATGAATTTGCCCTGTTACGAAATAAGTACATAGGACTATCAAAAGCATTAGACGCCAAGCAGTTTCAGATCAATAATATTGTGAAGTTACGTGCAGCTGGACTTGAAGATGTGAGTTTATAGTGTAACAGAAGGTGTGATCAGGCCTTGTTGTATATAGCTAACACAGAGCGTGTTGCAAAGTCGTTAAAGATATCGTCTGCGAACATCCATTCTGTTACACAATTTACTTATCGTATGATAAAAAAATCATAAAAAAACAATAAAAAATTACAAGTACTTGAAAAGGCAGGAAAATTTTCTGCCTTTTTTTGTCTAATTTCTGTTGACAAGTAAGACGTTTTACTGTATCATGTATGTATAAGTTAAAAAAACAGGAGTTAATAAATGGCATATGTATCACAAGCAATGAAAAAAGAATTAGCACCAGGCATCAAAGCAGTGCTAAAAAAGTATAAAATGAAAGCTAGCATTAGTGTTAACAATCATTCAACACTTTGTGTAAACATTAAAGAAGGTGCGATTGACTTCAAAGACTATTCACATGGTGATGGTTATATTCAAGTTAACCCTTACTGGATTGATGATCATTATGCTGAACAGCCAGTAACACGTGACTTCCTAAACGAGCTGTTGGACGCAATGAAAGGTCCAAAGTATTTTAACAACGATGATGCAATGACTGATTACTTTAGTCGTTCACACTATACTGACATTAATGTTGGTAAATGGAATAAACCTTATAACTATACAGGAGTATAAAATGACAAAAATTAAATTTGATATTAACCAGTTGGATGACATCATGATTGGTGATGTAGATATGAAAGACTATCCAGACTTTTGTGATGCGTATGTTGAGTCAGCATCGTTCAAAGGTGTCGAACTAACTGATGAAGAATTGGAAGAACTGAATATGTCAGATGAGACCCGTGAATGGGTTAATGCAAATGCATATGAAAGTTTATTTTAATTAACAGTTGACAAGTAAGACGTCTTACTGTATAATACAAGTATTAATAATAAAGAAGGAGTTAGAAATGAGTGTAGAACTTAGAACTGTTGTTTCAGATTTAAATTATATTCGTGGCACGGCTACTCCACGCCAACGTTTAATTGATATGACTGATATGACAAAACTGCAAGCCAATGATGTCTTTGAGTTTATTAATTATAGTTTGGAGCCAAAGATAATGAAAAAACAAGGCGAGCGTTCACGCATAGAAGTAAAGCGTGAAACCGTTAAATTAGCTAGTGCAATCACAGCACTACAGCACATGGGGTTTAAAACTCCATCAAATCTTTCAAATATATAGGAGACTATAATGACGAATGAACTGCAAAATGCAATCACTGCAATCCGCAAAATTCAAACACAATCCGATCTTAATATGCTTGCAGATGTCTGGAAACAGCAAATGACATTTATTGGTAACCAGGCTAAACGTGGGCTTAAAAAAGGTGATGTGGTTAATTGGGAATCACGTGGATTTGTACGTACTGGTACAATTATTAAAATGAACCGCAAGACTGTTGAAGTACAGGATGCAGGTGCTACACCATTTGGTCGCACAGTAACTCGTATTCCAGCCAGCATGATTACAGGAAAGGTTGCAGCATAATGCCAAAACAAGGTGATTTTAGATTATTTGTTAATAACATGTATCAGTCAGCAATGAATGAACGTTCACAATATAATCAGGAAACTTGTACTGTACAAGAGTACTTTGACGAGAATAAGTTTTGGTTAAAAAAGATGTTTAAAGAAGATATAATTGTTGTTGACATCCAGGAATAAATTTCGTATAATACACAGGTAAACAGGGCAAAGGCTATACAAGATGAAAAAGAAATATAACATCACAGAAGTAATGACACTTGCTATTGCAGTTGATGAACATCAAGGGTTTATCAAAAGTGGTTATGGTTATCATGACTTTAAAAATAAAACCAATGTGTATGATAACAAGTCTGCTATCAAGATGATCCTACAAGAGAATCCTGACGCACCTATTATTGAAATAACCCAAAAACATCGTGACGAAGCCTCAGAGCTCAAAGAATACTTTGACAGTGTTATTGTAATGAAAAAGCTCACAGGCAGTGTCAACGGCTTTGAAGATACAGTTGGGCAATTGCTTAACTATACCGAAGTAGATAATTATGGCATCAGTGTAATTGCTAGCCTACCCAACAGTTTACGTATTCAAAAACAACGTGATGAAATGGAAGAATTTTATGACGAGATGCGTGTGGTCAGCGAGTATGTTGGCAATGTTGGTAAACGTTTTAAGTTCAACATATTAATCCAAGACATTAAATTTATTGCCAAATATAATATTCATTTGGTAACTGGTGTTGAAGGTGGAAAGAACTTAATTAAATTCTTTTGGAGCAAGGATCCAGACATCAGTAGTATCCTTGTTGGCAGAAATATGGACGTTACTGGATTTGTTAAAGAACAGAGCATTAGTAGATTCAGTAAATGTAAAGAAACTGTAATTAATCGTGTAAAAATTCAAGAAAGTGCTTGACATTGATCGTGATTATGTTATCATGTATATATAAGTTAATGCAAAAGGAGTGAGAACCAATGCAAAAAG
>ERZ1047472.2328-NODE-2328-length-13545-cov-14.744181_pt1 | contig 13545 bp, 14 predicted proteins | sample MGYA00383095_ERZ1047472 | MGnify/ENA primary metagenome ERZ1047472 (study PRJEB29581, sample SAMEA5548365) | metagenome | biome: marine; feature: coastal; material: water | depth 1 m | study: Short-term variability in the microbial, nano- and picoplankton...
TTTAGACCAAGCACCCATACTGTGAGGGTTTTTCTTGGCATAATTCTTCACTGCCTTTGGGGCTCTACGGTCCGAATTACCCTCTCTAAGTACAGGGTTAACTGCACTTCCTTTAATTTTATCGTAACGAGATTTAATTGATTTTTGCTCCTCACTTTTAGCGGTCTCTGGGTAGTTTGGAATTCCAAAGCCGAGAGATTGCAATTCATTAATAGCCGCTTTTAATTGTGGCATTGAAGCACTAATGTTTGGAAGCTTAATAATGTTAGCCTCCGGTTTTGTAACTATCATACTTAGTTCAGCTAAAGAGTCTTCAACTTTTTGATCTTTAGAAAGGAACTCTGGAAAGCTTGAAAGAATACGGGACGCTAAAGAAATATCTTTTGTATCAATCTGTACTTCGGAGCTTTTAAGAAATGATTTAACTATGGGTAAAAATGAACGGGTTGCTAGTGCCGGTGCTTCGTCGGTAATAGTATAAATTATGTCTGCCATTAGGGGCTATATAAAGTTTTTTTTTATTTTTTTATTAATCAGCTTATAAGCAAAGTTAATTGGGGACGTAAATATATGAAATTGGAATGATTTTGTGAGGTAATTTAATTCTTTAAACAATCAATAATATCAAAATTTGGTTCAATAAAGTAGTTTGCAAACTGGGCTAAAAAAAAACCCTAAGTAATTAGGGCTTTTTTGTTTTAGAATCTGACTAGCGTCTTCTTTCTTTGATTCTGGCTTTTTTACCAGTAAGTTCTCTAAAGTAAAAGATACGGGCTCTTCTTACTTTTCCACGCTTGTTGACTTCAATTTTCTGTAAGGCTGGTAAGTTTACTGGGAAAATACGCTCAACACCTATTGTGCCAGACATTTTTCTGATCGTAAATGTTTCAGAAGTTCCTGAACCTCTTCTTTGAAGAACTACACCTCGATAGAATTGGGTACGAACTTTTTCGCCTTCTCTAATTTCGTAATAAACAGTGATGGTGTCACCAGCTGCAAATTCTGGAAAGTCTTTTTTTGCTACAAATTCTTCTTGAACAAATTTAATTAAGGATTCCATTTTTTTTTATGTTTTGTGTTTTTTCGAAACAACATCCACGATTATCGCCAGAGGTTAATCCGTATTCGGGTGCAAATATAAGTAAAAAGTGAAAAGAAGGGACTTTATTGTACTAAAAATTTTGTTTCTCATTAAATATTAGTCCTTCAATAGCTCTGGTCTTTTAATTTTTGTGTGTTCATACGCTTGTTGCTCACGCCATTTTTCAATTTTTGGAAAGTGGCCACTTAATAATACATCCGGAACCTTCCATCCTTTGTAGTCTCTTGGTCGTGTGTATATAGGGGGTGCTAATAGCCCATCCTGAAACGAGTCTGTCAATGCAGATGTTTCATTTCCAAGAACACCCGGAATCAGACGAATAACCGCGTCACAAAGCACTGCTGCGCCCAATTCTCCCCCGGAAAGAACATAGTCACCAATTGAGATTTCTTTGGTAACAAAATGATCGCGTACGCGTTGATCTACTCCCTTGTAGTGTCCGCAGAGTATGATTATATTACCTTTCATTGATAATTGGTTAGCAAGGCCTTGATTAAGTCTTTGTCCATCTGGAGTCATATAAATAACTTCGTCATACTCACGCTCTTTTTTTAATTTGGAAATACACTTGTCTATGGGCTCAATCATCATGACCATTCCTGCGCCTCCACCAAATTGGGTGTCGTCAATAGATTTGTAATTATCGGCTGTGTAATCTCGTAAATTGTGAAAGTGAATACTTACATGGCCAGCCTCTATTGCACGCTTTAGTATAGAAGCCTCAAATGGACTCTTAATTAATTCTGGTAGAACAGTAATAATATCAATGCGCATTGTATATGTTTGAAGCACAAATATAACAAATTGTAAACTTTAATAATATGTGAAGCGTCTTACTTTGGCAATGTATTTTGCTAAGCGTATAACTTGATGACTGTATCCAAATTCGTTGTCGTACCATACATAAACGATAACATTTTTTCCATTTGATGTTACTATGGTGGCTTTGCTGTCGTAAATTGCAGGAGCAGTACACCCTACGATATCACTAGAGACTAGTTCGTTACTTAATTCGTATTTTATTTGCTCAACTAAATCTCCTGAAAGAGCTGCATTTTTTATTAAATTATTAATTTTATTTAAAGTGAAGCTCTTTTTAATCTGCAAATTTAGGATTGCTAAACTTCCATTTGGAACTGGAACCCTAATCGCATTTGAAGACAGTCGATTTTCCAATGACGGAAGTGCTTTACTAACAGCCTTCCCTGCTCCAGTTTCTGTAATGACCATGTTAAGTGCTGCCGCACGCCCTCTTCGGTATTTTGAATGCATATTATCGACTAGATTTTGATCATTTGTGTACGCATGAATAGTTTCAAGATGCCCATGAATAATTCCACAATTATCTTCAATTACCTTTAAGATTGGAGTGATTGCATTTGTAGTACATGACGCTGCAGAAAAAATATCAGTTGAATTAGGGGAGTGTTCAAAATGATTTACTCCATGAACAATATTTGGAATGCCTTTTCCGGGTGCAGTTAGTAAAACTTTTTCAGCTCCTTTTGATTTAAGGTGCCTTTTTAAGGCCTTCTGATCTCTAAAAACCCCTGTATTGTCTATAACTAAGGCTTCATTTATTCCGTAGATTGTATAGTCTATGTTTTCTGGCTTAATAGCAGATATGATATATACAGTCATACCATTAATTATTAAAGCTTGAAGGTTTTCATCGATGCTAACTGTGCCAGGAAAGTCACCATGAACAGAATCGCTTCGTAACAATGCAGCTCTTTTCTCTAAAATCTCTGAACTAATTTTGTCACGAGTTACTATGGCTCTAAGTCGCAATTGCTTACCACTTCCTGATTTCATCATCAATTCACGTGCAACTAATCGTCCAATGCGACCGAATCCGTACAATACGATATCCTTTGGCTCCATTTTTGGCTGCTGTTTGGCTCCTTTTAATTTTTTTGATAAAAATGAAAATAAACTACTATTGGAAAGGTCTTCATTGCGGTATTCAAAAGAAAGCTTGCCAATATCTAACTTAGAAGCTGGTAAGTTTAGCTGTTTGATTGCTAGCGCCATATCCACTGAATCAAAAATTGAAATAGGTTTGTTTACAAAATCCCCTGCATAGGCATGTAGTTTCAAAATTTGACTCACATTTTTATCCATTAATTGGTTTCTAAACAAGACCAGTTCAATGGAGTAGTCATACCAGAGGTCGCTAACAATTTTTATAAATTCAACAGCGGATTTTCTTCGGTCAGATTGAAAAGTAATTTCAGAATTATATGTAGGTTTTAATGGCATAAAGATTGAGATTTGTATTACCCTACAAAAGTAATCTTTCTCAAACGTTTTCGTAAATTTTTATTTAAAAATATTATATGTTCATTAAAATAATTTTTTTTATGTTAAAGCATTGTTGTTCAACAGATTATCTAAATCTATAGACTACTTTTTCTCCGTTATTTTTTACAATGGATAGCCTTATCACTTTATTAGAATATTTTTCTAGTGCTCTCTGGGCATCGCTAACAGAATTAATACTTATATCATTTATTTCTGTCACAAAACTTCCTACATAAATTCCGTCAGATTCCCAGTCTTTTCGGTTGTCTTCATAAAGTGAAATAACTTCTAATCCATAATCCAAATTGACGGATTTAAGTGCTTTTTTTTCAGGCTCCTGAAGCGCCCCAATAACAGGGATTTCAATGACTGTTCTTTTTTCTAAAATGACGGTTAAACTCATCTTATTATCTCCTCTTAATACCTCAACTTCAACAATATCATTTGGGTTTTTAGTGTTTAAAAAACCTTTCAAATCAGAAAACTTAGAAATAGTTATACCATCTATACGTTGAATAATATCCCCTTTTTTGATTCCAGCTTTATCCGCTCCTGTTCCTTCTTGAATGTCATTTACATAAAACCCTTCGGTTTCGTTTACACCAAATTCTTTGGAGTTCTTACTATTTAGCTCACCACCTATTACTCCAAGAATACCGTTCTGTACGTTTCCAAACTCCATTAAGTCTTCAATAACTTTTCGAGCAATGTTACTTGGTACTGCAAACGAATAGCCTATGTAGGATCCTGTCTTCGATGTAATTGCTGTGTTAATCCCGATAAGCTGTCCATCAGTGTTTACCAAGGCTCCACCAGAATTACCAGGGTTTACCGCCGCATCTGTTTGTATAAATGATTGTGTGTTTCTTCCAGATAAATCCCTTGACTTAGCACTGATTATCCCAGCGGTAACTGTAGAAGTCAGGTTAAAAGGATTACCAACAGCTAATACCCATTCACCTACTTTAGCCTCATTACTATCTCCAAATGTTAGGTACTTTAAAGGTTCTGATGGATTAATTTTTAACAATGCAATATCTGTGTTAGAATCGGTTCCAATTAACTCAGCTGTGTAAGTCTTATTGTCATTCGTAGAGATTTCAATTGATTGCGCTCCTTCAATTACATGGTTATTAGTTATGACATACCCGTCAGACGAAATAATGACTCCTGACCCAGTACCAATTTGTTCACGTTGCTGAGAACGACCAAAGAATAAGTCTTCATAGCTAGTATACCCTTTACTTGTTGTTGTGTTTTTTACATGAACGACCGTTGGTAATGTTTTGTCAGCAGCAGAAATAAAATTTACAGTTTTTTCTGTTGGGTCTGCATAGTTTTTTTTAACAACTGGAAGAGTGCTTAACGCATGGCTTTCTACTATTTTGTTTTGGACACTTTGTTCAATAAATGATTTGTAGGTACACAGTGCTATGGCGCCACCTAGTGCTGAAACTAATAAAGTTGATATAAATTTTTTCATAAACACAATTAAAGAAATTAAATTATAAATTTAAAATTACTTATTTTATGAATTTATGTAACAATTTTAACGACGTTTTAACAGCATAATTTAACGTTAAATATTGTTATATTTGTCTCATATGCCTACTCAAACATTTTTTAAATATCAGGGGACAGGAAATGATTTTATCATGATCGATAATCGATTATCTGGTTTTGATATAAACAATTCAGCGTTAATTACTCATTTGTGTAACCGCCGTACTGGGGTTGGTGCAGATGGTCTTATTTTACTAGAGTCTGATTCAAAATATGATTTTAAAATGGTATATTTCAACGCAGATGGTAATCAAAGTAGTATGTGCGGTAACGGCGGTCGATGTATTGTTGCATTCGCTAATTTTTTAGGAATTGTACAAGGAGATGCCCATTTTTTAGCAATAGACGGACCACATTCAGCAATAAATTATAATGGATATGTTGAGCTTAAAATGCAAGATGTATCAAGTGTTTCTTCAAAAGAGGACTATTTTTTTCTTGATACAGGATCTCCGCATTATGTCTCCCTAAAATCAAATCTAGAGTCATTAAATATGGCAATTGAAGGTGCTTTAATTCGTAACAGTGAGCCTTTCAAGTCTAGAGGAGTTAATGTAAATTTTGCTAAAAAAATAAATATGGACACGTTTGCTGTTCGAACTTATGAAAGAGGAGTAGAAGCTGAGACTTTTTCATGTGGTACTGGATCCACAGCTGTAGCCTTAGCAATGTTTCATTGTGGTCAATCAAGTTCTGAGGTCATAAATATAAAGACTCAGGGTGGAGATTTGACAATAAAATTTAAATCTTCTTCTTTGGGATATTCTAATATTTGGCTTTGTGGCCCCGCAGTACAGGTTTTTAAAGGAACTTTACAATGGTAGCTTTGCAAGGAGAGCTAATTAATTTACGATCTCTCAAGTTCGAAGACTTAGCGTTTCTATATTCACTTGAAAATAACAAGTCCTTGTGGGAGCTAAGTCAAACTCAAAAACCGTTTTCAAAAGATGTGCTTCGTAGTTATTTGGAAACAGCCCAAAGAGATATTGAAGAAACAAAGCAATTAAGGTTAATGATTATTTCTAAAACAAATGAGCCCATGGGTTTTATTGATCTTTTTGATTATGATGCATATAATAAGCGAGCTGGTGTCAGTATTGTTTTGTTAGACATGTATCGTCAAAAAGGTTATGGTAAAGATGCTTTAGGTTTATTGGTAAAATATAGCTTTAATGAATTGTGTATCCATCAATTGTACGGTAATGTTCTCGAACATAATTTGGCAAGCATTTGCTTGTTTAAGTCTGTTGGATTTATGAAAGTTGGTCTAAAGAAAGATTGGAGATATCACAAAGGGGTTTATAAAAATGAATATTTATTTCAATTAATTAATTATGTATTTTAAAAAAATAGCTGCTGCCATAGTATTGTTTGGTTTGATAGGATCAGGAATTTTCTCCTACTACATATATTCAGTTATGTTAGTTCCGAATACTAATTTTAGTTCCAAGGAAGCCTATATATTTGTACCCACAAATGCTAGCTTTTTAGATGTAAAAAATGACTTAAAACCTTTACTAAAGGATATTGAAACCTTTGAGGTTCTGGCTAAGCAAAAAAAATACATAAGTAATATCAAAGCGGGTCGTTTTCTTATTTCTAATGGGATGACTAATAACGACATCATAAACTCTATAAGAAGTCGAAATTTACCAATTAAAATCACATTTAATAATCAGCATTCTTTGGAAGATTTAGCAACTAGAATCTCGAGCCAAATTGAAGCAAATAATTCCGATTTGCTTAAGGTTTTGTCAGATCCTGAGTTTTTAGAGGCGAATGGGTTTACAAATGAAAATGCAATAGCTATGTATTTACCTAATAGTTATGAGTTTTTTTGGAACACCTCGGCAACGACTTTTAGGTCCAGAATGTTGAAAGAATTTAAACGCTATTGGAACGAAGAAAGATTAATTAAAGCAAAAAATATTGGACTGTCTTCTTTGCAAGTGATGGTTTTAGCATCTATTGTGCATGAAGAGTCAAAGCAAGTTTCGGAACAAGCTCGTATTGCAGGAGTATATATGAATCGTTTGAATAATGGTTGGCCCCTACAAGCCGACCCTACTATTAAATTTGCTGCTTATAAGTTGCCCTACTACAACAACACTATTATTAAGCGTGTTTTAAATAAACACAAATCAATAGTGTCTCCCTTTAACACCTACATGAACAAAGGGTTGCCACCTGGATTGATTGCGATGCCTGATTTATCAGCTATTAACGCCGTGTTAAATTATGAAACACATTCCTATTATTTTTTTGCAGCAGACGCCGAAAAACCTGGGTTACATAAGTTTTCTAAGAATCTTAGCGGACATAATAGAAATGCTAAGGCATACCAGTCTTATCTAAATCTAAAGGGAATTAAAAAATAGCTTAAAGTATTCAAAATCAGTTAATTGAAAATTTACTTATATTTGCACAGCTTTATTAGACCCTAAAGGTCTTAAAATAAAATTTAATGATTTCATACCGGATTTTTTGTTACGCTACACTAGTTGTAACTTTTTTTAGCTTATTTGTTTCATTCTCACCTAGTCCGGAAAATGAATTTGATAAGTCATCTTTTTCATCAGAAATCCTTAACTATAACTTTGATGTTCATGATGATGCAGAAATAAACGCTTACAGCAAGCCCCCTTTTTTAGATAACTCTTATGTTGCTTTTAAGGAAGCATTAGCTTTTAAAGAGTCGCAAGGTAAATACGAAGCTATTAATACACTAGGTTATCTTGGAAAATTTCAATTTGGTATATCTACATTAGAATTACTAGGTGTTTATAACCCTGATAAGTTTTTAACAGATCCAGCGCTTCAAGAAGAAGTATTTTTAGCTAATACAAGACGAAATAAGTGGGTGTTGAGACGAGATATAAAGCTTTTTTCAGGAAAAATAATAGATGGTATTGAAATTACAGAATCAGGTATTTTAGCTTCTGCTCACTTAGCTGGACCTGGAAATGTTAAACGCTATTTAAGAAGTTTTGGTTCCGAAGATTTTGTGGATGCCTATGGAACCGACATTTCATATTACATGCAAAAGTTTTCTGGATTTGACACTTCTTTTGTAGTACCTCACCAAAAGCCAATTTCAGTATTCCTTTAGTTAGTATTTATGAATAATAAAAATTGCGGGACGTTTATGGAAATCTAGTTTTGAATTTTTCCATTGCTTTGCGGATTGAGTCTTGATATGTTCTGTTGGTAAGGTGAGGTCACAAGCTACACATATTTTGGTATCCAGATTCAGTGTATTGTATAGGTCCTCCAGAATACTATTGTTCCTGTAAGGAGTTTCAATAAATAGCTGTGATTGGTTCTCATTAAAAGAACGTTTTTCAAGTTGTTTGATTTTTGATTTGCGCTCTGATTTTTCAATTGGTAAATATCCATTAAATGCAAAATTTTGACCATTCATTCCAGAGCTCATCATTGCTAATAAAATAGACGAAGGCCCAACCAAAGGAATGATTTTAATATTTTTTTCATGAGCTATCGTCACAACTTCAGCACCGGGATCAGCTACTCCTGGGCATCCTGCATCTGAGAGCAGTCCAATATTATTTCCTTTATGGCACTCCTCTAAAAAAGAAGGTATTTCTGTGGGGTCTGTAAACTTATTTAAGCTAAATAATGTTAGGCTAGATTGAGATTTACCAGAACTTACGGATTTAATAAACTTGCGTGCTGACTTTTCGTTTTCAACAATGTAGATATCAATACTTTCGATGATTTTTTTAATAGAAATTGGAATTATTTCCAAGGGTGCACTGCTTCCTAAGCCTGTTGGAATTAAGTATAGTTTGCCAGTCATTTTAAAATTATTTGTTAATTAAATGATTGATTTGAGTATATCTTGATAACTGCAATATTATTTTTATTGAAGCTATTTTAATGAGATGATTAAGATGTTAATGATGATAAAAAATATGATACTCACTAATATTTGATATTTAGAAAAGTATTTATTCATATACTCGAATTGTGAAGTTGCGTGTTGTAAGTAAAAATTACACAGACAATTTTTTTGTCAAATCTTCCACATATTTTCTAAATTGCTTATCAGTTGTAGAGAGATTGTCAACTGTTTTGCAAGCATGAAGTACTGTAGCATGATCACGTTTTCCAATTTGAGACCCAATACTAGCTAGTGATGCTTTTGTGAATTTTTTTGCAAAAAACATTGCTAATTGTCTAGCTTGTACGATGTGACGTTTTCTTGTTTTTGATTGTAAAGTGTCAATATCCATTTGAAAATAATCTGAAACTACTTTTTGTATGTAGTCTATTGAGACTTCTCTTTTGGTATTTTTAACAAATTTATCAACAATATCCTTTGCTAGGGAAAGTGTGATTTCTTTTTTATTAAAAGACGATTGAGCGATTAAGGATATAATAGCACCTTCTAGTTCACGAATATTAGTAGTTATATGTTTAGCTAAATATTCAATAATATCTTCAGGCATTTCAACTCCGTCTCTATATAGCTTGTTTTTTACAATCGAAACACGAGTTTCAAAATCAGGATTTTGTAGTTCAGCAGAGAGCCCCCATTTAAAACGGGATAAAAGTCGTTGCTCAATATCCTGCATATCAACGGGTGCTTTATCACTTGTCAAGATGACTTGCTTGCCATTCTGATGTAGATGATTAAAGATATGGAAAAATACGTCTTGTGTTCCAGATTTGCCTGAAAGGAATTGAACGTCATCAATGATTAAAATATCGATTATTTGATAAAAATGAATGAAATCGTTTCTGTTGTTTTTCTTTACAGACTCAATGTACTGTTGAGTAAATTTTTCAGCAGAAATATAGAGCACTGTTTTTTCAGGATATTTGTCCTTAATGTCTACTCCAATGGCGTGAGCTAGGTGTGTTTTTCCTAAGCCAACCCCTCCAAAAATTAACAAAGGATTGAAAGAAGTGCCTCCGGGTTTGTTAGCAACGGCAATACTGGCATTACGCGCAAGTCGGTTTGAATCACCTTCTAAAAAATTTTCGAATGTATAGATAGGGTTAAGTTGTGATTCAATTTTAACATTTCTAATTCCAGGAATAACAAATGGATTCTTTAATTCTGGGTTTTTATTTTTGAGTGGAATATCAACCTGTTGAGAGTACACTGATGAACGATTTGAACTAGGTATTTTTTCTGTAAATGGTTGTTTGTTACCGTAAGTGTTCTCCATCTTGATGATGTACACTAATTTTGCGTTTACCCCTAACTCTTTAGTGAGAGCAACTTTTAAAATTTTAACATAATGCTCCTCTAGCCATTCATAAAAGAATTTGCTAGGTACTTGTATACTTAGTGCGTGGTTGTCAAGTTTAATGGCTACAATAGGCTCAAACCATGTTTTGTAAGCTTGTGGCTGGATGTTGTCTTTGATGAAGTCTAGACAGTTTTCCCAAACCGTTTGAGCGCTTGTATTCATTATTATATTATTTTTGGTTAGTTAGAATTAAAACAATTTGAATTACTGGGGATATCCTAATTATTTTACAATACAAATATGTGAACAAAATTCTTAAAAAAAAAATGGAAATTAAGTGAATATTTAAATTTTTTTTCTCATGTTTAATAAATGATTTTACATAAATGACCACAAATCAAACAGAAATTAAAGTTAGATACGGAGAAACAGATCAAATGGGAGTAGTTTACCATGGAAATTATGCTCATTATCTGGAAATCGGACGTTTAGAATGGCTTGACTCTATTGGGGTTTCCTACAAAGAAATGGAGGCCAACAATGTAATGCTTCCTGTGGTGTCAATGAGTTTAAAGTACATTAAATCAGCTGTTTACGGGGATGTTATAACCGTTTATACCACACTTTTAAAGCGTCCAACGGCTTCAATTGAATTTGATTATCAAATTCGTAATTCTAGCGGAGAATTACTAACTACAGCTCACACTAAATTGGCATTTATTAACATGAAATCTAATTTTCCAATGCGTTGTCCGAAATATATTTTAGACGAACTGCAAATTTAATCGTTCAAAATTTCAACTTTAATTAAATGAAAGGCTTTCATTGACGATGTAAAACTATTTAAGTTAATTTTCTTTACTAAAACTATTACTTCACATTCCATTTCTAGACGCTGATATTTTATAACTAGTTGATGTTTTTTTATAACACGCATTACTTTACTTATATCCTGAAAAACAAAACTTAGTTTACATGACATTAGAACATCTAGAGTCTTAATTTCACTAGCCTCAAGACTTAATTTAGCTGTAGTTTTATAGGCGTTTATAAGTCCTCCTACACCTAGTTTAGTACCTCCAAAATATCGAATAATTACAATTAAAATGTTGGTTACCTTAAATGCCTGTATTTGACCATAAATTGGAAGTCCAGCACTATTATTTGGTTCTCCATCATCAGATACTCTGTAGTATATTTTTTCGATACCATGTTGGTAAGCATAGCAAAAATGCCCTGCTCTGGAATGTTTTTGTTTAAGTGCATCAAGCGATTGGCTGACTTGTTTGTTTGTTTCTACAGGGATTGCAAATCCATAAAACTTACTTCCTCTATCTTTGTAAATTACTTCTTCGCTTGGAATTATTATAGTGTTGTAGCTCAACAAATTCTAAAAGTTTTTTAAGACTGAGTTGTTAAATAAATTTATAATATCCTCTTTTTTAGGGTTATTATTCCAAGAAAGTATCCCTAATTTTGTTGCAGCATCTGTGTTTTCTTTTGTGTCGTCAATAAAAAAACAGTTTTCAGCATTAAGATTGTTTTCACCTAACACAAACTCAAAAATAGAATGATCTGGTTTCCTCATTTTTATTTCATGAGATAAATAAAATTTGTCAAAACAATCTTTAAAGCGATTATATCTCTCAAGACTCATGTTTTCAATGACCTTAGCAATGTGAAGTGCATTTGTATTACTTAACAGGATGAGCATATATTTTTTTAATGAAGCTAGATACTCAATAAAAGTCAAACGATGCTCGGGAAAATTTAAAATAACTGAATTCCAAGCTGTTGTAAAATCTTTTGTTGAAATTGTTGGGAATCTTTTTTTGAACGAATTAATAAACTCATCCGTAGTAATCCATCCTTTTTCATAAAGTATAGCTATTTCACGCATCTCAATTGAGATGTTAGATACTCCTAATTTATTAAGAGATCGTTCAGTTGCAGGTTTATCTAAATTAATAAATACATCACCAAAATCAAATATCAGAGTATTAATCATTTAATATTATTTTTAAAGAATCAGAGCCAATACGAATATTTTTAGTTATTGTACCTTTAAGATGAGGCTTCTTAACACCTTCAATCAAGTTATTGCAACTAGTAAATACTCTAGCTTCATCCCAAAGACCTTCGTCTATAAAAGCTTGAAGTGTCTTTAGTCCTCCCTCAATAATTACAGAATTAATTTTATTCACATAAAGGGCTTTACTAACTTGAAATGCCAAAGGTTTATTAGGTTTTATTTCAGTTTCAGTAAGCTTAATGGTTGTTGCCTCGGAATCAAATATTTTACTAGACTTAGCTAGTGAATTTTTAATATCAATAACAACTCTAATAGGATTTTTACCCTCAACTTCTCTTGTTGTTAATCTAGGGTTGTCTAGAGCTACTGTGTTGGCACCAACGAGTATGGCTTGTTCTTCTGCACGCCACTGGTGAGTTAGTTGCCTCGAACGTAAGTTGCTAATCCACACAGGCTTAATTTCTGATTTGGCTAGTGGTGCTATAAATCCATCTTTGCTTTCAGCCCACTTCAGTATTATATAAGGACGTTTTTTAGAATGATAGCTAATGAAGCGCTTGTGGTGATTTTTACATTCTTTTTCTAAAACTCCAACAATAACCTCGCATCCAGCTTCCTTAAGTTTTGAAATTCCTTTTCCACAGACTTTTTCGTGTTCATCCATACAACCGATGACTACTCTGGGAATTTTATTAGCAATAATTAAGTCACAGCAGGGAGGAGTTTTTCCATAATGGGCACAGGGTTCGAGCGTCACATATAAAGTTGATTTTTCTAAAACTCTTTGGTCAATTACCCCTTGAATTGCGTTAACTTCTGCATGTGCCCCTCCATATGGGCTGGTGAAGCCTTCAGAAATAATAGTATTCTCAAACACAATCACGCATCCAACCATTGGATTAGGAGCCGTATTTCCTAGTCCGTTTTTTGCGACTTCGATGCACCGAGCTATGTATTTCTTATGGTTAATTATATTTTTATTTTGACGGTTTCTATTTTGTTAATTATGTAGCTATGGTTAATTCCAAAAGCTTTAAATAGAATTTCTCCTTTGTATCTGACATTGAGAGACCTGTTAACTACACTGCTTAGTAGACTGTTTAGTAATCCACTGGAATCTTTATTAAATATATCCTTAGTTTTTATCTGAATTTTTAATGGAACTGTGAAATTATCATTGGCAGGGACTTTAAATTCTTCTGTTTCAATTTTGCCAAAAGAAATATCATTAACATACACCGTAATACCATTCGTAATGAGCCGTCCTCCGATTAAATTTGGATTGTTAAACAATGCGTTTGCACTCAATATTATTTTAGTTGGAT
>ERZ1047472.2330-NODE-2330-length-13544-cov-6.058196_pt1 | contig 13544 bp, 9 predicted proteins | sample MGYA00383095_ERZ1047472 | MGnify/ENA primary metagenome ERZ1047472 (study PRJEB29581, sample SAMEA5548365) | metagenome | biome: marine; feature: coastal; material: water | depth 1 m | study: Short-term variability in the microbial, nano- and picoplankton...
TTTCTTTTCTATCGACTATTGATACTGGAACTTTAGGAACAAGTTTACCAGCAAAAATAAGATCTTTTAATATAATAGGTCTTTCTAAAGTTTTTTCTCCTACAACCGGATTTGAATAATCTACAATTTTATCTTTGTAAGATTTTCCATTCATTTCATATTCTAAATACTTTCCATTAACTTTTGCATTTTCTCCATGTATAGATAATGCCTTTCCGCCATTTCCGGTGTCCATTTTACATACATAATCTCCGACACCAGGTATTGTAACAACTTCTCGAAATCCACAACTAATATTAGGATATGTCCAATTTTCTTTATTTAATATGTAGTCTAATACTAATTTAACAACAGGTAATCCTGTAGCTTCTGTAATTCCTTTAGTACCTGGAGAACCATTAACTTCTAATATATATGGTTTCTTTGTATTCTTATCGATAATTAAATCCACAGCACACCATGTTGCATCAACCGCTTTTGCAGAATCCTTTGCAATTTGTTCCATTTCTTTAGTCAGCTTAAATTTCTTAACTCCACCACCAATAGAATAATTTGTTCTAAAATCTTTTTTAGCAGCAGTTCTTTGCATTACTGCAATTACCTCAGAATGTTCATCATCAGGACTAAAGAATTTTTTAGATAAAACATGAATTCTTACATCACCAGTTGCAGGAATCATTTCCTGTAATAATATTTCATTCTTACCACTAGCTTTCCAAAGAGTTTGTAGTACTGATTTTAATGATTCATAAGAATCAACTTGAGAAACACCAATACCTTGAGAACCTGATAGCATTTTTACAATAACCGGAAACTTACCACCGATATCTTTAAGTGCTTGATCTATACCTTCAGGATCAGATAGTATTGAATTCTTAGGTGTTGGTAATCCAGCAGCTTCTAATATTCTATTTGTTGTGTTCTTATTTTCACAAGTCATTATTGAATCTAATGTATTAACACAAAAGAAGTTGTAAGATTCCAAGTCTTCTAGTAATTGTCTAGTGTATGTAGAATTAACAACACCACGTCTAGAAAGAATAACAGTATTTGATCGGTTTATTGCGATAGGTTTATTATCGGCATCACCAATTTTAATATCATTACGTTTATTTACAAATTCTTTAATAAACGCTGTCTTAACATTTAATGGGTAACAAGGTACTCCACGTCCTTTACAAGCTTTTACTACAGCATCTACAGTAGTTGACTCTGCTTCTAAGTTCGAAAGTATTATTACTTGTACCTTATTAAAGGATAACGCCTCAGTTATTAATTGAAAGTTTTCGAAATGTTTCATTTATTTTGAAATGTATTTTAAAAAGTTTTTTCTATCTTTATTTATCAATCGTTTGCAATGCTCAGTAAATTCTACTGAATTATTTAATATTAATTCACTAACGATTTTTCCATCTTTAGTATATGTATCATAGCAATCTTTGCAAGTAAAATTCTTAACAGAAAAATTATCCATTTTTGATTTTATTTCACATTGACAAAATGAACACTTCCAAGGAATTATTCGTATTTCATCTTGTAAACGATCTCTAGATTTAATTTTTAAATCGGTTGGATCTATAAAATATTTACTTTTATTTTTTACTCTAGATTCTTTATCAACTATACTGAACATTATATTTAAGAATTTATCATCATCACAAACATCTTTAAGAAATTCATGCTTTTTTAATACATTCTGATACAATGGTTTAAGTCCTTTTAAAACAATACCATGTTTAGTTGGATTTTTGCCAGGTTTAGATCTCTTTATTTGAATCATTGTATGCGTTATAGAATCGTTGTCTAAAAGATTCGTTAATACTCTCATTAGTTTTCTTCTCTTTAGATTCCGGTTTATCTTCTTTTAATTTAAAATGCTTCTTTGTTAAATTAATTTCCGGGTACATAGGATCTTTAGGTTTATCTAATTTAATTTTGAATAATTCAGGATCTCCTGTTCTTCTTGGTAAGTCTCCTTCAGGTTCTCGCTCGTTTTCTTTAAATGCTTTAATTATTTCACCACTTGCACCTTCTAACGCTCCAAGATCTTTAATTCTCATATCAACTAGTACAACCTTTTTTCCTTCTAATGAATTACTCTTATCCGATTTATCATTACCCGATTCATCATCCTTTGTATCACTAGTATCACTAGGTTCTTCTTCTAATAATTCCTTTCTAGTTTCTAATATTATATTATATTCATTTAATAATGTATCGATATCTCTTTCTAATAAAGCTAAATTAAATTTGTAATATGTAGATTCGCCTAATTTATCTTTCATTTTTCTAAGCTCCTCTTTCTTGTCATTGAATGCATCGATATTAGATTGAACCATATCTCTTTTACCTGCAGGGATATTATCACCATCTAAAGCCTTTTTAGCTCCATCAATCTTTTTGTTAATTCTTTCTATTTCGTCGTCAATAGCTTCTTTTTTATTAGCCTTATCCTTAGATTCCTTTTCGGTTTTTTCAGCTTCTTGTTCTTTCTGTTTATTATCTACACTATCTTCGGCTTGTTTGATTTCATCGTCTGATGCATCTACGCCATCTGTTGCGCTTTTTAAAGTTTTTTCACCGGATTTAATAGATTCTTTACTTTTTTCTATTTGTGCATCAAGACCCTTTTCTTGTGCAGCCTTATCTTTATCTGATATTGTATCGTTAGTAGTTAATGCGTCTTTTTTAGCTTGTAACACTTCGATTGCATGTTCTCCCTTTAATTGTTGTACATATCCTGAAGAAAATCCGAATATTTTTCCACCAACACCTTTAGCGCTTTCACCACCACCACTGGTTCCACTAATTCGGTCTGCTTCTTTTTTGGCAGCCTCAACCTCTAATGCAATCTGTTCCTTTTGTTTTGTAGCATCATCAATTGCTTGTTTCTTTTCAACATCAGTTCCACGAGGTTTACCTTTTTCTTTTATATCTTTAATTTCGGTTTCGGCAGATTTTATATTAGCTTTTAAATCTTCCTTTTCTTTTTTAATAGCCTCTTCATCTCTAGCCGATTTAAGAGTTTCTTTTTGAGAGTCTCTATTTTTCTTTTCTTTTTCGAGATCCGTGTTTAAAACTTTTAGATCATCCTTAGCCTTTTTTAATTCAGGAGTTCCTTCTTCTTCAAGTTCCTTTATCTTTTCGGAATTTTTCTTTTTTAAATCAGAATTTTTCTTAAGTTGTTTTTCTACGTTTTTACCACCATCATCTTTAAGCTTTTTATTCTTATCTTCTATTTTTTGAGATTCCTTTTTAATTTTCTCTATATCGGCCTCTATATTAGAATTATCTTTTATATCTTTAATTTCTTTTTTCTTGTCAGGTATTTGGCCGGTAGCTTCATCTTCCTTAGCATCTCCATCGGCTTCTATAACAGTAGACTCATTAGAGTTTTTATTAGTAGCCGTTCCACCAGATTCAGTTCCACCGGATTCAGTTCCACCAGTTCCACCAGATTCGGTTCCACCAGTAGGTCCTTTAACCGGTTCAACAGTTTCTTCTTCCCCTTCTTTAGGAGCCTCTGACGAATCTAAACCCCTAATGGCATCATTAGTTTTCTTTAATTTATCTTCAGTCTTCTCAACCTCTTCCTTTTTATTAACGTCAAAATCTTTTAATGCGGTTTTTTCCTCATCTTTTTTCTTTTCGATATCGGAAATCTTATCTGTAACCTCTTCTTTAGAAAGTTCAGGTTCATAAGACTTAATAGTATCTGCTAAATCCTTATCAACAGCCACTGCCTCAAGCTCCTTGTCCTTCACAGCTTCCCATGCCTTTCTAATTTTTTTCTTTTTAAATAGGAAAGATATGTATGCAGCTAACGATACTGCTGCCGCTCCAGTTGTTACTGCTGCAGTTTTTATTCCTGTACTAACATCATCATCCCAATCTTCATTAATATAATTTTCATTAATAGCAACTATACTATCCATTGATTCAAATCTAGATTCATTAACTAAATCGGATTTTATCATCAATTCTTTTATTATAGTATAATGAGATTCACATAATCGAGCACCTGTTTGATTATTAAGTAATAACAAAAACTTAATCATCTCGTTAAATTCTTGATCATTAACAGTTTCTAAATCTTCTTTAGATGCTAATCTTCTTAAGCCTATAACGGCTTCGTTGATATTATTGTATTCGCCTCTGGTTATTAGATTCATTTCTATAGAGTTTATTTTATATTCTATATATTCATATCAAAAAACAAAAGGTCTCCCGAAGGAGACCTTTTGAAACTATAAGTTATGGTGTTAGGTATTAAGCCCACTCACCAGCACTGTTTGCTACACCGAATGTGATGTACATAGATTCTGGGTGGAATCCAGCTTCAACTAAAGCATAACGAGATTTAACAGCGATTTTCGGCGCCATTGTTCCCTCAGCGATAGTTTGCACTGATTCAGCCATTAAATATGGCATAAATACAAGTCCTGGAGAATTTCCATCACCTTTTCTACCTACAGTTACTCGAGTATCACTCCAGCTCATATATGGATCTACATAAACAGCCAATCCAGCTAAAGTACCGATAGGGTACAATGAACCAGTTTGTTGGTTTAATGTATTTGCCATTGGAGCAGGAACGAATCCAGCAACGTCTTGTAAAGCAGATCCTACTTGACCGTTTGTAACGGCAAAAGTAGCAGGTCCACGTCTACCTCTGATTGCGATTAAATTCGCAGTTGCAAGAATTTTAGACATTACTTTACGTTGTCTAGTATGTAAATTCTCAGCAGCAGAGTTAGTTTCAGATGATGCAATTAGAGGATTGTAAAGAGCAGGAGAACTTCCGAACACCGCTACACCGTCAGATCCAGCAGTATTTAAGCCACTCAAACCTGTAATAGTATTATATGCAGCAGGAGCAGCAGTAGTTCCAACTAATAAGTTGAATTGAACACCTTGAGTTTTGTATACGTTACCGTGGTTAGTATAACCAAGTCTACGTAGTCTTTCAAGAATGTTTCTGTTAATATCTTGAGTTAACTCATTGATAAGTACAGATTCTACTTGTGCAACGGCATCAATACCGAATTGTTTAAGGTCTTGAACTTGCTCACGAGTTACTGCAGCAGCAACTTGGTAAGTTTTAGCCTCAATAGATTTATTGAATAGGCTTAAGTTCATTACGTTATCTTGTGTAGATTCACCTTGTAATCTTGACATTGGCTCAGAAGAACCATCCCAAGTGTTAGAAGAGAAACCAATCACGTGATCTTCTAATGCTTTTACTAAAGCAGGTACACCTGCAGTAGTTACAGCGTTAGCACCACTAGTAAGGATTACACCAGATTCTAATGCAGTAGCAACATTCATTCCTGCAGGTAGTGCATCAATTTTAAAGATGTTAAATCCATCTATTCTTGATTCACCTACAAATGTAAATGTTCCACCAGTACTACCCGTAAGAATATCACCAGCAGCAAAAGATCCAGTTTGTCCAGTACCATCTACTTTAATTAGTAATGGCATGTCTGGAGTTGTTCCAGCAGTTGAAGCGTTAAAAGCTCCAGTTTGTCCGACAGAAGGTACTTTACCTCCACCGTACACAAAGTCTAAATAAGTTAAAACACCCATTGGTCCGTTCATAGGAACAACTGGTACTAAGTCTAATCCAACTGTTTGTGCAGCAACTTGCATTGCTAATGGAAGAAGAGTGTAAGGCTTATCACCAGATCCAGTAGTTTGAGCACCGAAAGCAGCTTGAGTTCCTGGTTGTCCAGGAAATCTTGTTGCACCCATACCGTTTACTGATCCAACTTGTGCATAAGAATTATTCTCATACAACTCGTGGTTATGGCAATATTTTGACATCCACCCTAATTTACCTTTGTCTTCGATTCCAGTAGTTGACTCGATAATTGGAGCCCACTTTCCGAAAATTTCAGATTCATTAATTAAGTTCATAATTGTCTTAATATTTTTTGTGGTTTATTTGTTAAAGCGTCGTTTAAGTCCTTCTGTAACAGATTCCATGTAAACAGATGAAGTTTCATATTTTGAATCGTCTTTCGACTCATTCAAAGAAGTTCCTTCATTTATTTGTTCAGATGGATTATGCGAACGTAAATCTCTAGTTGCCCAGAAGTGATCGATCTTATACTGTGTATCGAGATTTCTCACAGATGCTTGAGCTTTAACCGCTGTTTGTTGAGATTCATTTAAAGAATCCCATGCACTTTGGTGTTTCTCAGGCATATTTTCTAGCCAGTCTATTGATTTAACAGGCTCAGCGAATACTGACTCCCAAATACCTGATGCATCGTTAGATCCGAACCAAGAATTTGACTCATAAGCTCTAATAACTTTCGTTTTAGACTCATCATCAAATGCTTTAAATTCGTTTCTTCTAGATTCATTTAAGAAATTTAAGAAGTGAGTGTTAGCAGACGTTTCTTCCACTTTTTGCGTCTTAGCGGATTCGACTAACGCTTGAATTTTATTTGTTAATTCTAATTTATAGTTTTCATTTTCTGTAATAACTGTTTCTTCTGAAGCAGTTTCAGATTCGTTTATTGTATCTTCAGTTTTTGTTACCTCAACTTTAGTTTCATTTAAAGATGTAACAATATAATCTGTATATTTACCTAAGTTTTCAACGTTCTCTTTAATATATTCGCTATATGAAACAGCCGCATCAATACCTTCAACTAAATAATTTTGATAGTCAATAACTTTATCAACATTTTCATTTACATAATCTTGATAGGAGAATCTATTATTTACTCCTTCAACAACATGTTTTGAGTACTCAATATTTTGATCTGTTTTAAGACCAACATATTCAGCATAATCTTTTACCTTATCAAGGTTCTCTATAATATAATCGTTATGTGAAATTAAATTATCAACGTTTTCGCTAACTTTCTCCATATATGAAGATAAATCGTTAACTCGTTTAGCAACCTTTTCAGTATATTTTATTAATTCCGGAGTTTGATCGCCTTCAGTAACATTACCAATATCGGTTTTCAAAGATTCAAATTGCTCTTTAATAATTTTAGAGTACTCGTTAAAATCTTCAACTGAAACGAAATTACCTTGTCCTTCATTAATGGGTGTAGTATCTTTGATATTTTCCATTGTATCGAGTTCTTTTTGTATTTCTGTGTTGTTATTTTCTATATATCCTTCTAATTCGTATATTTGTACGTTCTCATCTTCACCAAATCCATATGCTTCGTTAACTCTCTTTAATTCAGCATTTTCGAATCCTGGATCAGCAACTAAATCGTAAGTAAAAAGTTTTTTAATTTTTACATGGCCATTGTTCTCAACAACACCAGCAGCTCTACTAGAAATATGAATAGGAATTCCACCATCAACAAGTGCTTTAGCTTGTTTTCCAGCTTCAGTATCTAATAAACGAATTTTACCTTTAACAACTTTATTAGCTTTGTCATAAGTAATATCTTCAATTACGTGTGATACGTTTTTTAATGAGATGTCAAATTGTTTAGGATGATCTAGTTCTCCTAACAATTTTCCAGTTTTTATTTTTTCTTGTAATGATTCTATGTGAGGGATTAATTCCTTTTCATCATATATACGATTGTTCTTATTCTTTTTCCCAATCTCTGAAAAGACTCCTTCCAAAACATATTTTTCGTCGGCACTTGCTTCGAGGATCGAAGTTGACCTCTCTAATACCAATAATTTCGGTTGATCCATTATTTATAGATTATTTTAACTTTTTATTATATATCTTTGTTCAATTTTGCAAATAGGCTTATACGCTATCTTCCTCGTCAGCCATTGCATCTAATTCTTCTTGTTCTTTATCTTTCATCTTTTTATTAGATCTAATATCATCTTCACTCAGATCTAAAAATCTTCGAATTAAGAATTCAGAAGAGAAGTATTTTATCTCATTTCCGTTAGGATCATAATCAACTAATCCATCCTTCATAGCGGTAATAAAGTCTATTCGTTTTTGAAGTAATTCCATTTCCTTCATTTCTTCGAATACATTATACTTATTAAACTTAACACCAACTTGTGCTTTGAATGAATCATCATTCATAAGATCAGGATAATCTAATGTCATTTGAATCCATAGCGGTTTTACTATGATTTCTTGGAATACCGATCTTAATCGATTAATAAATCTACCAAATTTGATTTCGTCTCTAGTTAATCCTTCAGCGTTAATTTCCCATGATGGAGGATTTTCAACATCAAATCTATTCATTGGTATCTTAGAAACTCTACGTAAATTTTCTTTGAAGTATTTTAAAGAATCTGTGTCTGATAAATCAGGTCCATCACCACCAATGGTTTCAATTTGTGGCGAACCAGCATCTCCTTCAGGTAACCAATATTCTTTATTAAATGGCATCATCGGACGGCCATTTGTTTTTAATTCTCCACTATCATAATCAAAATCAACTTGTTCTCGATAGTTTTGCATTAAAACACCAAGAGATTGTTTTGCTCTTGTTTTAGATTTACCACCAACTGGTATAATAAATTTAGTTTTAAATGATGAATTAACTACTGCCCATATAATTCTAGAATGCTCCATGATTCTTAATAAATTAAATGAACGAATAAGTCTTTCAACGTAAGATATTCGAGTTGGCGAATTCATGTTAGCATACGATATGTATATAACTTGAGAATCGTATAACATTCGAGCTTTTCCAGGAACATCTTTAAATTGTTTCCATACTCGTTTTCCCTGATCATCAATACCAGGTTCTAACGTTATCGGATCGATTTCTTTAAATCCTATAATATTCCTTTGATCGTTATCATATATTATCTCAAACGCAAGATAACCATCAACTAGCCATTTCCTAAAGTATGACCAAGCGGTGATATCATTATTAAATCCAAAATATTGATAAATTCTTTTAAAATTAATAGATATTGCTCCTCGAATTTCATCAACCTTCTCACCAGCTAATAAATCATCATCAAATAAAAGAGGGTCGCAAAAATAATTTTTATCATCATATACTACACACTCATCACAAAGAGTATCTAATATTTCTTCAATTTCATCTTGTACTGCAAATCTCCTAAGTTCTTCTCGTTTCTTAGGATATGATTTATCGAATACCGATATTGATTTCTTTAAAGCGATATCTGATAATGCTAAATTAGCAAATAATGCATAATCATCATAATCACCACCAACTAAACCTCTAGGGTCGTAAGTCCATCCAAATTGATCTTCAACAATACCAACGGCTTGTGAGTTACGAAGAACCATGTCATCGTATTTCATCCCAAAAGAACTAAGCTGTTTTAAGGCATTTGATGCAACGAATCTAGGTCCACTCGCATTATCGCCTCTTTCTACAAATCCTGCCATTTTTTCTTTTTTTTATTAAGTTATATATTCCTATCTTTTTTGTGACTTTATGATATACTGCTCATATAAAGTTTTTACATCATTTTCTTGAATGCCTTCATAATCGTTCCAATTAATCATCACTGCTCTAATCCAATCTTCATAACAAATAACTGCTATTTCGCTCATCTTATTTAAGTAATATCTACGAACACAATGTCCTAATCCCCATTTACCTAAATTAGCTTCTAATAATTTATAGTCTAGTTGAACTTCCTCTTGATCAGATGCTCGTCTCCAATTGTTTCCTTTTGTTGCATTAATAATAAACTTTTCATATATTTTAAATATCTGACCAACCATCCAATATCTAGCAACTTTAGGTAAGAAATTTAAATTCAATCCAATTTCTAATCCCTTTTTATCTTGACCTAACGATAAGATCATTGGGGATTTATCAAAATATGATAACTTATCCCTTGTAACTGGATCGTATCTAAAATGATATAACTTACCCCATGTTAACGTAGGTCCACCAGTAGGTTCAACATAAGTAGAATCTCTATCAGCTAAAGTTTCCTCAAACCAATCATACGCATATTTTGCTGCTTGATTTCCACCACCATATTTCTTTTCCCATAATTGAACATATGCTTCAAAGTTACCTTTTATATCTTCTAATTCAGGTAGTTCTGCAAAAGCTTCGCCTCTAATATTATCTCCCATAAATTATTACTTTTTATTAAAGAATGTTTCGGTAACTAATAAGAACTTCCATCCTCGTTTATTACACCAATGTTCTGCAAACTGTATTTTACACATATTAGTTATATACATCTCGTATGCATATTTGTAATTTGCTACGCTTTTTTTAGTTTTTCGTTTTGGTGGATTTGGTTTTTGTAATTGTGAAGATGGTTTAACTTCGATGAGGTATTCTTCACCAGATTCTAGTTTCATATAATAATCAGGAAAATAAGAATGTTCTCTACCATCAAGACTATTTATATATTTTATCTTCACAGGTTCAGATGACCATTTAGCAATCTGTGGATTAGACTCGCAATACATACAAAACTTTCGTTCCCATGAAGAACGATATATTATTGGGCCAGGACCAATGTATTTCTGACATTCATTAATCGGAAAATATCCTTGACTGTACCCTGAATTTTTCTTAGGTTTGTTGTTTTTAATATTCATATAGAATAGATACCACCATCATCAGTTGCACCTGATAAACTGATAGTGCCTGAATATTTCTTAGGATGTAATTTGTTCCAACCTTTAGCATAACCCTTTTTAGCGATTTGTGTATAATAAGCAAATGCGTTTGTAGATTTCTCTGGTTTAAAACGGTCCCAATATTTAAATAGATCTAATTGAGCAAATGCTAAACAATCGTTTCTATCTTCTGGATTTTTATATTTTAATTTTCGTATTGCTCTTTCCGATAATAATATTAACATTTGAGTTGCTTCAGGAGTTAACTTTCCAGCTTCCTTAGATTTAATAATCTCAGCTACTAAATCTTTATTTCGTAAATATACTTTTGCCATATCATGTGTTTAATATTAGTTATATGCTGCTGATCAGAACAAGTTTCAAATGGAGCCCCGAAGGACTCCATTCAAAAGTATAATAAGGGGTGAGGGTAAGTTATATTTCTACTGCAAGATATTTCTTCTGTACATCAATTACTTCGTTAGATGGAAGTATAATACTAATCATATCTTTTGCACCTTTTTCAGTAAATTGTCCTGCATTAACTTGAACTTTAGTTCCTGGCTTATATGTTTTAACTGACATTTTAAGTTCACCAGGTACGTAATCAGCATCGGATGCTTCATGAACCTCAACGTTTTTTGTTTTAAACATTGCATTCAATTTAGCTTGTTCTTCTGCAAGAGAATCACTAAGAATTTTTTTAGCTTCTTTAATTTCAGCCATTTCATCCATTCCTAATTCTGATATCTTCGAAATTTCATTTTTAATAAAATCAATTCTTTCGTAAATATCATTTTCTTCTTTTTTACGACCTTCCTCAATTTTAGCTTCACCTTCAAGTAAATCTCTAACACTATTAGTAATATCGTAATTTACGTATTCCATTACTAAGTTGATAGCGTCGGATGCAGTTTCAGGTTTGATTAAAACATTTTCGTTCATGTACGTGTTAATCTTATTAACATATACTCCGTTATCTGTTTTTAAAATATTAACTTCAACACCTTCATAAACGTTAGATGTTATAGTTTCAACAAAATCTAATTCTACAAGTTTTTCAGCTGAATGAACTGCATGTTCTAAAACTTTAATAACATCATATTCACCAGCTCTAAATTTACCGGTTGCCATTAAAGAAGATGATAAATGATTTTCATCTAATTTAGCTCCATCTAATTTAAGTTCTTTTGTTATTGTTCCATCTTCGTTTTCGTTAACTGTGATATCTACAATACCATTACTTAATCTCATTCTCAATCCTTCCTCGGTTGGTGAGAAGTTTTCGGCTAATTGAGTTAACGAATAAAAATCAGATGTAATATCGTTTTTATTAGCTAATTTAATTTCACCACTTTCGTTCATTGAATAATGACGTTTTCCTACATTAAAAATAAATTCACCAGATTCAGTTTCTAAAACAGGAGATACCGTTCTTTTACTAGTAACATTATTATTAGTAGAAGAATTTTTACCTGATAGTGATTCTGATAATGAAATTAATTCTTTAATTCCAGGTACCCAAGAATGAGTAGCCATTTTATTAGGAAGTCTTTTTCTTAATTCTGATTCAGAAAGATCTTTTAATTCTTCCAATGTATTTATTGCAGAAGTAAAAGTTTCTTTATTTCTATTTGAATGTAAAGATTCCAATGTGTTTAATACACTAAAAGATATTTCGTTATCTCTTACGTATTGAGTAGATTCATTGATAAATGTACCTACTTGATTTAACCAGTCATATTGCACCATTTCTGCAACACAATCTCTTAAAATTGAATAGTCAGACCTAAGATCTAATTGCTTGATATAACTCTCAACAATCATTTTTGAAGAACCGTTACGGTCATCTAATGATTCATATAAGTTTTCTAGCTTAGCTCTCAAATCTAGATTTTCTAAAACTTGTGACATTTCGTTGTGTTTTTTTTATTATAGAATTTAATTATATATCTCCGGCTTTTTTTAGGATATTACCCGTTGAATTTCTTTTTAAGACCTTCAAGTACTGCAGCCATGTATGCATCACTTTCTTTATCAACGGATTCTTCGATTTCGATCTCATCTCCACTTTCTTCGTCTTCGATGTTTTCTTTATCTTTTTCTTCTTTTCCGTCTTTATCAAGTTCAACCTCCTCGGCTTCACTTGTTAATATGTCTTTAATCTTATCTAGTTTTTTCTTATCTTTTTTAGCATCTTTAACTGCTTTATCTAAACCAGATTCAGAATCATCAGAATCATCAGAATCTTTATCCTTAGGAGCTTCATCATCAGCACCTTGATATTCATCTTCATCACCATCGGCAAGATCATCGATCATATCATCAATATCTTCACCATCGCCTTCTTCGATTTGAAGTGATTCTTTATTAAGTTTTTCTGATACACTTTCATGTTTTTTACCACATGATTCGTACATTTCTTTTAATTTTGATTTATCACAATCTGGATATTTCTCACAAAGTTGTTCGTAAGTCATTCCATCTGCAATACATTTAGTTACCTCCTCGTTAGTTGGCATTTTGTTTTCAGACATTTCATCTATTTGATCGCTTCCTGTTAAACCTAAAAGAAATGCAGCAGCTGCATCTTCAAAAGTTTTCTTGGTTTTAGCTTCATTAACTGATTCTTTTACAAAATGTTTTTTAAGATCATCGGTTTCTATTGAATATTCTACCCCATCATCATCACTCCAAAGAATTGTTTCACCTCCATTTATTTTTTTAATTTCAAATGAGGCATTTTTGTAAAGTGGAGTTCCGTCTACGTCGTTAGTTATGTCATAAACATCTCCTGCAAATTTATCGCTGTTATTTTTAGCTTTAATATATTGTCCTTCTTTAAATTTAGCTTCATTAACAACCGATTCATTAAGATATAAATGAACATAATTGCTTCCTTTTTGAGAATAAATTGATTTGATTTCAAATTCACTTTTTCCTTTAATATAATATGCTTTAAAGAATAAGTTATCTTCAAGTTCTCCAAAAAAGTGTGAATGCTTTCCGA
>ERZ1047472.2342-NODE-2342-length-13500-cov-5.203644_pt1 | contig 13500 bp, 10 predicted proteins | sample MGYA00383095_ERZ1047472 | MGnify/ENA primary metagenome ERZ1047472 (study PRJEB29581, sample SAMEA5548365) | metagenome | biome: marine; feature: coastal; material: water | depth 1 m | study: Short-term variability in the microbial, nano- and picoplankton...
GACGAAACCAAAAGTTGTGAAATCTTTAATCCTTGCGGGATATAAAACTCCATCCAAATGATCACATTCGTGCTGGACGACGCGAGCATGAAACCCCGATACAACTCTATCTATGACTCCACCCTTTTGATCCTGTCCTTTATATCGGATATTGACAAAACGAGGGACTGAGCCGCTTAGGCCAGGGACCGATAAACAGCCCTCTATCCCCTCTTCCATCTCATCATTTAGCGCTTCAATTTCTGGATTAATAAGGATTGTATAAGGCACCGCACTCTCGTCTGGATATCTTTCATTGCTCTCAAAACCAAAGATCACCACCCTTTTAAGCGCGCCTATTTGCGGAGCGGCAATTCCAGCTCCGTTCATGTGCAACATTGTATCTTTCATGTCTTGGATCAATTCATCCAACTCTGACGTATTAAAATCTATTACTTCCTGAGAACGCTTAAGCAATGCAGGGTCACCCATTTTTAGGACCGTTTTAATACTCATAAATTATCCTTAATTCTAGTAACCGATCGTCGCAGGATTTCTTAATGCGTGAATATCTTTTAAATTTCGCCACATACCATCTATATCCATCCCAAAACCAAATACAAATTCATCCACAACGGAGAAACAAGAGAAATCCGGCTTGATTCTGTTTACTGAATTGGCAACCTGCTTCTCTATTAAAACCGCTGTTAGTACTTGCGAAGCACCATTGCCCATTGCCCATCTTCTCGCAGATTCTAAAGTTGCACCTCGATCAAGTATGTCATCCAAGATTAAAACCGTCTTGTTTCGAACCGAAATTGTTGGATAGGAGAGATGCTTTAACTTTCCGCCGACGGTACCTTTAGGATAACGTGACATAGAAAACACATCATATTTCAAAGCAAAATCTAGTCTTGTTAAAAGCTGACCCGAAAAACAAATAGACCCATTCATAATGCTTAAAACAATAGGAAATTGATTGCCAATACTGCCTTCTATTTCATTTGCTAATCTATCAATTTCCGCCATGATTTGGTCTTGGGAAATGATAATCCGTGCGGAATGTCGGATATCATCAATGGATGCTGTAATTGTACTCACGGGGCGATACTTCGAAGATATGAAGCAAACTTAATCCCAATTTCTGGGTGCTCGAGGCCCATGGCTACATTTGCCATGGCAAAACCCAACTTAGACCCGCAGTCAAATCGAAGTCCCGTCAACGGAACTCCTAATACTCCCTCACGTTTTGCTAATACCGCTAGGGCATCTGTTAATTGAATTTCTCCACCAGAGCCAGAACCTAGGCTGTCGATCGCATCAAAAATCGAATTGGGTAAGATATAACGACCAACAACACCCAAGTTAGACGGCGCCGCATCGGATTGAGGCTTTTCGACTAAGTCCGAAACAATCACATGTTCATCTAATTTTTCTTTAACAGCTACCACCCCATAAGCTTCCGTTTGGTGGGGCTCAATAGCTTCCAAACCAATAACCGCCCTATCGCTGTTTTCACGAGCACTAATCAATTGCGCAGTTGCTCCAACCGGACCTTTTATAAGGTCGTCCACCAATAAAACAGCAAAGTCCTCATCAAATACTGCTGACTTAGCGCATCTGACGGCGTGGCCTAGACCAAGGGCTGCACTTTGCCGCACGCACACAAATTCGCATCCATTCGGCACAACAGAACTTGCTATTTTTAGTAGGTCTTTCTTACTCTTTAGAGCCAGTTCAGCCTCTAATTCGTAAGCAGTATCAAAATGGTCTTCAATGCTACGTTTATTACGACCGGTGACGAAAATCATTTTTGTGATGCCCGCCTCTGCAGCTTCCTCAACGGCATATTGAATCAAGGGCTTATCCACGATAGGTAACATTTCTTTGGGAGTTACTTTGGTGGCAGGCAAAAATCGGCTACCAAGACCGGCAACCGGAAATACGGCAGTTTTAATCTTATTGTTCATCATCCATTTCCATTAATTCAATAAATTCCTGTTCTTTTAATATTTTAAGACCTAATGCGTTGGCCTTTTTAAGTTTTGAGCCGGCTTTCTCTCCGTAAACTAGGTAGTTGATATTTTTTGAAATCGAACTCATTACAAGCCCTCCCCGCATCTGGATTAGCTGCTTTGCCTCGTCACGCGAAAACCGTGAGAGTGTACCAGTTAGAACAAAACTTTTTCCGTCCAAGATGTCACTCTCTTTCATATCCCTTTCTGGCTTTAAAGTAACACCCAAATCCAGAAGATCTTGAACCACTTCTATATGAAACTCATCTCGAAAGTAGTCAAAGACACTCTTCGCTACGATTGGCCCAACATCAGGCACCTGAATGAGATCGTCTTCGGAGGCTTCCATTAACGGATTCAGCAATATGAAATGGCGTGCTAACTCTCTCGCTGTTTGCTCGCCGACGTTTCGAATACCCATTGCATATATGAATCGACCTAAAGTTGTTTTTCTGGACGTCAATACTGCCTCACAAAGGTTCTCCGCTGACTTTTTACCCATTCGCTCTAATTGAGAAACCTCGTTAACTTTTAGTCGATATAAATCTGCAAACGATTCAACTAATCTAGTCTCGACAAGTTGATCAATCAGTTTTTCACCAACCCCATCGATATTCATTGCCTTTCTGGAGCAAAAATGCCAAATAGACTGAGCACGTTGAGCGCGACATTTAATTCCAGCAACGCATCTATAAACGCTTTCACCGACTTCTTTTGTTATCGGGCCATTACATTCGGGGCAGACCCTTGGCATATTGAAAGTACGAACCTCTGTGCGACGCTCAAGAATAGGTCGGACAACTTCTGGAATCACATCACCAGCTCGACGAACCACTACGACATCTCCGATTTTAATTTGTTTACGGTCTATTTCGTCTTCATTATGGAGTGTCGCGTTAGTGACAACGACTCCTCCCACATGAATCGGCGCTAATCTGGCTACAGGCGTTATCGCGCCGGTGCGTCCCACTTGCACCTCAATATCTATCAATTGAGTGAGCGCCTCTTGCGGCGGAAATTTGTATGCGACTGCATAGCGCGGCGCACGAGCTAAAAATCCCAATGCTAATTGATCGTCAATTTTGTTAACTTTATAAACAACCCCGTCTATTTCATAATCTAACTTAGAGCGCAGACTCTGCGTTCGATTAAAAAACGACTGAATACCACTTGTCCCTTGAACAACCTCACTAAATGAAGAAGTTCTGAACCCTAATTTTTTTAGCCGGATGGACATTTCAAGTTGAGACTCCGATCTCACACTGCCCCCCTCTTCGAACTCGAGACTGTAGGCAAAAAAGGATAGTTTTCGAGTTGCCGTAATTTTCGAATCAAGTTGTCTAAGTGAGCCAGCTGCTGCATTTCGCGGATTCGCAAACAATTTTTCGCCAGCCACAGATTGCCGATTATTCAAGTCATTGAAGTCTCTTTTCATCATGACCACCTCACCTCGAACCTCAAGAGCTTTTGGCGCTTCATCTCCTAATGTTAAGGGAATGGATTTTACTGTCCGTATATTACTGGTCACTAACTCCCCAGCGCTGCCATCTCCTCTGGTTATTGCTTGATCTAAAACTTTGTCAACGTATCGCAAACTAACCGCTAATCCATCAAACTTTGGCTCTGCGAAGTAAGATATTTCACCTTCATTGTTTAAGGCATCGCGTGTTCTACGATCGAAATTCTTAATATCGTCCTCATCAGTCGCATTATTTAAAGACAACATAGGGCTGAGGTGCGATACCGTTTCAAAGGAGCTTAACGGACTTGAGCCGACTCTTTGAGTTGGAGAGTCCTGTGTAATCAGATCAGGGTGTAATTTCTCGATGCCAATTAACTCTTGAAAAAATACGTCATACTCTGAATCAAGAAGAACCGGAGCGTCATGTCCATAATAATCGCGATTAGCTTGATTGAGGGTTTTCCTTAACCAATTAGCACGAGATTTTGCCTTGGACTCCTCACCGTACATCACGAAAATAATTGTTTAGCGACCAATGTACCTGGACGTATTTCTTGCTCATCCATAAGTTTAAAAATTTGTCCTAATTGTTTCCGAATCAAATCTAAACCGCTATCGGTTACGACCAAGCTATTGTCGTCACAAATAGTCGCATTCATTGCGTCCGCGAACTGCTTCGCCACGCCAGCCATTTTATTGAATGTCTTAATACCATCCTCCACCATAGTGACATCAAGCAAAAACGTGATGCCAGGAATTTCTTTGCCGTTCATTTCCTGTTCTATAAATGGCGTTGAATCTCTATTTTCAATAGTGAATAATTCAGCGCCGCTTTCATCGCTCATAATGAATACGCCTCGACGATTCAGTCGCATTCCTAGAGCCCCCGATAGACTCAACACTTCCGCACCAGACATAAGCGACCCTCGCGGACGTTCAACCGTTAAACCAAACAATAAATCCACTTCATCGCTAAAGTCTTTAAGTACTCTTGCACGCTCCGCTTCCACCTCGGGTTTTATCTGGGTCGCAATCGCTCCTGTCGGAACCGTTTCAGCATTGATATCATTTGTTATCACTTCGATTTGCTCTTGGGTCAAAGGGCCGTTCCTATCGGTCAGTTGCACAGCTATTATCAACTTTTCAAATATAGAATCAGGATTTGAGACGATCACTGGCTCCTTATGTTTGCGGGTACTCCCCCAAATTTGATGACGTTTCGGTATTGTTTCGAGAACCTCTTGAAGACGGCCTGTGGTGCTAATGCAAAGACCTTCTGTTGCGGTTATGACAACTTGGAAAGTAATTTTCGAATCTAATAGTTCCAGATCAAGTGTCTCCTCGGAGCCCTCATCAATCGCCACTACTCTAGAACTGGTTTCTGGATTTGGTTCTTGATGAGAAACAATCGATTTCGCTTTGGGATCACTCATAGGAACGACGTCTATGTTATTAATCTGCTCTAAGAGCGGGTCTTGTCCGGCCTCCTCACTTTGATGATTTAGCTTAGACTTAAATCGTCGCTCCTGAACGCGATTTGCGACAAGCACACCAATGATGATAAAGGCGCCCAACCCTAACAAGTAAACCTGTAAATCACTCATCAAATCACCTCGTATATCAAACCTTGGATTTCACTTCAGCGACTAAACAACCGCTTCCTCATTTAATTTCATCGCTTCTTCTATATCAACCGCAACAACCCTTGACACTCCTTGCTCCTGCATCGTGACACCTATTAACTGCTCACCCATCTCCATTGTTATTTTATTATGGGTGATGAAAAGGAATTGCGTATTTTGAGACATTTTTTTTACTAAGTCACAGTATCTAACGGTATTGCTGTCATCGAGGGGCGCATCCACTTCATCTAACAAGCAAAAAGGTGCAGGATTTAATTGAAATAGAGAAAAGACTAGCGACAGAGCGGTGAGTGCTTTCTCGCCGCCTGACAATAAGTGAATGGAGGTATTTCTTTTTCCAGGGGGGCGCGCGACAACCTCTACCCCCGCGTCAAGTATTTCCTCTCCAGTCAATACGAGTTTTGCCTCACCGCCGCCAAACAGAGCAGGGAACATCTCGGCGAACTGATTGTTAACCTGTTCAAATGTTTCAGATAGTCTCTCTCTAGTTTCTTTGTCAATACTACGAATTGCACTTTCTAACGTCGAGACAGCCTTTAGAAGATCTTCAGCCTGAGAATCAAGATATCCTTTACGTTCTTTTGATTCTGTTAACTCCTCTAATGCTGCCAGATTTATTGCGCCTAGTCTCGCAATCCTGTTTTGTAATGTATTAATCGAATCTGTCGCGCTTTCGACATCAAAATGCTCAGTCACGATAACGAGTAGACGCTCCTCTTCCGCGTCAGATTCGGCCAATTGCTGCGAAAACGCATCACGGGCTAATCGATGCTCCTGCTCGCTAAGATTCATCGTATTTACTGTTTCTCGAAGAGGTTGGACAGCCTGTTCAGTTTTCTGGCGTTGAAGTTCAGCTTGTTTTAACCGTTGCTCCCAGCCGGACAGAGTCTCTCTAGCAGAGCTCAGACTCAACTCAATTTCCCCCCTTCGGATCAAATTCTGCTGGAGCTCCTCCGACTGCATTCCATCTGACTCTTGATTCAATTGTGAGGTTAGTTCATCGCACTCTTCATCCATACGAATAAACATCTGATATACGCCCTTAATATTTGCAGATAAATCAATGATTTTATTCGATAATGTGCGATATTCAAATGAGGTTTCCGAATGCTTTTCATTCAGTCCACTTATCAACTTGAGTTTTTTGTCTCGCATGTCATTAGTAGACTGCAAGGTAGACATCATGTTCTCAAGCGAGGTTGAGGCGGAAACAAGTTTAATCTGCAAAGCCTCAATCTGCGCGCTCGCGTCCTGATGACGCAGGCTCTCACCTTTTTGCAAACCAACAATTTCAAGCAGCTCAGTATCAATCTGAGCTAGTCGCTCGATCGTGCGCTGATTAAGGTCAGACAAACGCAAGTAATCCACCCTCTCTTGATGCAAGGTTTCCTTCAACTCAACATATCGCTCTCTCGAGTCACCCAGAGCAACTTTCGCATCGCTTACTGCCGCGAAAAGCATTTGAAATTTCTCAGAAGAGTCATCAAGGTCCTTCTTAGAAGACAGAACCAGATGATCAAGTTTTTCGATTTCCAGCTGACGAGCAAGAACACCGTGAACTTCTTGATCTGCCGCAAAAAGGGCTATGCCGCCGGGATAGTAAAGATCACCTCGCTGAGTAATACACATCTCTCCCGGTGACAACTGATCTACTAGACGACGCGCTTCAATATCACTTTCAGCGATTAGCACGTGGGACAGCCATCCATCCATTAGATTCTTAATTACCTGATCACTCGTGTCTATGATAGACGCCAAGCTCCTACGACCGGATTTGTCTTTTTTTTCACTTGAATATTCAAAGTTCTTATGGAAAAAAGAAATTTTAGACGGCGGTTTGTTGCTGTCTGCAAACGTAATTGCATCTAGATCATTTGTCGCTATCGACATAAGTCGCTCTCTTAATACGGACTCGACCGCATCTTCCCACCCCTCAGCAACTCTTATCAGCTCCCAGAGACGCTCTTCACTGCCAAACCCACCGGATTCGAGCCATTCCTTCATCCGATCAGATTGCGAAACCCGAGATTGAAGATCAGTTAGTGCACGTTTCTTTGCATCGTAAACTGAATATGCTTTTTTATGCTCATCCAACAAATCGCCAGCAGCATCCTTTTCTTTCTCTACATTCGCGAGGTCACTATCCATCCTTGACAACGTTTCAGCGTGCTCTGAGACCGCGTGGTTTAATCGCTGAATAGAAGAGTCCATTGACTCAATTTTGATCGCATCCGCGGGAGTCAAGTCAAGCCGTTCAGCGTCTAGCCTTTCCTTCCTGCTCAATAACTGAGATAACATGTCCGCGGAGTGCTTTTGATGTGTTTTATTTAAACTTAATTGATTCTGCACGTCGGAAATTAACTCTTTTTGAGCATTTACTTCGAGCTCGGCGCTAAGAAAATCTTCCTCGAGTGCTGGCAGCGCCTTATTTGCCTCATTTAAATGATGTAAATTTTGAGTTTGCTCGGCACGGACATCGAGAATGTGAGCCCTCGCATTCCAAAACTCTTGTTCAAAATGCTGCAAGTTCGAGCGCTCTTGTTCACGGTTTGAATGGATACTGCGCAATTGCTGTTGAGTCCGCTTACGTGTATCCCTTAAGTGCTCTATCGTTTGTTCAACACGAGAGATGGTGGAGTTGACCTCGTAAAGTGTTCCTTGTACCTCATTCGTAGCCTTAGAACTTTCATCTCTAGCGATTTTTAATGTCTCTATTTCAGCTTCAGTTTTTCTTAAATTAGCTATTTTTTCTTCAATCTCATTTTTCGTATGAGTAATCTTCGTCTCATACAATGCTCTTGTTTTTTCCGCATCGCGTCTACCAAAAAACCATACGCTATGTTGTGTCTCTTTGAGCTCACGCTCATATTCGTGGAATTTCTCTGCTTGCTGAGCTTGCTTTTCGAGCTTTTGAAGCTGCTTATTCAATTCAGACTGAATATCTTCAACCCTCGAGAGGTTCTCTCTCGTATCTTGCAGCCTGAGTTCAGTTTCCCTGCGTCTTTCTCTATATTTCGACACACCTGCCGCCTCTTCAAGAAAGGACCGCATGTCATCTGGCCTAGCTTCAATGATCCTAGAAATCATCCCTTGTTCGATGATTGCATAACCCTTGCCACCAAGACCCGTACCAAGGAAAATGTCAGCCACGTCGCGTCTTCTGACATGTTGATTATTCAAGTAATAAGACGACGTACCCTCCCTTTCAAGTACTCGCTTAACGGAAATTTCAGAGTACTGAGCCCAAGGTCCAGTTAACTTTCCAGCCGTATTATCGAAAATCAATTCGACGCTTGCGCGAGATGTCGGCTTACGATCGACTGAGCCTGCGAAAATGACATCCTGCATATTGTCGCCTCGCAATTGTTTGGCAGACGTCTCTCCTAGTACCCAGCGCACAGCATCAATCACGTTTGACTTGCCACAACCATTTGGCCCGACGACACCTACGAGTTTTCCAGGTACAGGAATGTGTGTCGGATCTACGAAAGACTTAAAACCTGCTAATTTGATATGTGTGAGGCGCAAAATAATATCCGTTGAAATCGTTATAATCTCAGCTGAACGAAACCAATCGTCAACCTAGCGTACTAACACATCTATTTTATCTCAATAACATTATTTACGAATGCCTAACTCAAGAAAAAACGAACTAGAAACTTTTCCCAACCCTGCTCCAAACAATGATTTTCTGATTCGCATGCAGATACCAGAATTCACATGCTTGTGTCCGAAAACCGGACAGCCAGACTTTGCGACTCTATACCTTGACTATCTACCCGACAAAAAGTGTGTCGAACTCAAGAGCTTAAAGCTCTACACCGTATCTTTTCGGGACAAAGGAGCATTCCACGAGGCCATTACGAATCAAATTTTAGATGACCTAGTCACCTTAACCAAACCAAAATTCATGCGCCTAACCGCACGTTTTTATGTTCGGGGAGGGATATTCACAACAATCGTTGCGGAGCATAAGAAACGAGGGTTTAAGTCCCCAATATCTATTCAACTACCTGAATTGTTGGAGCAGCGGTCCACGTATTAACTCATCATAAGGTCGCGCCACCTCCAACCTCAATAATGGCGCCATTTATGTATGCCGCCTCATCAGAAGCAAGAAAAGAGTATGTGCTGGCAACTTCATACACGTCGCCAAGCCTACCCATTGGAATGTTTGAGACGATATCCTTCAGGACCCTCTCTGGGATATCTTTCAAAATCTCTGTATCAATCATCCCCGGGCAAACACAATTCGATCGAATACCAAATTTTCCAAATTCTTTAGCCCAAGTCTTCGCCATTCCGATGACCCCAAATTTACTAGCAGCATAATTTGTTTGTCCAAAATTTCCGTAAATACCCACAATTGAAGAGGCGTTGAGAACCACTCCTGATTTCTGAATCATCATTTGAGGAAAAACCATCTTTGAAAAATTAAAAGTACCCTTCAAATTCACGTCAATTACAGCGTCAAACGAATCATTCGACATATTAACCATGCGAGCATCCCGAACAATGCCGGCATTGTTAACGAGAACATCGATGCGACCGTAATTGTCGATAATTGTTTCGACCACTTTTTCGACTGCCGCCGAGTCGGTCACGTCTACAAGAAAAGCCATTCCCCTTTGATCAAAACTCAACTCTTCTTTTAATCGGTTAACAAGCTCTGGGCTAATATCGCAAGCCACTACGAAGGAACCTTCTTCAAGAAATTTTTTAACAGTCGCATAGCCTATTCCCCGCCCTGCACCTGTAACGATAGATACTTTATTCAATAATCTCATCATAAACCTTCATGTCACACTAAAAAATATTAACAATATCTCCCGCTGTAACCATCTCAAATAACTCAACTATCGCTGCGTTTGACATGCGGATACACCCGATTGAGCCCGGAATACCTAACTGAGTGTCCTCAGGGCACCCGTGTATATATATAAAACGTCTCATCGTATCAACCGAACCCAGACGATTTATTCCAATTTGTTTACCGGACAGCCATAGAATGCGAGTTAGGATCCAGTCTCGCTCTGGATTAACGGCACCCAAAGTCGCGTTATAGATTTCCCCCGTCGGCCTGCGTGCAATAAAAACACTGTTGACGGGTTCATTAGAGCCGATTTTGGCTCGAACATAATGAATCCCTCGTGGTGTTTTAAAACTATTATTTTCTTCGCCTAATCCAAACCTGGAGGTTGATATCTCATACACTTTCAATACAGCTTCATTTGGATGCTCACTAATCGAGAGTGACTGACTGGCGGTATTCACATTTAGATACATGATTATCGGCGACTTTTAAAGAATGTTTGCAGCACTTCGGAACATTCGGTTTGCAGTACACCGCCCATGACAGTCGTATGATGATTTAAATTATGCTCGGAAAACAAATCCACAACCGAACCACATGCACCAGATTTAGGGTCATATGCACCAAATACCAACCGAGAAATTCTAGCGTGAATAATTGCCCCCGCGCACATTACACACGGTTCGAGAGTAGTGTACAAGGTAGTTCCCACGAGTCGATAGTTGCGAACAGCGCTGGCTGCAAGACGAATAGTATTTATTTCTGCGTGCGCAGTCGGATCACTTGAGAATATCGGCGAGTTACCCGCACCGCCGATTACGTTACCATCTTGTACTAAGACAGCACCGACCGGCACCTCACTTCTTAACGCACTTTCCCGAGCGAACCACAAGGCTCTGGACATAAATTCATGGTCGCTCTGCAAGCTTTCCGATCCTCCCAAGACTGTCTAGACCTCAATAACTAATTTACCTAGGTTACGTCCGTTTAAAAGGCCAATAAACGCGTCTGGTGCGTTTTCAATGCCGGTCACCACATCTTCTTGGTACTTGATAGACCCTGACGCTACCATAGGCTCCACCTCAGATACAAAACTTATGTAATTGGACCAATGGTCCGAAATAATATAGCCATTTACGGACAGTTTACGGACTAAGATATTGCGCCACAGGTGTGGGGTTGATAGGGACTCCGTACTTGCTCCGGCGCCCATTCCGCCATCGTTATACCAACTGATCATTCCACACACTGGTATCCTACCGAATTCATTCATAAGCGGGATTGCTGCCTCAAATAATTTTCCGCCGACATTTTCAAAGTAAATATCAATACCCTGTGGGGCAATTTCTTCAATAGCGTGACGAAGTAACTCAGGCGTTTCATAGTCCTTGTGATTTAAACAGTGATCTAGGCCAAACTTATCAATAGCCAGTTCGCATTTCCCCTTCGACCCAGCAACCCCAATAGTGTTGAGCCCTGATTGCTTCGCTAATTGCGCGACCATCGATCCCACTGGACCGGTAACCGCACCCACCAACAACGTCTCCCCAGGCTTGGGTCTTCCATGTTGATTTAATCCCCACCAACCTGTAAACCCAGGCATTCCGAGAACGCCAAGAGCTAATGATTTCGGGTCCATTGAGATAGGGATTTTCTGTATCAAATTACCCTCGATGACGGTAAGGTCAGCCCACCCCAATCGACCGTAAACTAAATCCCCAACTTCAATTCCAGGAAAAGCACTGGCTTCTACACGGCCCACTCCTCCAGCTTCCATGATCGATCCAACTTGAATGGGGGGAGCGTAAGATTGCACATCATCCATCCGTCCTCTCATGTATGGATCAAGAGAAAAATGAGATAATTTGACAAGTACCTGACCAGGAGAAAGCGAAGGTATTTGAAATTCTTCCAAACTAAAGTTTTCTGCCTTAGGCATACCAATAGGTCTGCTTGCGAGGATAATTCTTTTACCGTGTCTCAAGTTATTAAGTCTCCGAAAATATTTAAATCATCTAAATTGCGTCAATAATGGAATTTAAAGTGCTACTCGGCCTCATGACCTCTGCAATTTTCACAGCATCCGGTCGATAGTAACCACCAATATCAACCTCGCATCCTTGAACACCACGAAGTTCCGTGACGATCTGTTTCTCTTCATCCTTGAGTTTACCGAAAATCTCCCGACATTTTGACGATATTCCATCATCTTCCGATTGATTGGCTAACGCCTCAGCCCAATACATCGCAAAATAAAAATGGCTCTCTCGATTATCAGCCTCTCCTACCCTTCTTGATGGAGAACGATCGTTGTCGAGAATTTTTTGTGTTGCGACTTCAGCAGCCTGACCTAAAATTCGAGCTTTAGTATTCCCAGAGGTTGTAGCGTAGAATAACAAGCTCTCACCAAGCGCGCAAAATTCGCCTAGCGAATCCCATCGAAGATGATTTTCAGCCACTAATTGCTGCACATGCTTAGGGGCTGATCCGCCTGCTCCTGTCTCAAACAGACCACCACCTTTCATCAATTTTACTATGGAGAGCATTTTTGCTGAAGTGCCGAGTTCAAGAATCGGAAATAAATCGGTTAGGTAGTCTCTAAGCACATTACCCGTTACGGCAATGGAATCCCGACCTGTTCTGATTTCCTCTAAAGTTGCTCGTGTTGCCTCTCTTGGAGCTAGAATCTGAAAGTTCTTAGTCATTGATCGATCTAGAAGAGCAGGCTCGACATAGGCCAAAATTTGTTGATCGTGAGCCCGCTGTCGATCAAGCCAAAAAATAGCATGCGATCCGGTTGCGGAAACCCTATCGATAGCTAAATTTATCCAATCCGCAATAGCAGCTCGCTGTGTTACTGACGAACGCCATATATCTCCCTTTTCAACTTTATGCTCGTGTAATAACTCGCCACTCGCCGCGATCATTTGAACCACACCGTCTGCGGGAATCTCAAACGTTGTTGGATGGGAACCGTATTCCTCTGCCTTTTGGGCCATTAACCCCACGTTAGCTACAGCACCGGAAGTAGTCGGGTCCAACGCCCCCGTCTCTTTAAAATATCGAACAGTTTCGTCGTAAACAGGAGCGTAACAATTGTCAGGAATCACGCATTTAACGTCCCGCTCCTTGCCCTCTGAATCCCAGCCTTTTCCGCCTGCCCTAATTACCGCTGGCATTGATGCGTCAATGATGACATCGGACGGGACATGAAGGTTGGTAATTCCCTTATCACTGTCTACCATGTAAAGCTCAGCGCGATTATTTAAGCACGACGTAATTTCACTTAATATTTCAGGCTCCTCGCGAAGTTGAGCCAGCATTTCCCCTAAACCTGAGTTTGGACTGATACCTAAATCCGAAAATTTTTGGTTGTGTTTCTTAAAAACAGGAGCAAGAAAAACAGAAACTGCGTGCCCAAAAATGATGGGGTCAGAAACCTTCATCATCGTCGCCTTAAGGTGAAGTGAAAATAAAACTTCAGCTTGTTTTGCGTCATTAATTTCGTCCTGTATAAATGCCCTCAAAGCATTTACGCTCATGAATGTAGCATCGACAACTGACCCCTCAGTCAAAACGACTTTGTCC
>ERZ1047472.2346-NODE-2346-length-13489-cov-16.605553_pt1 | contig 13489 bp, 9 predicted proteins | sample MGYA00383095_ERZ1047472 | MGnify/ENA primary metagenome ERZ1047472 (study PRJEB29581, sample SAMEA5548365) | metagenome | biome: marine; feature: coastal; material: water | depth 1 m | study: Short-term variability in the microbial, nano- and picoplankton...
ATATTATGGTGCAAGCAGATTTAGTAGGTGAAATACCACATATCATAAAATCTGTGAATGGAGTTATTGGTTTTTTAGGTGAAACAAAAGGAGGAGATCCAGTTCCGCTTAGAAAATCAGAGGTAAATAGGCTTCTAGGTAAAGTAGATGAATTATCAGTGAAAGATGAAAACGTCAATATACCTTATATAATTGGAGAAACAATAAAAGTTATTGATGGGCCATTTAATGGATTTAATGGATCTGTTGAAAAAATATTTGAAGAAAAGCGAAAACTTGAAGTTATGGTTAAAATTTTCGGTAGAAAAACACCATTAGAATTAAGTTTTATGCAAGTCGAAAAAGTTTAATTGTTACACGCTATAAATAGTTTTTTTCTTGGGCTTCCACTGAAGAAAAAATAAATTAATTAAAATTAAAACATGGCAAAAGAAGTAGATAAAGTAGTTAAGTTACAAGTTCGAGGTGGAGCTGCTAACCCATCACCACCAGTTGGACCCGCTTTAGGTGCTGCCGGTGTGAACATCATGGAGTTCTGTAAGCAATTTAATGCTAGAACTCAAGATAAACAAGGTAAAGTATTACCAGTTGCGATTACAGTATATAAAGACAAATCATTTGATTTTGTTATTAAAACACCTCCAGCTGCAGTACAAATCCTTGAAGCCGCTAAGATAAAAAAAGGATCTGGTGAGCCACACGTAAGAAAAGTAGCAAAAATAACCTGGGATCAAGTAAGAGCAATTGCTGAAGATAAAATGCCAGATTTAAATGCTTTTAGCATTGAATCTGCTATGAAGATGGTAGCTGGTACTGCTAGATCAATGGGAGTAAATGTTAAAGGGGGGCAATCTCCTTTTTAACCTTAAAAAAGAATCTATAAAATGGCAAGATTAACAAAAAAGCAAAAGGAAGCTCATGCAAAAGTTGAACCGGGTAAGGTTTATAACATAGCTGATGCATCTGCTTTAGTAAAAGAAATCACCAATGTAAACTTTGACGCGTCAGTAGATTTAGCTGTGCGTTTAAATGTAGATCCAAGAAAAGCGAACCAAATGGTACGTGGCGTTGTTACCCTACCTCATGGTACGGGTAAAGATGTTAAAGTACTAGCTTTAGTTACCCCTGATAAAGAGGCAGAAGCTAAAGCAGCTGGAGCTGATTATGTTGGATTAGACGAGTACCTCACTAAAATTAAAGGAGGATGGACAGATGTCGATGTTATTGTGACTATGCCAAGTGTTATGGGAAAATTAGGGCCACTGGGACGTGTTTTAGGACCACGTGGATTAATGCCTAACCCAAAAACAGGTACAGTAACAATGGATGTCGCTAAAGCTGTTTCAGACGTGAAAGCTGGTAAAATCGATTTTAAAGTTGAAAAAACTGGTATTGTTCACGCCGCAATTGGAAAAGCATCTTTTGACGCTGATAAAATTGAAGGAAACGCAAAAGAATTATTAACAACCCTCGTAAAATTGAAGCCTCAAGCATCAAAAGGAGTTTATATTAAAAGCATTTTTATGTCGAGTACTATGAGCCCAAGTATTGAGATTGATTCAAAAAGATTTACTGAGTAGTAATAGTTAGAACTTATGACAAGAGAAGAAAAATCACAAGTAATAGACAATTTGACTGCACAGTTAGCCGATAATGCTACTATATATTTAGCAGACATATCGGGTCTTAACGCAGGAGACACGAGTAACTTAAGAAGAGCTTGTTATAAAGCTGGTGTTAAGTTAGAAGTTGTAAAAAATACATTGCTAAAAAAAGCAATGGAAAGTTCTGATAAGGATTTCGGTGAATTACCAGAGGTTCTTAAGGGAAATACCTCAATCATGATTGCAGAAGCAAGTAATGCGCCTGCTAAAGTAATTAAAGCTTTTAGGAAAAAATCTGATAAGCCTTTACTTAAGGGAGCATTTATTGAAGAAGCAATTTATGTTGGAGATGACCAACTAGACACCTTAGTTGAAATTAAGTCCAAAGATGAACTTATTGGGGAAATTATTGGATTGTTACAATCTCCAGCTAAGAATGTTATATCAGCACTTAAGTCAAGTGGTGGTACCATCGCAGGTATTGTAAAAACACTATCCGAAAAAGAAGGATAAAATAATAGCATAAATAAATTAAATAATAAAAATTAAATTACTTAAAACGATAGAAAATGGCAGATTTAAAAGATTTCGCAGAACAATTAGTTAACTTAACTGTAAAAGAAGTTAATGAATTAGCTGGAATATTAAAAGAAGAATACGGTATAGAGCCTGCTGCAGCTGCAGTAGCTGTTGCTGCTGGTGGTGCTGCTGCTGGTGGAGATGCCGCAGAAGAAAAATCAGAATTCGATGTAATTCTTACCGCTCCAGGAGGATCTAAATTAGCAGTTGTTAAACTTGTAAAAGAATTAACTGGATTAGGTTTAAAAGATGCTAAAGGATTAGTAGATAATGTTCCATCTCCAATCAAAGAAGGTGTAGCAAAAGATGAAGCTGAAGCTTTAAAAGCACAGTTAGAAGAAGCAGGAGCAGAGGTTGAGCTTAAATAAGCTCTCTAAGCACCAAACCCTTAGGTTTAGGTCTTACCAATAGCGGTATAGACCTAAACCATTTTGCGTATATAATGGTATACATTATTTTTTATACGCACACATTTTTTTATTATAATTAAAATTCGTCCATAGATGTCAGCAACGCAAACTGAAAGATTGAATTTTTCCGAGGTAAAGAATAAACCTGCATATCCAGATTTTCTTGATATACAGATTAAGTCTTTTCAGGATTTCTTTCAATTGGAAACTAAATCCGATAGAAGAGAAACAGAAGGTTTATATAAAACCTTTTTGGAAAACTTCCCGATTACAGATACTCGTAATCAATTTGTATTAGAGTTTTTAGATTATTTTGTAGATCCCTCAAGGTATTCCATTCAGGAATGTATAGAGCGAGGTTTAACTTATAGTGTACCCTTAAAAGCTCGATTAAAATTATACTGTACTGATCCTGAACATGAAGATTTTGAAACGATAGTTCAAGATGTTTATCTAGGAACTATACCTTACATGACACCCAATGGGACCTTTGTTGTGAATGGTGCGGAACGTGTTGTTGTATCGCAATTACATCGTTCACCAGGAGTTTTCTTTGGACAATCTTTTCACGCAAATGGAACAAAACTGTATTCAGCAAGGGTAATTCCTTTTAAAGGATCTTGGATTGAATTTGCAACCGATATAAACCAAGTAATGTATGCTTATATCGATAGAAAGAAAAAATTACCAGTGACCACTCTTTTTAGAGCCATTGGTTTTGAGAGAGATAAAGATATTTTAGAAATATTTGATTTAGCTGAAGAAGTAAAAGCTTCTAAAACAGGTTTAAAAAAATATTTAGGTAGAAAATTAGCTGCACGTGTTTTAAAAACATGGCATGAAGATTTTGTAGATGAGGATACTGGCGAAGTAGTCTCCATTGAAAGAAATGAAATTATATTTGATCGTGATACAGTATTAGAGAAAGATCATATTGATGAAATTCTCGAATCTGGTTCGAAAACTATTCTTCTTCACAAGGAGGATAATCATATGGCTGATTACGCAATTATCCATAATACACTTCAAAAAGATCCAACCAATTCTGAAAAAGAAGCGGTAGAACACATATACAGACAACTTCGAAACGCTGAACCGCCTGATGAGGAAACTGCTCGTGGTATTATAAATAAGTTGTTTTTTAGCGATCAACGATACAACCTTGGTAACGTAGGTCGATTTAGAATGAATAAAAAATTAGGTCTTGATATCCCAATGGATAAGTTAGTACTTACCAAAGAAGATATCATTACGATCATCAAATTTTTAATAGAATTAATCAATTCTAAAGCCGAAATAGATGATATTGACCACTTATCGAATAGACGTGTGCGTACCGTAGGAGAACAGTTATCTTCTCAATTCGGCGTAGGTTTAGCCCGTATGGCCAGAACTATACGTGAACGAATGAATGTACGTGATAACGAGGTGTTTACTCCTATCGATTTAATTAATGCAAAGACTTTGTCTTCCGTAATTAATTCTTTCTTTGGGACCAATCAGTTGTCTCAGTTTATGGATCAAACCAATCCAATTGCTGAAATTACTCACAAACGAAGACTTTCAGCACTAGGACCTGGTGGTCTTTCAAGAGAAAGAGCAGGATTTGAGGTTCGTGATGTTCATTTTACACACTATGGTAGACTGTGTCCTATTGAAACGCCTGAAGGGCCAAATATTGGGCTAATTTCTTCCCTTTCTGTGTATGCTAAAGTAAATTATTTAGGATTTTTAGAAACTCCTTACCGTAAAGTAGAGAACGGGGTAATCGATTTAAAAAGTGACCCTATTTATTTATCTGCAGAAGAAGAAGAGGAAAAACTAATTGCTCAGGCACACATTGACATTGCTGAGGATGGTACGATTAACTCGGAAAAGGTTATTGCTCGAATGGAGGGTGATTTCCCTGTTGTAGAATCTAAAGATATTCATTACACCGATGTTGCCCCTAACCAAATATCTTCCATATCTGCATCACTGATTCCATTTTTGGAACACGATGATGCTAACCGAGCTTTGATGGGCTCCAACATGATGCGTCAAGCAGTACCTTTAATGAGAGCAGAATCTCCAATCGTAGGAACTGGTCTGGAACGTCAGGTAGCTTCAGATTCTCGTGTACTTATAAACGCCGAAGGTGCTGGAGTTGTGGAGTATGTTGATTCAAGAGAAATCACGGTGAAGTATGATCGTACCGATGAACAACAATTGGTGAGTTTTGATAGCGATTCAAAAACTTATAAATTGATTAAGTTTAGAAAAACTAATCAAAGTACTTCCATCAATCTAAAACCCATAGTTAAAAAAGGTGATAGAGTTGAAAAAGGTCAAGTATTATGCCAAGGATACGCTACAGAAGCTGGTGAATTAGCTTTGGGAAGAAATATGAAAGTTGCTTTTATGCCATGGAAAGGTTACAACTTTGAGGATGCAATTGTAATTTCTGAAAAAGTAGTACGTGACGATATATTTACCTCTATTCACATTGATGAATACTCCTTACAGGTTAGAGATACTAAACTAGGAAACGAAGAACTTACTAATGATATACCGAATGTTTCTGAAGAGGCAACAAAAGATCTTGATGAACACGGTATGATTCGAATTGGAGCTGAGGTGAAGCCTGGAGATATTTTAATTGGAAAAATTACTCCGAAAGGAGAGAGTGATCCAACTCCAGAAGAAAAATTACTGAGAGCAATTTTTGGTGACAAGGCTGGTGATGTTAAAGACGCCTCCTTGAAAGCCTCTCCTTCGTTAAATGGTGTAGTAATTGACAAAAAATTGTTTGCTCGTTCCATAAAAGATAAGCGAAAAAGAGCGCAGAATAAGGAAGAAATTTCATTACTAGAAGATGAGTTCGACAAAAAATTTGACGAATTAAGAGATATTTTAGTAAAAAAATTATCTACACTTATTTCTGGTAAAACTGCCCAAGGTGTTATCAATGATTTAGGTGAAGTAGTTTTTCCAAAAGGTAAAAAGTATACCTTAAAAATGTTGAATGAAATAGATGACTATACGCATTTAACTGACGGAACCTGGACAACGAATACCGAGACCAATGCACTAGTCGATGACTTAATGCATAATTATAAAATTAAAGAAAACGATTTACAAGGTAATTTACGTCGTGAAAAATTTGCTATTTCTGTTGGTGATGAATTACCATCAGGAATTTTAAAGCTAGCAAAAGTATACGTTGCAAAAAAACGTAAACTTAAAGTGGGTGATAAAATGGCAGGGCGACATGGAAATAAAGGTATCGTTGCACGTATTGTTCGTCAAGAAGATATGCCGTTTTTAGAAGATGGAACACCTGTTGATATCGTTTTAAATCCTTTAGGAGTACCATCTCGTATGAATATTGGACAGATTTATGAAACAGTTCTTGGATGGGCTGGTCAAAAATTAGGTCAAAAATATGCTACTCCAATATTTGATGGAGCAACCATAGACGAGATTACTTCTCTTACGGAAAAAGCTGGGGTCCCAGAATTTGGACATACCTATTTGTATGATGGTGGTACGGGGCAACGTTTTGACCAAAAAGCTACCGTTGGAGTTATTTATATGATCAAACTAGGTCATATGATTGATGATAAAATGCATGCTCGTTCTATCGGACCATATTCGCTAATTACGCAACAACCTTTAGGAGGTAAAGCCCAATTTGGTGGCCAGCGTTTTGGAGAAATGGAAGTATGGGCTCTTGAAGCTTATGGTGCTTCAAGTACCTTACGAGAAATTTTAACTGTAAAATCTGATGATGTTGTAGGTAGAGCTAAAACTTACGAGGCAATTGTAAAAGGAGAAGCTATGCCAGAACCAGGACTACCAGAATCCTTTAACGTGTTAATGCACGAATTGAAAGGACTTGGATTAGATATCAGATTAGAAGAATAAATTTAATCCCCACGAGAGTGGGGATCATAAAGTCATTAAAGACTGCTGAAGTTTAAAAGCTTCAATTTTAATTATTACAACGCATAGTACATAGCATTATGGCAAGAAATAAAGAAATAGTAGCAAAGAAATTTAATAAAATTTCAATTGGTTTTTCCTCACCAGAAGTGATTTTAGCTGAATCGCGTGGAGAAGTTTTAAAGCCAGAAACAATTAACTACCGAACCCATAAACCAGAACGTGACGGTTTATTTTGTGAGCGTATTTTTGGTCCTATCAAGGATTACGAGTGTGCTTGTGGAAAATACAAAAGGATTAGATACAAGGGAATCGTTTGTGATCGTTGTGGAGTTGAAGTAACTGAAAAGAAAGTTCGTCGTGATCGAGTAGGGCATATAAACCTTGTAGTTCCTGTTGCTCATATTTGGTATTTTCGTTCTTTACCAAATAAAATAGGATACCTTCTTGGATTACCCTCCAAGAAATTGAATATGATTATTTATTACGAGCGTTATGTAGTTATTCAACCAGGAAATGCTCTAAATGAAGAAGGAGAGCCTGTACAAAAAATGGATTTCTTGACAGAGGAAGAATATTTAAATATTTTAGAATCACTCCCTCAAGATAATCAATATTTAGACGATGAAGATCCAGAAAAATTCATTGCAAAAATGGGAGCAGAGTGTTTAATCGATTTATTAAGAAGAATTGATTTAGACAATTTATCTTTTGAATTACGTCACAAAGCAAACAATGAAACTTCAAAACAACGAAAAACAGAAGCTTTAAAGCGTCTTCAAGTTGTTGAAGCTCTTCGTGAATCAAACAAAAACAGAGAAAATAAGCCGGAGTGGATGATCATGAAAGTGGTTCCAATTATTCCACCAGAATTACGTCCTTTAGTACCTTTAGATGGTGGACGTTTTGCAACCTCAGATTTAAATGATCTTTACCGAAGAGTGATTATTAGGAACAATCGTTTGAAGCGATTAATGGAAATAAAAGCACCAGAGGTAATCTTACGTAATGAGAAGCGTATGCTTCAAGAATCAGTCGATTCTTTGTTTGATAACACCCGTAAATCATCTGCTGTAAAAACAGATTCTAATCGTCCGTTAAAATCTCTTTCTGATTCATTAAAAGGGAAGCAAGGTCGTTTCCGTCAAAACTTACTTGGAAAACGAGTTGATTATTCAGCACGTTCTGTAATTGTTGTTGGACCAGAATTAAAATTATCTGAATGTGGTATTCCTAAAGGAATGGCCTCAGAACTTTACAAACCTTTTATCATTAGAAAGCTTATTGAAAGAGGAATCGTAAAGACTGTTAAATCCGCTAAAAAAATTATTGACAAAAAGGAGCCTGTGGTTTGGGATATCTTAGAGAATGTTTTAAAAGGACATCCTGTATTATTGAATCGTGCTCCAACGCTTCACCGATTGGGAATTCAAGCATTTCAACCTAAACTGATTGAAGGTAAAGCTATTCAGCTGCACCCTTTGGCTTGTACAGCTTTTAATGCCGATTTTGATGGAGATCAAATGGCAGTTCATCTTCCTCTAGGCCCTGAAGCTATTTTGGAAGCTCAGCTATTAATGTTAGGTTCACACAACATATTGAACCCAGCCAACGGGTCACCAGTTGTGGTACCTTCACAGGATATGGTTTTAGGTTTATACTACATGACCAAACTTAAAAAGTCTACCAAAGACTATAAAGTTAGAGGTGAAGGAATAACATTTTACTCTGCTGAAGAAGTTATCATAGCATACAATGAAAAAAGAGTTGAGTTGAATGCAGAGATTAAAATTAAAACCAAAGATTTCAATGACGCAGGCGAGTTAGTTTATCAAATTATTACTACTACTGTAGGTAGGGTAATATTTAATGAACAAGTACCTGAGGAAGCTGGTTATATTAATGAAGTTCTAACTAAAAAAACACTGCGTGACATTATTGGTGATGTATTAAGAGTTACTTCAGTACCTGTTACTGCAGATTTTTTAGATTCGATTAAAACACTTGGTTACAAGTTTGCTTTTGAAGGTGGACTGTCCTTTAGTTTGGGAGATATCATTATTCCTGCCGAAAAAGTTGGTATGATTGAAAAAGCCAATGCCCAAGTAGATGGCATTATTGGAAACTATAATATGGGACTGATTACCAATAACGAACGATACAATCAAGTTATTGATATTTGGACTGCTACCAATGCAGAATTAACCGAATTGTCAATGAAGCGTATTCGCGAAGACAAGCAAGGGTTTAATTCAGTATACATGATGCTTGATTCTGGTGCGAGGGGTTCTAAAGAACAAATTCGTCAGTTAACAGGAATGCGTGGATTGATGGCTAAGCCAAAAAAATCTACCTCTGGTGGTGGTGAAATTATTGAAAACCCGATTCTTTCGAATTTTAAAGAAGGACTTTCAATTCTTGAATACTTTATATCAACTCACGGTGCACGTAAAGGTCTTGCAGATACCGCTTTAAAAACTGCAGATGCAGGATATTTAACGCGAAGATTAGTAGATGTATCTCAAGATGTAATCGTTAACACACATGATTGCGGAACGTTAAGAGGAATCGATGTAGCTCCATTAAAGAAAAATGAAGAGGTTGTTGAAACTTTGGCTGAAAGAATTGTTGGACGTACATCTTTACACGATGTTTATGATCCTTTAACGGAGGAATTATTAGTAGCATCAGGAGATCATATTTCTAACGAGGTTGCTAAAAAGATTGATGCCTCCCCTATAGATTCGGTAGAGGTTCGCTCTGCCCTTACTTGTGAAGCAAGAAAAGGTATTTGTGCAACTTGTTACGGTAGAAACTTAGCCACCAATAAAATGGTTCAAATGGGAGAAGCTGTTGGAGTTGTTGCTGCACAGTCTATTGGTGAACCAGGTACTCAATTAACACTCCGAACATTCCACGTTGGAGGTGTTGCAGGAAATATTTCTGAAGAGAATAAATTGACTGTTAAATTTGATGGAGTTGCCGAGATTGAAGATTTAAAAACTGTAAAAACTAAGGATAAAGAAGGAAAAGAGGTGGATGTTGTGATTTCAAGAACTTCTGAACTTAAGTTGAAGGATAAAACTACTGGAATTACCTTGAGTACAAACATTATTCCTTATGGTTCTCACATTTTTGTGAAAAATGGAGCCAAGCTCAAGAAAGGTGCGGTTGTATGTCAATGGGATCCATTTAATGGGGTAATCATCTCTGAGTTTTCAGGTAAAATCAAATACGAAAATCTGGAACAAGGAGTTACTTATCAAGTTGAAATTGATGAGCAAACTGGTTTCCAAGAAAAAGTTATTTCTGAATCTAGAGATAAAAAGAAGATACCAACCTTACTAATTATGGGTAAAGGTGACGAAGTTATTCGATCGTATAATCTTCCCGTTGGAGCGCATTTAATGGTGAACGATAACGAAAAAGTAAGTATCGGTAATATTTTAGTGAAGATTCCACGTAAATCGTCTAAAGCAGGTGATATTACTGGTGGGCTTCCTCGAGTAACCGAATTGTTCGAGGCTCGTAATCCATCAAATCCAGCTGTTGTAAGTGAAGTAGATGGGGTAGTTTCATTTGGAAAAATTAAGCGTGGTAATCGTGAAATTATTGTGGAAACTAAATTTGGTGATGTTAAAAAGTATTTAGTTAAACTTTCTAATCAGATATTAGTTCAAGAAAATGATTTTGTGAGAGCTGGAATGCCTTTATCTGATGGTTCTATTACACCACTTGATATTTTAAATATAAAAGGACCTTCAGCGGTACAGCAATACTTAGTAAACGAAGTACAAGAAGTATACCGATTACAAGGTGTGAAAATTAATGATAAGCACTTCGAGGTTGTTGTTCGACAAATGATGCGTAAAGTTAGATTGGTTGATCCAGGTGATACGTTGTTTTTAGAAAATCAATTAGTTCACAAATTTGATTTTATTGAAGAAAATGATAAGATTTTTGGAATGAAAGTAATTGAAAACGCTGGAGATTCTGAAACATTGAAAGAGGGACAAATTATCTCTTCACGTGATTTACGTGATGAAAATTCCATACTAAAAAGGAACGATAAAAAACTTGTAGAAACAAGAGACGCGGTACCGGCTACTGCAACTCCAATTTTGCAAGGTATTACACGTGCATCATTACAAACAAAATCATTTATCTCTGCTGCTTCTTTCCAAGAAACAACAAAAGTTTTAAATGAAGCTGCAGTTAATGGTAAGGTGGATACCCTAGAAGGATTGAAAGAAAATGTTATTGTAGGTCATAGAATTCCAGCAGGTACAGGTATGAGAAATTACGAGACTATTATCGTAGGTTCTAAATCTGAGTTGGAAGAGATGACTCGCGAAAAACAAGAAGTCAATTACAACTAATAATGAATTTCGGTTTATACGACTGACATTAACTATAATTTTCAAAAATCCCAATATCTATTGGGATTTTTGTTTTTTTACTAGATACAGATTTCTACCTTTGTTAAAATAAAATAATATAAAATGGCAGAATCAAATAAAAATAAAAAAGGTCAAATAAATATTGAGTTGGATGAAAAAGTAGCTCAAGGTATCTACAGTAATCTAGCAATTATTAACCATTCTCAATCTGAATTTGTAGTCGATTTTATAACTATAATGCCAGGTGTGCCAAAAAGTAAAGTAAAGTCTAGAATCGTTTTAACTCCACAACACGCAAAAAGATTTTTGAAGGCATTAAATGATAATGTTAAACGATTTGAAAATGCTCACGGTAAAATAAAGGATTTTGAACAACCCACTATCCCTTTAAATTTTGGCCCTACGGGTGAAGCTTAATTGAAAAAGGCTATTATATTAAGATCTACTAAAATTCACTGACAAAATGTAATTTTACGCCAGCGTATTTTGACTGCGTCATTTGCAGGGTAAATGCCGAATCTGCAAAAAACACTAATTGCCCTCTTTTGTCTTTTGCTAAAAACTTGGATTTTACTCTTTTGAACTCCTTTAACTCCTCAATTTCTGACTGCTCAACATCAATCCAACATGCTTTGTATACGTTTAAGTTTTCGTAGGAACACTTAGCATTGTACTCGTGTTCTAGTCGATATTGTATTACTTCAAATTGTAAAGCTCCCACCGTACCAATAACTTTTCTTCCGTTCAACTCTAAAATAAATAGTTGCGCGACCCCTTCATCCATTAGCTGATCTATCCCTTTTGAAAGTTGTTTACTTCTTAGCGGGTCCACATTGTTTATATATTTAAAATGTTCTGGAGAAAAACTTGGAATTCCTTTGTACTGCATTTCTTCACCCTGAGTTAAGGTATCTCCAATTTTAAAATTACCGGTATCATGTAATCCAACAATGTCACCGGGAAAGGAAACATCAACAATTTCTTTTCGCTCTGCAAAAAATGCATTGGGGCTAGAAAACTTCATCTTTTTGTTATTTCTAACATGCAGATAGGGGGTATTTCTGTTAAATGTACCCGAAACTATCTTAACAAAAGCTAATCGATCCCGATGCTTTGGATCCATATTGGCATGTATTTTAAAAACAAAACCACTAAAATCATTCTCATGGGGTTCAACCAATCGCACATTACTTTCTTTAGGTCTTGGTGTTGGTGCAATTTCAATAAAACAATCTAATAATTCTCTGACTCCAAAATTATTTAAAGCGGAACCAAAAAAGACGGGTTGTAATCTACCGTCTAAATACTCATTTTTATTAAATTCCGGATAAATACCCTCCATTAATTCAATTTCTTCCCTTAAAGTATCAGCTGTATCCTTAGATATTAATTCATCCAACGATTTGTTATCAATATTTTTAATTTCAATTGTTTCCTCAATATTTTTTCTATTATCACCACTAAAAAGATTAACATTCTTTTCCCATAAATTATAGATTCCTTTAAAATCATAACCCATTCCGATAGGACAACTTAAGGGGGTAACTCTTAATTTAAGTTTTTGCTCAATTTCATCTAACAATTCAAAAGCATCTTTTCCTTCTCGATCTAATTTATTGATAAATACAATAATGGGAATATTTCGCATTCTGCAAACTTTGACTAGTTTTTCAGTTTGTTCCTCAACACCTTTAGCGACATCGATAACAACGATAACACTATCGACAGCAGTTAAAGTTCTAAAAGTATCCTCAGCAAAATCCTTATGACCAGGAGTATCCAAAATATTAATTTTGATTCCTTTATATTCAAAAGCTAAAACTGAAGTTGCAACAGAAATTCCTCGTTGTCTTTCAATTTCCATAAAATCACTGGTTGCTCCCTTTTTAACCTTATTGGATTTTACCGCACCAGCTTCTTGTATTGCTCCTCCAAAAAGTAATAATTTTTCTGTTAATGTAGTTTTACCAGCATCAGGATGAGAGATGATTCCGAAGGTTCTTCTTCTATTTATTTCAGATACTAAAGACATATTGTTTTATTAATGATGGCAAATATACGAGATGTTTATTTGATTTTTAGGACATAAAAAAGACTAATTATTATTTCTATTTTTTGAGCATTATCTGCTAAAATGATCATAATTATTGTCAATGTACTTAACATCGTGTTAAACGCTTTTTTTTATTAACAATGGTTTTGTATTTTTGAGAAAAACCGATATGAATGAAGATTGAAGAACAAGTAATTCTGGTCAATGAAAATGACGAACAAATTGGCTTAATGCCAAAATTAGAAGCACATCAAAAAGCAGTTTTACATAGAGCATTTTCTGTTTTTATTTTTAATGATTCCAATGAATTAATGTTGCAACAAAGAGCAACTTCAAAATACCACTCGCCAGGATTGTGGACTAATACATGTTGTAGTCATCAACGTGATGGTGAAAGTAACCTCGAGGCCGGGACAAGAAGACTAAACGAAGAAATGGGTTTTGTGTGCAAGTTGTCTGAGACCACTTCATTTATTTATAAAGCATCTTTTGATAATGGATTAACCGAGCATGAGTTTG
>ERZ1047472.2347-NODE-2347-length-13487-cov-74.074151_pt1 | contig 13487 bp, 11 predicted proteins | sample MGYA00383095_ERZ1047472 | MGnify/ENA primary metagenome ERZ1047472 (study PRJEB29581, sample SAMEA5548365) | metagenome | biome: marine; feature: coastal; material: water | depth 1 m | study: Short-term variability in the microbial, nano- and picoplankton...
GTAACTTCCGTGCGCTTTCAGGCCCATGCGGATGATCCGCATGCGGGTATTGAGCATGCACATGTTCGTGGCTATGTGTGTGCCCATGCCCGTGATCATGCCCGTGATGGTGATGATGATGGTGGTCATGGTCATGATCGTGGCTGTGATCATGATGGCCCTGCTCTAAGGCCTGTTTTTCCAATCGGCAAAGCCCCGTGCAAAAGCTGTCACAGAGGGTGCAATCCTCCACATTCGAGCCCGGCGCTGAGGCGCCCTGCCCTTCCACATGGTGATGATGCGATTCCTGAACCGCGCCCACTTCAGCCTCAAATCCCAATACCTGCGTGCGATATTTGCACATGGCGCAATTGGGCGGTGGAATTTCCCCGACCTGCTCGGTGACCCGTTCTGCAAAAGTCGCCAGAACTTGCTCATGGTCATTCAAATACCCAGCTTTTACAAATTGGATATCGGTATTTTCCGCCGCAACCTGATCGGTGAAGCCGTAAATTCGGTCAATCAAAATGCCAGAAAAGAGAAAATAAGGGAACACAACAATCCGCTTATATCCAAGTTTGCTTGCATGCTGTAGGCAGGGCTCAACCAGGGGGAAGGTCACACCCGAATAGCCCACTTCACACCAGCCAAAGCCAAGCCCCTCGTGCAACATTCGCGCAATTTTTGCCACATTGCCATTGGCATCCGGATCAGATGCACCGCGCCCGATCACCACAAGGCATGTCTCATGCATCGCGACCTCACCATGGGCCGCATTCGCCGCCGCAATCGCCTCTTGCACCCGGCCGCCCGCCGCAGCAATCATCTTGGGATCCACGCCCAATTCTCGGCCATAGCTGACGTCAATCCCATGTTTGGCCGCATAGGTGTTCAGTACGGTCGGGATATCGTTTTTGGAGTGCATAGCGGCAAAGAGCATGCCGGGCACCGCCAAAATTTTGTCACACCCCTGCGCGCGCAACCTATCCAACCCGTCGCGAATTACAGGGTTGGCAAATTCCAAATAGCCGTATTCAACAGCCCAATCCGGCGGCAGATAGGCCGGTAATTTTTCTGCCAGCACGCTAAATTGATCGACCGCTGCTTGGCTGCGCGACCCATGGCCGCAAATCATGACACCTATTTTACTCATCTCACGCCTCCTGGGGCTCAGGCTCTTCGCCCTCACTGTCCTGCGCTTCGGACCCTTTCAGAGCTGCAACGGCCCCTGCTGCAAGCGCCGCTGCGATGGCGGCAGCAATGACCCAATGGTCATGGCCTCCCGCCATGGCCTCCACATGGCCCAAATGCGCCCAAGCCGGCGCGGGCAAAATACAGGCTAAAACTAACAGACACCGGGTCATATCTTGGTCCTTCAATCATGCAGGTCAAAGGCACCGCCGCATATGCACTATGCGGTCTATCCGACGATCACGGTCTGCATCCCCAGTTTGGGTCAACGCAGCGCCATGCTCCTCTCCGGTCCTTCGACGTCGTCTGACCCTCTGCTAAGCCATTGGAGCGCCGGGGGCAAATGGATTCCCGACCGCACGGCGCTCGCAAGCGACGTTTCTCAGAACCAAGCCAATTTCACCCCAAGTCGAAAGACCTCAGCACAACCCTCAAAAAAGGCCCCTGCACAACGCCAGTTCAACACGAATGAGGGCAGCCCAGTGTAGCCGCCGAGCCAAACACCCAGTTTTAACGGCTGGGGTATGTAAAGGTCTTAAAAAGGTTTAATTTTCTTGACGAATAATCTGTCAGCACAATAAGACTGCACGCAATTATTATAGTTATATTACATCATGCATAGATAGGTGAATTCAAAATGACCGTACCTTTGAGCAAGCGCGACCGAAAGAGAAAATTTAAAAACCTAGCTTTCGCAGCATTGAACAGATCAGCAGAAGGAAAAACAACCTGTGTCCAGGTAGGAGCCCATGACGGCAAACGCTGGGATCCAGTTTTCGGTCACATTACGCAAAATGGCTGGAATGCGCTGGTGATCGAGCCTGATCCGATTTATTTCGAGAGGTTGAGCGAGAATTACGCAGATTATCCCAATGTCACACCGGTAAATGTGGCAATTTCGGACGAGGAACAGAGCTTTTTGTTATTTCACGTTTCCGAGCATGCGAAAGGGAAATACCCTAAATGGCTGCAAGGATGTACTTCTGTACATGTGAACAGAATGACCGACTCGCTAAAGCGGGCCGCCCAACATGTGGGAGTGGAGGCCGAAATCGGCGATATGATTGCCACAACTATCCATGCACAAAGACTTGATCGCGTTCTTTCAGACCATGATTACGACCGGATCGATATTCTTGTCATCGATGTTGAAGGGCATGAACTCGCTGTATTGAATTCACTGTCTGAACCGGCCACGTTTCCCAAATTGGCCATAGTTGAATGCAATGGGCGCGACCTCGCCCATCAGGCTGAATATGTCGACGCACTATCGTCGATGGGCCTGCGCATATGGCGTTTGGGCGACGATCTTTGGTGTCTGTCTGACGCGCTCATCAAGGATCAACGCAACCAATTTACCGACTTGTTAGAAGCAATTCACCCAGAGCCACACCATGTCGAGGGTCAGACAACAGACGCTGATTCAAAAAATCAGGCTGTTAAAGTCGGATTGCCCCCCATTCCGAAAAAGCTTGGGCATATTTGGATTGGCGACAAGCAGCCGCCACTTGAATGGATGGAAACTTGGAAGCAAAAACATCCAGACTGGGATTATCAGCTATTCGACAACAGCTACCTCTCAAGCCGGCGCTGGCGCTGCGAAGCTCAAATTAACGAATATATGAAACGCAAGCAATATCCAGGTGTGTCAGATTTGATGCGTTATGAAATATTGTGGGAGCAAGGCGGCTTTCTGCCCGAAGCAGATTCAATCCGCCTGAGAAGCGTGGATGAATTGTTCGTCCTGCCCTCACTTTACACTGCATATGAGCACGAAATTAAGAGGCCAGGCTTCGTGAGCCCTTTCTATGCATCTTGGCCTGGGCACAATTTTTTAGGGCAAATTTTGGATGAGCTGTCGCAATTACAACCTGACCGTTTGTTGACGCCGTTCAAAAGTGTGGGCAATATGGCTCTCAGAGATTTCATAAAGAAATGGAACCCCGACGTTTCTATTTTTCCATCCTATTTTTTCAATCCTGGTCATTATCAAGCAAAAGGATACAATGGCAACGGCCCCGTATACGCAGAGCAATTTTGGGGAACGACCAAAGGCCTCTATAAGAAGTTACCCGATGATCAAAGAGCCGATGCGCACAAGATTATCGACAACCTACCAGAAATTTGGCGGGGTTTGCCGGCCAATAACTAAGCCGCACCTCAGCATCTGCTAGGACAAGCCCTTCTATAAAACTGGCAATGGCGGTTTTGCCATTTCCAGCGCCGCGACCCTGAGGTAGATGAGCGGAAGGTAGCGCAGCTAAGGAGCGGGTGATGGGACAACTGGTAGACGGTGTTTGGCATGATACATGGTATGACACCACAAAATCCGGAGGAGCCTTCGAGCGTTCCACTGCAAAATTTCGCAACTGGATAACAGCGGATGGCAGTACAGAGTTTCAGGCCGAGAGCGGACGCTATCATCTCTATGTTTCCTTGGCTTGCCCCTGGGCACATCGCACGTTGATCTTTCGGAAAATCAAGAATTTAACCGCGCACATCAGTTTTGACGTGGTGCACCCCGATATGTTGTCGGACGGCTGGACGTTCGAGAGCGACCGGCCTGGTGCGACGGGCGATCGGCTGTTTGGCCTGCCATTTGCCCGCGATATTTATCTGCGTGCGGATCCAAAAATCAGTGGTCGCGTCACTGTTCCGATTCTTTGGGACAAGCAAAAGCAGACCATTGTCTCAAACGAGAGCTCCGAAATCATACGCATGTTCAACTCCGCCTTTGATCAGCTCACTGGCAATAGGTTGGATTTTTACCCGCCAGAGCTGCATGAGGCGATGGAGCCAATCAACCAACGCATTTATGATACGCTTAACAATGGCGTTTACCGCTGCGGGTTTGCCACCACCCAAGCCGCCTATGATGCCGCGGTGGGGCCCTTGTTTGACACCTTAGATTGGCTGGAGGACCGCCTTGCGTGCAATCGCTATGTCATGGGAGACAGGCTCACCGAGGTCGATTGGCGCTTGTTTCCAACCCTCCTGCGTTTTGACAACGTTTATCACTTACATTTCAAATGTAACCGCAAGCGCATTATAGATTACCCGCATCTTTGGGCTTACACCCGCGAGCTCTATCAATACGATGGCATCGCCGAGACTGTGAATATGGATCATATCGTCCGCCACTACCATTATAGCCATGATACGATTAACCCCAATCGCATCATCCCAATCAATCCAGACATCGACTGGCACGCGCCGCATGGGCGGGGCGATTGAACCGCAATCAAGGCCTTGCGTTTTGGAGCAGCCAACGCAACTATCCGCCAAGATCTGTCACTTGCAGGAGAACCCAATGACCTCATGGATCACCATTTGCGACACCTGCAAACGCGAGGGCTGGACAGCAGAGAGTCAGCCCCTCACCGATGGCGAGGTATTCGCAGATTTAATCGAAGCCCGCGCCGCTGCCGCAGGGGTGAGGACCCGGCGGGTCTCCTGTATGATGGGCTGCGTGCGGGCGTGCAATGTGGCGGTGCAAGCCCCAGACAAACTGTCCTATGTCTTGGGAACATTTGAGCCAAGCCCCGAAAATGCCCAAGCCATCGTAGACTATGCAGCGCTGCATCAAACCTCACAAACCGGCCAAGTGCCCTACCGCGATTGGCCGCAAGCGGTGAAAGGCCACTTCACCACACGCATGACCCCTGTGCCGGACACGGACTAATGGCGGGAAATGGACGCGATCACGGTGGCGGTCTTGACGCAGCAGCAGAAGAATTTGGCGGCGCGCGCAGCGACTGGCTTGATCTATCCACCGGGATCAATCCTGAAAGCTACCCGATCAGCGGCCTAGATCTGACGGCACATGATTGGACTGCGCTGCCCGATCAGGGCGCAGATGCGGCGCTTTGTGCCGCCGCACGGCGATTTTGGCAAGTGCCGGCGCAGGCGGATATTCTGGCCGTGCCGGGCTGCTCTGCGGCCATTGCTCAAATCCCTGCACTTCAAAATTCTGGCCAAGCCGAGATCGCCCGACGCAGCTATAATGAGCATGCCGCTGCCTTTCGGTTTCATGGCTGGCAGGTAGAAGACCTGTCACCCTCACCGGCTGCCCGTGTCGTGGTCCATCCCAACAACCCAACCGGCACATTCCAACCTCAGATCACACCGGCACCCCTGACGGTGATTGACGAAAGTTTTTGCGATGTTGCTCCGGCGCAAAGCCATATCGCGCAGGCCAAGCAGCCGGGTCATATCATCCTGAAGAGTTTCGGAAAGTTTTGGGGACTGGCCGGATTGCGTTTGGGATTTGCCATTGGCGATCCAGAATTGATCGACGCTCTGCGACAAAGGCTTGGCCCTTGGCCCGTCTCTGGAGTCGCGCTGAAAATTGGCGCGGCGGCCCTGACAGACACCACCTGGGCCGACCAAACCCGGGCCCGCCTGGCCACAGATGCAGAACGTCTTGACCAGTTGATGCAGCGCAAAAACGCCCGCCCAATGGGCGCCTGCCCGCTGTTTCGGACCTATGAAGTCGCGGATGCCCGGCAGCTGCACCGCCACTTGGCCCAGCGCAAGATCTGGACGCGGGTTTTTCCTTATAGCCAAACATGGATCCGACTTGGCCTGCCACCGCAGGACCAGTGGGAGCGGTTAGAGGCTGCGCTGTGACCCTTTTGTTGGCCCTTGCCTTGGATGCGCTGTTTGGCGAGCCAAAGTGGCTCTGGTCGCGCCTGCCGCATCCGGCCGTGCTCATGGGCAATCTCATCGCTCGAGCCACCGGCATGCTCAATCGCGCGCCCTATCAGAAAGCCAAAGGCGTGATCATATGCATCGGCTTGGTGGCGCTTGGCGGGCTCGGCGGGCTGGTTCTGGCGCAACTTGGAGCTGTGGCCGAAATTTTGGTCACGGCGATACTCGTGGCGCAAAAATCTCTGATGCAGCATGTCCAAGACGTTGCACAGGCGCTGAGGCTGTCACTTGCGGCGGGGCGCAAAAGCGTCGCTATGATCGTTGGACGTGACACAGCCCAGATGGATGCTCCGCAGGTGGCCCGCGGCGCGATTGAAAGCGCAGCCGAAAATTTTTCAGATGGGATTGCAGCGCCCGTTTTCTGGTTTGCGCTGGCAGGTTTGCCAGGTGTGATCATCTATAAAATGATCAATACCGCAGACAGTATGATCGGTTATAAGAACACAACATATCAGGATTTCGGATGGGCCTGCGCCCGGTTGGATGATCTGCTAAATTGGGTGCCCGCGCGATTGTCCGCCCTTGGAATTTGGCTGATCACCGGGTGTCGCATATCTTGGAGCACCATTGCCTCTGACGCCAAATTGCACCGTTCGCCAAATGCCGGCTGGCCCGAGGCGGCAATGGCCTATGCGCTGGATGTCAGCCTCTCTGGTCCCCGCAGCTATGAGGGGAAACTGGAAAAATTTCCCTGGGTCAACGCCGCTGGCCGGAAAAACATCGGTCCGGTTGAGATTGAAAAATCTATTCAAACCCTCTGGCTCACCTGGGGCGCGATGGTGCTTTTGGTGGCGTGCATGACCCTTGCATTATGGGTGTAAACAAGGCCTAATTATACTGGGTTTTCTTATGGAGAAAAGATATGCACCGCCTCTTTTTATCATGTGTTCTATTGTGTTACGCCACCCTGGCCTCTGCCACTTGCGGCACGGATTGGGCGCCTTTTATCAAAGATATAGAGCGAGAGGCTGTGGCAAAGGGCTATGCGCGCCCATGGGTGCAACGCTTTCTTGACGGCACCGCACAAGAGCCCAGCGTCATCAAAGCAGACCGCCGGCAAGGGGTGTTCCAAAAAGACTTCATCAGCTTCTCAAAAGCATTGATCTCAGACCATCGCTTGGTGCACGCCCAGAAAAACGCAACCAAATACGCCACAACCTTTGACAGGCTGTCCCGTGAATACGGAATTCCGCCCGGAGTCTTACTGGCCTTTTGGGCGTTTGAGACGGATTTCGGGGTAAATCAAGGCAATTACAACACGCTCAACGCGCTGCTCACCCTGTCGCAGGATTGTCGGCGCCCTGAGCTGTTTCGCCCGCAAATTTTTGCAGCGCTCGAGCTGTACACACGCGGCGATTTTGACCCGAAAAAAACGCAGGGCGCTTGGGCCGGTGAGATTGGGATGATCCAAATGCTGCCCCAAGACATTCTGGACAGCGGCACGGATGGCGATGGGGACGGTCGCGTCGATCTGCAAAATTCTGCCGAAGATGCGCTTATGAGTGGCGGCCATATGCTGCGCCGATTAGGCTGGCAGGCCGATGCCCCGTGGCTGCAAGAAATTGTTCTGCCTGAAACTCTTGATCTGACACTCACTGGCCTCGACAAAAGCCTGCCTGTCAGACGCTGGCAGGCGCTCGGAGTGACCGGGCGGCATGGGCCGTTGCAGCCCAGCGCAGGTCAAGCCTCTGTGTTACTGCCGGTGGGCCATAAGGGGCCGGCCTTTCTGACCTATCCGAATTTCAACGTCTACTTCGAATGGAACCAGAGCCTGGTCTATGTGACCACTGCTGCATATTTCGCCACGCTGCTATCGGGTGCGCCACGGTTCGATCCCGGAACGCCGGACACGGGTTTGACCGGGCAAGACATGCAAGCACTCCAGCGCAAACTTATGGCCAGAGGTCACGATGTCGGCAAAATAGATGGTATTTTAGGCTCCAAAACCCGCGCGGCTGTGCAAGCGGAGCAAGACAGGCTCAATCTGCCCGCCGATGCTTGGCCAACCCCTGACTTGCTGGCCCGGCTGTAAGATCTTCATGCAGCACCCCAAGGCGCTAAGCCACCAGTTGTTCGGCCTTTTTCAGGTCAACCGAAACCAACTGGCTAACCCCTTGCTCTGCCATCGTCACACCAAACAATCGGTCCATACGCGCCATCGTCACCGCATGGTGGGTGATGATCAAAAATCGCGTGTCAGTCCTGCGTGTCATCTCATCGAGCAGGTCGCAAAACCTTGTGACATTTGCGTCGTCTAAAGGCGCATCCACCTCATCAAGCACACAAATCGGCGCAGGATTGGCCAAAAAGACCGCAAAGATAAGCGCCATCGCCGTCAAAGTTTGCTCGCCACCCGACAAAAGCGAAAGGGTCGAGAGTTTCTTACCCGGTGGCTGACACAGAATTTCCAGCCCCGCATCCAACGGGTCATCGCTTTCGACCAAAACCAAATTCGCCTCGCCGCCGCCAAACAAATGCGAAAACAGAGTACCGAAGTTGCGGTTCACCTCATCAAAGGCGGCCAACAAACGCTCGCGGCCCTCTTTGTTGAGGCTCGCAATCCCACCGCGCAGAGTTTTGATTGCCTCCTCCAAGTCAGTTTTCTCTTTGGTGAGCATATCAAATTCCTCGCGCACCTCTTGAGAGTCCTCCTCCGCCCGCAGGTTGACCGCACCCAACGCTTCTCTTTGCCGGCGCAAACGGGCCACCTCTGCCTCCACCTGTTCAGAGGGCGGCATGTTGAGCGGATCCACCTCTAATTGTTCCAACAGGCTTTGCGGCTCGGTTTGCAGCTCCTCGCGAATGCGCTCCGCCGCCAAGCCCACCGCGTCCAAAGCAGCTTCCGAGCGCGCCTCAGCGCCGGCCCGCTTTTCGCGGCTTTCCGTGGCCAAGCGGCCCGCATCACGCTCGGCTTCAGAGGCCTGACGCATATCTGTTTCGGCCCGCGCTAAGGTATCGGCAGCCAATTTCCGGCGCGTTTCAGCCTCCTCTAACGCGGAGATGAGCTCTGCGCGCTGGTGTCTGATGTTATCGGGCTCTGCGAGGGCTGTTGCCAATTCTGATTCAGCCTTGCTGTGGCGCTGCTGCAGTTCGACAGCACGGGTTTTGGCATTGTCCAGCCGCTCTTGCCAGCTGCCAATATCTTTGGTCACTGCCGCAATACGCTTAACGCGCGCCTCGCCATCACTGCGCAGCTCATCATGGGTGGCACGTCGGCTCATCATTGTGACCCGGCTGGCCTCAACCGTCAGGCGAATGTCCTCCACCCGTGCCCGCGCGGCGGCGAGATCTTCCAAACCTTCTCGATGAGTTTGCGCTTCACGCAGCTGCACGCGCGCGTCGCTCGCCTCCTCTGCGTAGCGTTTGACAGCCAATGCCAGCGCCTCCACGCGCCCGCCGGCCAGATTGCGCTCCGCCTCAGCCCGAGACAATGCACGTCCCGCATCCGCCATCACCCGATCTGCGGCTTGGCGGGCCTGGCGGGTCTCTTGATCGGTCTTGGTGAGAGTTTGCAATTGCTCAACCAAAGCTTGATGCGCCGTTTCTGCTTGGCTGGCCTCGGCCTGCGCCTCTTGCAACTGCGATTGCAACGCCTGCAGGCGATTGCGTTGCTCAAGCGCCAAGGCCGCCGCTGAGGGTGCATCCTTAGCAGCAGCGCGAAACCCATCCCAACGCCAGAGATCGCCATTTCGGCTGACCAGCCTTTGCCCCGGCAAGAGCAGCCCATGCAACCGCGCGCCCTCCTCGGCTGTCACCAGGCCGACCTGTGCAATCCTGCGGTTCAACACGCCGGGCACGGTGACGTATTGCCCAAAGCTTTCAACGCCCTCGGGCAAGCGGAGTGGGGTGTCATACTCTTGGAGCTGCGCCCAGCCCGAAAGCCCCTCGGCGGTCACTGCCGGAGCTTTAAGATCATCTGCCAGCGCTGCGCCCAAAGCTTTTTCATATCCGCTTTCAACATGCACCTGGTCAAGCAGCTGATCGCCTTCACCGCGACTGCGTTCCACCAATTTCGCCAGTGCAGACACTTCGGCCTGTAACGCATTGACGACCCCATTGGCCTCGGACCTGGCTGTCCGCGCTGTGTTCTCGTGGTTCAGGCAGTCGGCCCGACGCGCCTCTGCCTCAGCCAAAGCTGTTTCTGCCTGCGCAACGGCCTCAACAGCAGCCGCCTCATCGAGATGAGCTTGCTCATAGGCCGCTGCGGCGTTGCTGGCCTGCGTGCTGGCCTCGGTCACCGCAGCCTTGGCGTTGATTTCTTCGGCTTCAGCCTTGGATAGGCGTTTTTGGGCATCCTCAAAGAACCGATCTGCCGATTGATGGCTGGCGGCCAGACGCGCGACATCTTCGGTGATCTCCGCCAATTGCGATTCACGATCGTGCAAAACCGCGGCCGCCTGTGAGGCCTCCCCTGCCGCCTTTTGCACTTTTTCACTCTGTCCAGCGCCGGCCTCTTCCAGTTCAATCAATTCTGCGCGTAGGCGCGCGATTGTATCGCCGGCATCGGCATTCAGATTTTGCTCCCGCGCCATATCAGCCGCCAGCTGTGCGATGCGTTGCTCCAAAGTGTGAATGGTCTGCTCGGCCCGTTTCGCGAGATCGCTCAACGTGTCTTTTTGCACATTCAACCGCTGCAACACCGCATTGGCGATGGCCTCTTCCTCACGCAGAGGTGGCAGGGCCGCCTCGCAAATCTCGCGGGCCTTCACAGATTTTTGAACCGCGGTTTCGGCTTGGGCGGCGGTGAGCGTACCGATGCGCAGAGCCTCTTCAGCCGCCGCGCGGGCCTCCTCTGCTTCTTGCCACCGACGATACAGCAAGAGACCTTCGGCCAAACGCAAACTCGCCCCTAACTCTCGGTATCGTGCCGCTTGTTTTGCCTGCCGAGCCAATTGGGACAATTGATTGGCCAATTGCTCGATCACGTCATCAACCCGTGACAGATTGGTTTCAGCGCCGCGCAATTTCAGCTCTGCCTCATGCCGCCGCGCATAGAGGCCAGAAATGCCAGCCGCCTCTTCCAAAATCCGACGCCGGGCCTTGGGTTTGGCATTGATCAACTCACTGATCTGCCCCTGGCGCACGAGAGCAGGAGAATGTGCCCCAGTGCTGGCATCGGCAAAGAGCATCTGAACATCCCGCGCCCGGATGTCTTTGCTATTGGCCTTATAGGCAGAGCCAATATCGCGGGTGATGCGGCGCACCACATCCAAAAGATCACTTTCATTGAAACTCGCCGGCGCAAGCCGTTTGCTGTTGTCGATTTGCAAACTGACTTCGGCAAAATTACGCGCCGGACGTGTGGCGGTTCCAGCGAAGATGACATCCTCCATCCCGCCGCCACGCATGGCAGTCGGGCGGTTCTCGCCCATGACCCAGCGCAGCGCCTCCAGCAAATTTGATTTGCCACAGCCATTGGGGCCCACCACCCCGGTCAACCCATCTGCAATAATCAGATCCGTGGGGTCCACAAAACTTTTGAACCCGTTCAATCGTAATTTAGAAAACCGCACCGAAATATGCCCTCGTGATTCTTCTGGCTCGAGTGTGCCGAAGCGATAGGGCCAGAGTCAACGCCAACGACCCGTATCCTGTGGTTTCGAGCGACTTATCCACAATATATTGACGTCTTGCGGCGCAGCTGCGGAGAACCCAGACGCTCAGGAGCGCATGCGATTTCAAGGGTGTTTGGCGCGGTTGCGCGCCAGATTACTGATTTTTATTGGCGGCGCGGTTGCTGTTGAACCAATCAACAGCCCCAAAAATATCAAATTGATCCAATAGCTTTTTAAGATCCACCTTTGTGCACTCGACAGCTGGCTCAGGCACAGGCGCCTGGTTAGGTTGGGATTGCAAGCAGCCAGCTAAAGCAGTTGCTAAAACGACCGAAACCAAGACTTTTTTCATCACGAACTCCAAAACTATTTACAGATTGCATCATGTATCACCGGCCTTCTTGCCCCAAGTCAAGCGCCGGCACGCCTGTTGTGGCCTGCACCTGGGCGGTTTTGGTTGCGCCAGGCAGTGATTTTCAACCACGCCTGCGCCGATAAAACAAACTGGCGCGACGCAGCTTGCCTTACCGACGCAATTGGGCCAGCCTTTTCCAAATAGGCGACAAGAGAGATATCTACGCTCAACGACGGGAGAGAGCTGTGTTCGATTTGGACTTAAACGGAAAAGTGGCCCTTGTGACCGGCGGTAGCGATGGTTTGGGCCGCGCAGCAGCGCACCGATTGGCGCTGGAAGGGGCTTCGGTTGTCATCTGCGGCCGGCGGGCTGACCATGCGCAACAGGCCGCGCAAGACATAACAGCTGCGGTGCAAGCCTCTGGCAGTCGCGGCGGGGTTGTGGGTCTGCGCGCGGATGTCACGCAGTCCGATGACTGTGAGGCATTGATCGCCGAAATTGGGCACCTTCACGGCGGTATCGATATTTTGATCAATAATGCCGGCGCATCTGCCGCCATGGGTCTGGCTTTGGTGGAGGATGATCTGTGGCTGTCAGATTTTAATCTCAAGGTCATGGCGGCCGTGCGCTTATCGCGGCTTGCCATTCCGATGATGGTGGCGCGCGGCGGTGGGGCCATTGTCAATGCCAATATTAGCGGCGGCAAGGCGCCAAATGCGGGCGCGCTGCCGACAAGCGTTATGCGCGCTGCCGGGTTGAATTTGACCAAGTCTTTGGCGCAGGAATTTGCCGCCAGCAATATCCGCGTCAATGCCATTTGTATTGGATATTTGAAATCGATGCAGTGGATCCGACGCGCTGAAAATGGCGATCCGAGCTCAATTTACGAAAATTTCGCCCAAAAAATTCCCATGGGCCGAATAGGCGAGGCTGAGGAATATGCCGATCTCGTGGCGTTCTTGAGTTCAAAACGGGCCTCTTACATCACAGGAACAGCCGTGAATCTTGATGGCGGGCTCTGCCCGGTCGTATAGGCCCACATCCGAAGGGTAATCGCGGGGCAATCGCTCCTGCCAGTCATGTGAAGTGAAAAATATCTATGGACTACAGCCTTGGCTTTTGGTTTTTCGCGATCCTGTCGGCAATCGCTGTTGGTCTCGGAAAGGGCGGGCTGCCAGTTGTGGCGGCCTTGGCCGTGCCGAGCCTGTCGCTTTTCATGTCTCCCATTGCCGCCGCCGGATTGCTTTTACCTGTCTATATCGTCTCTGATGCCTTTGCGCTTATCGCCTATCGCCGCGACTTTAACCGCCAAGTGTTAAAAATCGCCGCCATAGGAATGACGCTGGGGGTGGCGATTGGCAGTGTGACGGCACATTTGATCATTGAATGGGTGATCACCGTTTTGATTGGCCTGATGGGTGGGGTTTTTGCCCTGCGGATGCTCACCCAACGGGCTGATCTGGCCAAGAAACCGATCAATACAGGCCGGGGATTGTTCTGGACGACCATCGCCGGCTTCACCAGTTTCATCAGCCACAACGGTGGCCCGCCTTGGCAAATTTTCACCCTGCCATTGAAGTTGCAAAAATCGGTCTTCGTCGGCACTTCGGTCATTGCCTTCTCCTACTGCAACGCCATAAAACTGATCCCCTATATTTGGCTTGGGCAAGTCAATATGCAAAGCTCCTTTGTCTCGC
>ERZ1047472.2348-NODE-2348-length-13483-cov-10.265118_pt1 | contig 13483 bp, 9 predicted proteins | sample MGYA00383095_ERZ1047472 | MGnify/ENA primary metagenome ERZ1047472 (study PRJEB29581, sample SAMEA5548365) | metagenome | biome: marine; feature: coastal; material: water | depth 1 m | study: Short-term variability in the microbial, nano- and picoplankton...
AGAGCATCAATAACCGTATTTCCGGTAACAATTATGTCCTCTTTATTTTTACCTTCTTTCAGTAGGTTTTGTTGACTTAAATCTGTAGGGGCGAAATGATAGTTGGTGAGTATTCCTGTACTTTGACGATTGTATTCTTCAGGAAAAGGAGCATATATATCATTAGTTCGAAGACCAGCCTCAACATGGCCTACTTTTACACCCAAATAAAAACATGCCAATGAAGTCGCAAACGTGGTTGTGGTATCTCCGTGCACAAGCACTAGGTCGGGCTTAACGTCTCTTAAAGTGTTCCTCATTTTGAGCAATATATTTGATGTAACATCAAATAGATCCTGACCCTTCTTCATAATATTAAGGTCAATATCGGGAATAAGATTAAATATATTTAAAACCTGATCAAGCATTTCCCTATGTTGAGCCGTGACACATATAACAGTCTCAATATCATTTTGTAACCTCAGTTTATGACACAATGGAGCCATTTTAACCGCCTCGGGTCGCGTACCAAAAACTACCATTATTTTTTTCATCTATTATTACCCTAAGGGGGACTTAAATTAAATTTAATTTAAAAACAATCAATACTAAAAATGGTTTAGCCAAATATTAAGGAGTAACCATTTAGAAACGTCCTATCCAAACATATACATAAAAAAGTATAAGCCTAAACTGGCGCCTAATCCTCCAAGGCTCTTGAATGAGACGATAAAGCCATTCGAGATTAGACTTAACAAGAAATGTGGGGGCGCGTTTTATGCTCCCAACAAAAACATCAAAACTACCCCCGAGACCCATGTAAATCGCTGGATATTTTTCTTTTAACCTTTCAATCACGGCCTCTTGCAACGGCGAGCCCATTGCAACAAAAACCAGTGACGGCTCACAGACCTCTAAGTCGTCTATTAGTGCGTCATATTCTTTTTTATTTGAAAAAAATCCGTTTCGGTATCCAACAATTTTACAAGAAGGGTGTAAATCTAAAAGTTTTTCAACTGTAGCTTTAATTGTACGATCAGTTCCACCAATCAAATATATATTTTCATCGCGATATTCGTAGATTAAGTTTAACCACAGCTCACATCCTGCAATTTTATAAGCATGCTTAATACCCTTTTTTCTTAAACCATAAACCGCACCAATACCATCAGGATAGGCAACATTACTATTTATAAAGCTACGTAATTTTGTATCAACATTTAAAAGCTTTTCAGCATTGACCGCTATAAGAGCCACATTCTTGTTTCTAGTGAAAGAAAACAACTCATCCTGATTATTAGGAGCGTACACCCTACAACCATTAATTTTCTTCGATTCCATATTCACCCATCATATAGCTCGCCAGTGCATTTAACATAAAGGCATTACTCCACCTCATATAAGAAATCTTGGATTTAAAAAAACGTTTTTTTTGATAGTAAAAAAAGCCCTTTTCATTTCGCATATTCGTTACAGTCCACTCGAATACTCTTTGCGAAAGCTCGCGATATTTTTGCCAATCTCCAGTAGTTTGGATCGTATTCCATAATTGACCAGGACAATGAATATCTATTGGATATGTTTTGTTATAAAAGTACTTAGGAATTCCTGTAGAAGTAAAGAACTGGTTAATATAAAAATTCATTCCTTTATCAAGAGACTTAGAATATTTATCATCACAACAAAATTTAGAATAGCAAGCAATCGACTCTAGGTTATATCCGGTGTGAAAACTGTCTTTCCAACTTTGCTGTGGAAGTTGGCCATATTCCCATGAGCCGTCATCTCCCTGTCGTTTTACTGCATAATTGATAATTGCTGAAGCATCTCTCTTAAGGGCTTCATCTTTAGTGTATGTGTAGCTTTGCGATAATATTTTTGCGCCCAAAAGTGACGCGTTATAAACAGTATCATTCCCCTGAAGGGGGCTATAAGACAAGATAAAGCCATGGTCATCATGCCTTTTTTTCAAATCATTTAATACGAAATCTGAAGAGGAAAGTGCAGCTTCCAAATACTCTTTATTTTCTGTAATCTCATATGCGGAAAAAAGTGCCGAGCTACAAAACGCAGTTGCAACTACTGTAGGAGTTTCAGCCGGAAAGAGAAATAATCTTCTAGCTTGCCATGGGAAATTATAACCCCAGCAGGCTCCTGAAAAACCTAAAACTCTCCGATTTAAGAGCAAATTGGAAAGGAAAGTTATCGTATCATTAACTCCCTCTAAACATGATTCTTCTAAATGCCCTAAAGTAATTAACTTGTGAAGCTTGCAATATGCTTGCAGACAAAGAGCCAGACCTTTTGAATTATATTCTTTTGGGACATTTAAAACTCTACGAAAGTTTACCGGGCTTCTTTTACCAAGTTGTATTACTAATAATCTTGCAATATCCCACTTGTGAAGACCAGACAAATTAAAAATTTTTGAGTTAAGTTGGTCATATGGATCCCATCCTTTATAATCCTCATGTCTCACATACTTTTCTAAGTCAAAAAAAATAGTGTTACAATCAAACTTCAAGATAACCTCCATTATTTCTCAAAGATTTTAATACCAAAAAAGTTAGTCTAGTAGTGAGAAAGAGCTCATTAACATCGATGGTATTACCTTTACCGCATAAGAGATTTTCAAAGAATGAAGTTAGCATGATTGACTGGCCCTTATCCTGATTCCAAAGTTTGGAACTCTTTTCACTCCCATTATCATAGAGTTTAATCGATTTAAAGTCCTCAATAATCCCCGACTTTTGCATTCCATGAACTTCTATATATTCCTTTGAAAGTGCTTTGCTTCCAGCGGCTGTGTAAAGTATGGAACCTACAGTTCCGTCTGTAAATTGCAGAGAAATAATGACACTATCATCCCCTTCCTCGGAACTTAACCTATTAGCACTAACTCTTTTTGGAGTTGAATCAGCAGCAAAGATAATCCAATCGATAAAATGACAAATCTCGCCCACAATTCTCCCGCCTCCCATTTCGGAATCATTCATCCATGTATTGATAGGAGAAGGGCCAGCATTTATCCGATATAAAATTGTCTTTGGTCCAACAGGAATATGTGATTTAAGCTTTTCTGATAAAGGCGAAAATCTTCTATTAAAGCCCACCATAAGATCAGATTTAGAATTTTGATAAAGGTCAAATAACTCATTCAACTCCTCTTCGATCAAACACAGAGGTTTTTCAACGAATACATTTATATTATTTTCAAGTGCTTTTTTTACATAGGAAAAATGACTATCATGTCTCGTCGCTATAATAATAGTATTGGTTGTCTCATTAAAAATATGACCCTCATGATCAGTGCAAAACTCAAAACCAAATTTTTTGGCCACTTTTTTCGAAGTCGTTCCTGACCCAGCGAGTACGCCTATTCGTGTTATTTCTTTTTGATCAGGCAGGTTTGGCAACAGCTGTCCTTGTGCATAATTACCTCCTCCTATGAATGATAAATTAATCTTTCCTGAACCGTTCGATTCTTTAATCCGAATAGAAGAAGTATTGTGACTTTTAGTCTGTTCATACTTAAGAACAATTCCAACACAAAATTCAGAATTAGTTGAGATTAGCTCATAAGCCTGAGCGGCATTTTCAAAATCAAAAACATGAGTTGTTAAGTAATCTAGATTAATAGAATCCTTAAGTATTAATTCCTGGAAAGACTCCATATTCCTTTTTTCCGTCCATCTTACGTAAGCATAAGGATAATCTATACCTTTTTCTTCGTAGGAATAATCATACCTACCTGGCCCATAGGAGCAAGCCATCCTTAGTTCAAGTTCTTTCTTATACCAGAAGGGATCTCGTTGAAACCCTGTGGGGACATCACCAAGAACAACTACGCGGCCTTTTTGCCTAACAACGGCTCCTGCTAAATTTATAGGCTGCAAACTCTTCGTAGCAGCAGCAATAATTACGCAGTCAACACCATAATTTCCAGTTTTTTTGAGAATGTGATTATGTATGTTTTCATCACTAGACGAATACCCACTGTCTATCGCTCCATTTTCTACTGCCAAATCAATTGCCTGGCTGTTAATATCCGTTCCATATACATTTATACCTGAGGCTTTCAGGATTAAACCTGTTAACTGACCCAGCAAGCCTAAACCTATAACTAAACAACTTTCTCCTATTCTCAAGTCAGCCTGCCTTACACCCTGCATAGCAATAGAGCCCATCGTATTATATGAAGCAGCTTTTAAATCGGATCGATCATCTAGCTTTACACATAAGTTTTGAGGCACACATACTAATTCTGCATGATTGGCATAACTCACTCCAGCACATGCCACCTTGTCACCCACCGCAATCTCCCTAACTTCAGCCCCAATGCCTACAACTTCGCCAGAACAGCTGTAGCCAAGTGGTGAATATGCGTCTAGTTTTTTTGTAACAGCTCTAAAGGTATTTAAAGGTCCTTGTGACTTGAGTGTTTCAATTACCTGCTTTACCTGCTGTGGACGTTCTTTAGCTTTGCTTAACAGACTCTTACGTGCCGTTCTTACTGTTGCTCCTTCTGTGCCCACACTGACAACAGAAAAATGGTTCTTAACTAAAATGAATCCTTTTGGAAGTTGTGGGGAAGGTACCTCTTGAACTAACATTTCACCAGAACCTAATTCTTGTGTTAACTGCAGCATAAATATTCCTCCTAAAAGCCTGTTTATTTATCAACGAATTCTCTAAACCAAAGTTCAATGGTCAAAAGCTGGTAAATTTGATAAGCATTGTCCTCTTTACCGTTGCGATCGTTTTCGATCATCTCGCGAACGAAATCAACCTCAAAAATACCCCGGCGAGCCAAACTGACTGGTGAGAGCAAGTCATCAACTAAAGACATTAAATCGTTGGAAATCCATGACCTTATCGGAGCGCCAAACGATGCCTTACTGCGATATATAAATGTTTTTGATAAATATTTTTCTGCCATTTTTTTAAGAACAAACTTTGACTCGCCACCTTTCAGCTTGAACTTACTGGGTATTGACATGGCAGTCTCAACGACATTTCTATCAATAAATGGAACCCGAACTTCAACAGAAGCAGCCATCGATGCGCGGTCTGTATAAGTCAAATTCAATCCATTCATAAACATATTTAGATCTGTATTACACATCTGATTACCCAAATCATTGCAAAATTTAGATTCAAAAATATTTTGGTGGTCATTAATCATCTCTTTTATAAAAGAGTGGAAATTTGGTTTTAAGAGCTGCTTTATTTCCTTAATAGAATAGTATGAATAACTCATCCTATACGCCTCATGAACAGGCAAATTTGAGAAAGAAATAAACTTTTTAGACCATCTAGAAAATCTAAAACCACGACCAAATATTTTAACAGGAATGGTTTGGACAAATTTATAAATTAATTTCTGAACAAAGGGAGGCAACAATTTATAACGCTGTGCATAAAAAGTTGCCTTTTGCCTCCTGTATCCAAGAAACATCTCATCAGCCCCCATACCTGACAACAAAACCTTGATGCCTTTTTTTCTGGCAGCTTCACATATCAAAAAAGTATTAAGCGCCGCAGGATCCCCAATAGGTTCATCTAAAATTCTGACAATTTTTGGAAGATTTTCGACAATATCTGCGTTGATAATAATTTCGTTGTGAGAGAAACCATGTTCTTCCGCTAATTTTTTTGCGTATTTCTCGTCCGCAGGCATCTGCTCAATGCGTTTATCCTGAGCACTTGTAGCCACAGTAAACGTAGCCAATTCCTTTGTATGTGAAGCCGCTAATACAGATATTAGAGAAGAATCGAGCCCACCACTGAGAAAGGCCCCAACGGGTACATCTGCCACCATGTGACGCCGAACTGAAGCTGTAAACTCACGATCAACTGCCTCGACTGATTCTGACAAACTACCAATAGATGATGTCTCATTTAACTGCCAATATTCATATAACCTAGATTTCTTATCCTTCGAAATGGTCATGTAGGTTGCCGGAGGTAGCTTAAAACACCCATCAAACATTGTCTCATTGCCCGGTAACCATAGATAATTCATTACCTTAACAAGCGAACCTTTATTTATAGTTTTGTTGAAATTAGGAAGAGCGCATAATGCTTTAAGTTCTGATGCAAACGCGAAATTATTATCTATTAATGTATAAAAGAGTGGTTTAATGCCAAAATGATCCCTCGCCAAAAATGACTCTCCTGATTTTTCATCATAAATACAAAATGAAAACATCCCATTAAGCAAATTTAAGCTCTCTGCACCTAATTTTCGGAATAGCTCAAGAACAACCTCGGTATCAGAATTGGTATCAAAAGTTACATGCTGCCCAAGCAAATCATCTCTGAGTTCTTTATAGTTATAAATTTCTCCATTAAAAATTATTACCAATCCATTTTTTGACATAGGTTGATTTGCACGTTCGCTAACATCAATAATAGATAGTCGTTGATGCGCAAATGCAACATCATCTTTTACCCATTTTGCTTCGTTATCTGGACCCCTGTGGCCTTGTAATGTAGCCATTTTTTCTAACAACGATTCAGAGCCTTTAAACCCTATCAATCCAACTATTCCACACATATTAATTCTTCATCTTCATAATTTGTAAGAAAACATCCTTTAGATTGTCTAAGAAAATTTCGCTTGTATAATTTTTTGAGTATTTGTTATTAGCATTGGTTGAAAAACTTTGGTAAAGCGCGTCATCAGACAATAAGTCTACTAAATGGTCACTCATAGATTCAATATCCCCAACCTTAGCCAAGAAACCGTTCTCACCATGATCAATTGTTTCCTCAATAGCTCCTATAAAAGTAGAAATGACTGGCTTACCAAAAGCCATAGCTTCCAATATAACCAAAGGAAGTGCATCATTATGAGTTGGATGAAGGAGGACCTGACAATTTGAAATGATATTCTTTTTATCCTCATTTTTAAGAAATCCATGAATAAAAATATCATTCTCTAAATTTCGGCTTTTAATTTCATAATCAATTTCAGCATCCATTTCTGGGCCACTTGAAGCACCAACAATATCTAAGACTGCATCAGGAACCGCTTTTTTAGTAATCTCAAACACCTTAATGGCATCAATAACACCTTTAGATTTGAATAGATTTGACATAAACAATACACGAGGCATTCCTCTAGAAAGCTCGCAAAAAGAGCGATCTATTGCGATACCATTCGGAATAACATGAGCACTTTTAATACTTGAGCTAAAGAATTCTATAATCTCCGCATCCATTAAATGTTCAGATAAATGAATAATATGAGAGCCAGAAAGCGCGAACCTGTAAAGTAACTTCCACGAAGGTCTAGCCATTATCTTTTTTTTAACACCGACGCCATGAAAATGTAAGATCAGCTCGACATTAAACAATTTGAATACCGCAAGGAATATCAGATCGCGGATGAATCCAACCCCCGATGGGGTTATTGTGAAATAAACATAATCGGTTTTCTTAAATGAAAGTTTTATAAATAATTTCAAAACCGTACGTAAAAAATACAAAATCTTCATTATCGAAATCTTGTTTAGGCTTTTGTGCGTGTCAGAAAACTGCAGTTTATTGAGTGTTATCGACACATCGTTATCTAAATTAAGATTCCTGTAAATAAAGTCATTAATGGCGGTCACACCATGAATGGGAGGTGGTAGTTGAAAAAATAACATCAATCGCATAAGTTAGATCTCAAATTTTGGCTAATGCTTCTAAAATACCCAAGCTTGCATTCTGGAAATTATGGTCAGCAACGGAATTTTTGGAATTTTTACAAAGGCTTTGATAGTAGGTTTCTGCGTTTAAAATATTTGTTATCGAGTCGACCCATTCATGAACATCCATACCGACAATAACACTACCATTTAGCCCATCAATTATAAGCTCACCAACCGCCCCTGTATTCGGTGAGGTTACAACAGGAACACCGCATGACAAAGCTTCATTTAAAACAAGGCCCCAAGGTTCATTCCGAGTAGGAAAAATAAATAGCTTCGAAGATGAAAAATAAGCAGGAAGATTACTATAAGGAACTGCACCAGTTGAATGGAAATTTACATTATTCTTTTCAAGGAATGAAATAGAGTCTTTTAAAAGAGGGCCGTCACCAACAAGCAATACACAGAAATCATCAATGACTTTGGTTAAATTAAGCGCGATCTCACAAAAAAACAGCGGTCCCTTACGTTCAATAAATTGACCACAATACATTAAATCATATTTTTTGTTTATTTCAGGCTTTAAATAAAACATTTCATTATCAACCGCTAGACAACTTAAGGTACATTTTTCTTTATCAACACCGTAGCTTTTAAATAAATCAATTGTTTTATTACTAGCTCCTATAAAACCAGCAGCAAAAAAGAATGTAAATTTTCTAATTAGCCAATGGGGAATAGTTAATATTGATTCTGATTCAATAGTGCCATCAGAAAATATTATGTATTTTTTCCTTTTTACTAAACACCATAAAAAACCAATTAACATCGTCAATGAAAACCCAGAAATAACTACAATATCAGGATTAAAACCGGATAGTTTTTGCCAAACATTAATGTTGAAATGTCTAAATCGATTTTTACTATTGCTGAGAAAAACATGTGGAAAATTCAATTTTTCACTAACCCAAGAACGATTTGGCTCAGTTGAACTACAAAATACAACTAGCGTTTCAAAAAGAAAATTTTCTGAAACAAGTTTGTATACTGGATTTCTATATGGAGATGGTATATTTGTTAGTATTACTATTCTTTTAGACATATATAATATTCTTAGTTTATTATTTTCTGTACAAGCTCTTTTTCTTGTTGCCGTTTCATCAGAACGCCCAACATTATGACTATAGGGACAATTCCGAAAATATTTGTGAAGGGCGACCAGGTAAACGACATTGTGATAAAAGAAATAATTACAAATATCGCATATAGCTTCTCTTCATCCTTAAAGCTGTTTAATAATCTCACCCCAAAAACCACAAAACAAATAACCCCAATAACTCCGAACCTAAGAGTTAGATCCAAAAATCCGAAGTCAGCGGTGAATAATGTGCTATTAAAACGAGTGCTTGAAATAGCTGTAATATAATTTGAAATAGATGAATTTTCGCCTAAAAACCCGTAACCCAGAAAAAGTTGTTCGGACATGTAATTCATTCGAAGAACATTTGCTGAAAACCTCGAACCAAAAGCACCATCTAAATACAATATTTGATTAATTGTCGAATTGATTGTGTCATTAAAAATAAAATAGGTTGCTGGAAAAGCAAACGCTAACAAAAACAAGAATCTTAAAACCAATTTTAAATGTTTATTGATATGTGCCTGTTTAAATAAAATTGAACATATAACAACGAAAAATGCCGCAATATTTACAGATAAGTGAGCAACTAGAATGGATCCGATGAAAAGAAAAACAAATAGCGACCAGTCCATTATGGTAAATCTAGTCAACCGTGAATTAGTATACAATTTTAGGTAGCATAATATTGTAAAACCCAAAAATACTAAAGTATCAAACCTGATATGTAGCCCTAAATCATTCCCAGAAATTACTTTGTATCCCACAGGATGCAAACCAAAGGAATAATAAATTAACAAAATAGAGGTCAATATAACTGAACAGCTAACCACAGTATGTGTCAAAACGTGAGATGTTATTCTTTTTTTCAAAAGTATATAAGGCAACAATAATAGTGAAAAAAAATCCTTTCCAGTGTTTATTGCTTCAAAAATGGGACTATTAAAGAAGAAAACGGATACCAGCATGCCGTGTAATAAAGTGACAATAAAAATAAATATTATTTTTTTTGACATATAGCAGCCTGACACAAGTTTCGATTTCAAAACTAGAACCAAAATCAGTGCCAAATTAAGGAAAAACAATGCCCCTTCAAATCGGATTCCAAGAGTCACGGGGCCGTCTGCCAAACCATAAAAACCTGTTACAACTGCTAGATAAAAGTACAAAAATATGAGGGGAAAATAATTTGCGAGAAAAAAACTTAAAGAGAATAACAAAAACATACTGCCCGCAATCATGATGTAATTCTCTTGTAAACGTTCCAATAGCGATCTTGAAAGGCTTCTGCACTAAATCTTTCCTCCGCACTCAACTTCGCTTGTGCTGATAACTCGTTTAAATGTTTTGGATTATTTTTTAATGTTCTTATCATCTCAGCCCATGCATATGGATCATCATGCGGCAAAAGAACACCATTTGAATAATTATCAACAAGCTCAGGAAATGCTCCACTATTCGCCAAAACTGGTGTAATACCGTGAAGCATAGCCTCAACTACAGCTACTCCAAAACCCTCAGCATAGGAGGGATGACAATATAAATCGGCAACTGAAAAGTAGTAGCCAATATCTTTTTGATATCCCGTGAAATGAATATACTTTTGAAGCCCAATTGCTTTTGTATAGTTTTTTAATTCATCAAGCTTTGGACCATCACCAACTAAAATAAGGTATGTGTCGTTATAGTTATTTTTTTGACAAATAATCTTAAATGCGTCAATCAAAAGTTTGTGATTTTTCCACTCAACAAAACCACCTATATAGAGGCATGTAAAACCGCGCTTTTTATAGTTCAAATTGCTAATCTCTCGAAGATTTGCACCATTATGCAATATGTCAAACGTCCGATTTTTTAAAATTAGACTTCGACTAGCGATACTCTTATGAACATACTTGGAAACATATACAAAATGGTTTGCAAAGAGATAAAACAAAGACCTTATTTTCCCCTTAAAACCTCTATCGAGAAACGGGCCGACGAAACAAATCAGTAGCTTTGCTGAGGGTTTAATTAGTTTCACAACAACGCCTAAAAGCTCTCCGTATGCAAACTGAGCTTGAATAATATCTATATTTTTACCTTTTAGGAATTGAAAAATCTTCAATATACGCTGAAAAAATGGGTCTGCATCCTTCAGTATAAGAATCTGTGTTGTGATGTTTTTGTATTTCGGTAGATTCTCTTGAGCATGCTCAGAATATACGATAATAAAAGGATTTATTCTATTGTCGCCTATTAAATCTAATGTTTTTTGTGGAGTACCACCACATACATCTAAATTTGGAAGAATGTGAACTATATTTATATTTTTTTGAGTCATCATATATTATGCACTGCCATAAAATTCCAAAGAGTATTATTGCCTTAAACTAATGATCTTGAATCTCTTGTTGACACCCAAAGCATTATTAAAATCGCGCCAATACCAACTGCAATTGGAAGGGGAAGATACCAAGTTAAAGCTCCCGCATGTACCATATACATAAATCCAACATTAAGAATTAGGGTAATTGAGCGTAACCAAAATAACACAAATGACTTTTGGCGAGCCATCAGAAGTTTTACACATGGCTCAAAAACTCCTGACAAGCAAAACCCCAATAACATCGCAAAAGTTGCAATCTCAAGCTCAGGAATTAACTTTAAATTAATAATAGAAAATACCGTACTCGAAAAAAAATAAAATAACGAACACCCCAAAATATAAAATGCAAAAGTTCTACCCAACGATTTAATTAGGATTTTTCTATGATCGGTTTTCATTTGGGCATTAGAAAAAATTCCCATTAATGGGAAACTTACAATGGATAAAATATTATTAGAAAAAACCACGATCCTTAACGCTATTTCAAATACCCCAAGAAGCACAAGACCGTTACTCAAAGAAATTATAAAAAATTTGTTCAGGGGGATTAAGGCAGCTGAAATTGCACTCTGAGGAAAATATGCTAATGATTTTATTATAAATGTTTTCTTATTAATGTTTGATATTCCGCTAAATCTTATACTCGTTCGACTGTAAACATTTGATAAAGAAAACAATAGACCTACTATTTGTGCCCCTAGTATACCAAGTATAAAATAGAGTAGATTATCACTAAAGAAGGAAAGTATTAATGTATTAATTGATGCAAGTCCAGAGTAAATGACATTTGAATAATTTCCAATATGCGCATTAAAATTGGACTCTAAAACGGAGATATTAAGCAGATTCAATTGAGAAGTTAAAAGAAGTAAGATACTGTAAATAAATAGATTTTCGCCGTATTCTTTGAAAATTTGGCTTTCAAAATCATAATAACCAGCTTCCGTAACTAGAAAATAAATAATACCGAATAAACCTATTACCGCCACACTTAAGAAAAGACTAAGTGTATATGCTTCCGATTTGTGGTTACCATCACCTGACAAATAAACAATTAAATATTTAGACGTACCGAAATCAATCAACCCACCAATGCCTGAAAAAATAAATATAATTGATAAAAGCCCATACATCTCGAGGCCAATGTTATTAACTACAATTGGAATAGATAAAAGTGATAACGCAGAAACTACAAATACTTTAATAATCCCAGCGCTATAATTCTTAACTAAATATTTATGTAATTTAGTTGTGATCAACCCTAACCCTTATTGTAAAGTTATTAAATTTACTTGTTGCTATTTTAAAGTGCACAATGAAATCCCGTACAAATCAACTAAATTTAAATTTTTGGCAAAAATATTGCGTTTATCATCTATGAGTTTCAAAGGTAAAAAGCTTTATTCATACAAACTATGTGATTACATATGACTAAATTTAATCATTTTCAAATAAATCTCTTGTAAATACTTTCTCTTCAACATCATCAAGCTCAGCACTCATTCGGTTAGAGATAATCACATTTGATGTATTCTTAAACTCATCAAGTGAATCTATAACCTTTGACTGAAAGAATTCAGCCTCATCATAGGTTGGCTCATAGATCACAACCTCAATGCCCTTGGCTTTTATTCTTTTCATGATCCCCTGGATTGCACTTGCCCTAAAATTATCTGAGCCCTGCTTCATTACCAGGCGGTATATGCCAACAACTTTCGGCTTCAATTTGATAATCGAGTCTGCAATAAAATCTTTTCGAGTTGTATTCGACGACACGATCGCCTGAATAAGCGTTTGCGGCACCTGATCATAGTTTGCCAGAAGCTGCTTGGTATCCTTAGGCAGGCAGTAGCCACCGTAACCAAAGGATGGGTTGTTGTACCCCTCACCTATGCGCTCATCAAGGCACACGCCGTTTATAATACTCTTGGTATCTAGGTCATGTGCCAGTGCATAGGAATCCAGCTCATTAAAGAAGGATACCCGCATGGCAAGGTAGGTGTTGGCAAAGAGCTTGACTGCCTCGGCCTCTGTTGAACGGATAAAGAGTGTTTCTATTTCGCTTTTCTCAGCACCCTCAACCAAGAGGTCAGCAAATGCTCTCCCCGCCTCTAGCTGGCTTCCCACAATAATGCGCGATGGATGTAAGTTATCCTTTAGAGCCTGACCCTCTCGCAAGAACTCGGGCGAGAAGATTACGCGATCTGTTGCATATTTTTCTTGCAGTGATTTGGTATGCCCCACAGGGATGGTGGACTTGATCACCACCAATGCATTTGTGTTTGGCTCTAGCGCATCACCAACCACACTATCCACCGAGCTGGTATCAAAGCGGTTGGTATCAGGGTCATAGTTGGT
>ERZ1047472.2349-NODE-2349-length-13479-cov-57.513111_pt1 | contig 13479 bp, 10 predicted proteins | sample MGYA00383095_ERZ1047472 | MGnify/ENA primary metagenome ERZ1047472 (study PRJEB29581, sample SAMEA5548365) | metagenome | biome: marine; feature: coastal; material: water | depth 1 m | study: Short-term variability in the microbial, nano- and picoplankton...
AGAAAATGCCTAAAATGAAAACCAAGTCTAGTGCCAAAAAACGATTTAAGTTAACCGGTACTGGAAAAATCAAAAGAAAGCATGCGTTCAAAAGCCATATTCTAACGAAGAAGTCTAAAAAACGTAAGCTTGCTCTCACTCACAGTACTTTAGTACACACAAGTGATGAAGCAAACATTAAGCAACAATTACGTTTAAAGTAATTAATTGCAAGGTTAAAAAAATTATAAACCATGGAGTTAGGCTAACAAAAGTGTTCAAAATTATTGAATCGCCTACTACAAAAATCATTAAGAAATGCCAAGATCAGTAAACTCAGTGGCCAAAAGAGCCCGCAGAAAAAAAGTATTAAAACAGGCCAAAGGATACTTTGGTCGTCGTAAAAACGTATGGACAGTCGCAAAAAATGCAGTTGACAAAGCCATGCTCTACGCTTACAGAGATCGTAGAAACAAAAAGAGAACATTCCGAGCATTATGGATCATGCGTATCAACGCTGGATCAAGAACGCATGGATTATCTTATTCACAATTCATGGGAAAACTCAAAACTAACAATATTGACCTAAACCGAAAGGTTTTGGCTGACTTAGCGATGAATGATCCTGCAGCTTTTAAAGCTATAATTGACAAATTAAATTAAGGCTTCTGCCTTATTGTATAATATTCGCTTATATAAAAAAGCCCACTCAAATGAGTGGGCTTTTTGTGTTTAATAATGTAATACTAAAATACTTAAGTTTTTTGCTTTTTCTTGCGTGCAGCAGGAAACAAGACATTATTTAAAATAAGACGATATCCAGGTGAAGTTGGATGTAAATCTAGTTCTGTTTTAGGATCCCCTACTCTATGGGTATAATCCTCAGGGTCGTGACCCCCATAAAATGTAAAAAAACCTTTTCCTTTAATTCCGTGTATATATCTAGCTTCTCCATTTGCCTTATTTTCTCCCATCACTAATACATTTGATTTAACAAGGTCTCTACTGTATGAAGTTGTTTGTCCCATAAAGCCTTTAACAATCACTGTATGGTTTTGATTAAGCATAGTGGGAATAGGGTCCCATTTAGCCGAATAATCCATTAACGTAAAATAGTCTAGTTCTTTTGAAATTTGACGCTTTTGGGTCATATCTATATTTGAAAACTCATAAACTTTTGGATCACGTTCAATAATAAAATTTCGGAAAGCAAATGTTTTTGAATAGTCAAGTTTACTTTGAAAGTTAGGAGATGTGCCATCTCCATCAAACATTGGCTCACATATATCTACTTCATGAGCTGCCAAAGCAACATCGAAACTGTCTGTTGCACTACACATTGCAAACATAAACCCACCGCCTAATACGTATTCTCTTATTTTTTTAGCCACTGCTAGCTTTTGATCTGAAACTTTACTGTACCCCAAAGATAAAGCAAGTTTCTCAGCGGCTTGTTGTTGATCTATATACCAGGCAGCATTTCTATATGCTCTATAAAACTTTCCGTATTGACCCGTAAAATCTTCATGATGAAGATGTAACCAATCATAAAGTAATAAAGCATCGTTTAAAACTTCTGTATCATAAATAGTTTCGTAAGGAATTTCGGCATAAGTCAGAACCATCGTAACAGCATCATCCCAAGGTTGATTTCCGTTTGGAGAATACACTGCAATTTTTGGAGCCTTTTCAAGAACTACAGCGTCCATATTTTTACTAGGGCTATTAATTTCATTTAAGATAGATTCGACTTGTTGGTTACTTATAAGTTCGTAAGAAACCCCTCGAATCAAACATTCTTTTTTTATGGAATCAACAAATGGTATTAGAAAAGAGCCTCCTCTATAGTTAAGAAGCCACTTTACATTTTGTTGTTTATTGAGAACCCAATAAGTGATTCCATAAGCTTTTAAATGACTTTTCTGGCCTTCAGAATCCATAGGAATTAAGATGTAAGATGCAAAAGAGTTCAATGAATAAAATAAGAAAAATATAAATGTTAACTTTTTCATTCTATAAAAGTTATTACAATTAAGGCGCTAGTAGGGTGTGTCGTCGTTATCATCTCCAAAAGCTTGATTTGGGTCTACGCGATAGTTTTCTTGTTTAAAGGTGTCGTCGTTAGCAGCTGCATTCATTTTAGAGTGAAACTCAGTATCAAATGGAGAATCAAAGTCATCCAAGTTATCAAACTTACCTAAATGACCAATAAATTTTAATCTGATGTTTTCCAATCCACCATTACGGTGTTTCGCTATTATAAACTCAGCCTGACCTTCAGACGGGGTATGTTGTTCATCGTCCCATTCGTCTATCTTATAATATTCGGGACGATAAATAAAAGAAACTATGTCAGCATCTTGTTCAATAGCTCCAGACTCCCTTAAATCAGAAAGTAGAGGCCTTTTACTTCCTCCACGCGTTTCTACTGCTCTCGATAGCTGTGATAAGGCAATTACAGGAACGCTCAACTCTTTTGCCAAAGCTTTCAGGTTTCTTGAAATCATAGAGATTTCTTGTTCACGATTTCCGTTTTTCTGACTACCACCCCCAGTCATTAGCTGTAAATAATCTACAATTATTAGCTTAATTCCATTTTGGGATGCAAGTCTGCGGGCTTTAGCTCTTAAGTCAAAAATAGATAAGGATGGAGTGTCATCAATGTATAAAGGGGCTTTCTCTAGAGATTTAACCTTGACATTTAACTGTTCCCATTCATGTTTTTCAAGTCGTCCTGTTCTAAGCTTATCAGAGCTCAAACCAGTTTCAGAAGATATTAATCTTGTAATTAACTGAACTGAAGACATCTCTAAAGAAAAGAAAGCCACAGGAATATTTTGAGTAACTGCAATATTGCGGGCCATAGATAATGTTAAAGCTGTTTTACCCATACCAGGACGGGCTGCTATAATAATTAAATCACTTTCTTGCCAACCAGAAGTTAGTTTATCTAATTTATCAAATCCAGAAGGCACACCACTAAGACCTTCCTTATTTGAAATTTCTTCAATTTTTTTCTTTGCTTGAAAAACTAAATCCTGAGCTGTTTCTGTTGATTTTTTTATATTTCCCTGGGTAACCTCGTATAATCTTGTTTCTGCCTTATCCAATAAATCAAAAACATCTTTTGTTTCATCGAAAGAATCTTCAATAATTTCATTTGAAATTTTGATTAAGCTTCGTTGTATGAATTTCTGTAAAATAATACGTGCATGAAACTCAATGTGAGCTGACGAGGATACTTTTTGTGTTAGTGATATTAAATAAAAATCGCCACCTACTAAATCTAATTTAGAGTTTTTACGTAATTGAGACGAAACAGTTAGTAAATCAACAGGCTCACTATTTTCAAACAGTTGCAATATAGACTCAAAAATATACTGATGAGAGTCTTTATAGAAAGCATCTACACTAAGGATATCTATTACCTCATCGACTCCTTTTTTATCGATCATCATAGCTCCAAGAACAACTTCTTCCAAATCAGTAGCTTGGGGGGGAATTTTACCTTTCTCTAAACTAATTAATTTACTATTATCAGATTTATATACTTTTATTTGGTCTGGCTGTTTCATTTAACTAAAATACTTAAAATATAGACATTACATAGAAAATTTATCTTTGTATATTTAACAAGAAAACTGTTTATAAGTAACAAATTTTGTTAATAAGTATTAAAAAAGTCAAGTATTTGACTTGACTTGATATTTTCTGGAAGGAGATTACTAATTAATCGTTAAAAACTCCCATTTGTGAATACTTATCCATTCGTTTTGTAACTAATTCTTTTGGTGATAAGTTTTTGAAGTCTGCGTAAGATTTGACGATAGCGTTTGAGACTGTCAAGAAAGTTTTGTCACGATCTTTGTGCGCACCACCTAAAGGTTCTTTTATAATCTCGTCAACTAACTTCATTCTTTTCATATCTTTTGCAGTTAATTTTAGAGCAGTAGCAGCTTGTTCTTTATACTCCCAACTTCTCCAGAGAATAGACGAACAAGATTCTGGGGAAATGACAGAATACCAAGTATTTTCAAGCATTAGAACTTTATCTCCCACTCCTATCCCTAAAGCACCTCCTGAAGCTCCTTCTCCTATGATTATAGTGATAATTGGCACTTTCAAGCGAGTCATTTCTAATATATTCCTGGCAATGGCTTCTCCTTGTCCACGTTCTTCAGCTTCTAGACCAGGATATGCACCTGGAGTATCAATTAGCGATACTACAGGAATTCCAAATTTTTCTGCGGATTTCATTAATCGAAGTGCTTTTCTGTATCCCTCTGGATTAGCCATACCAAAATTTCTATACTGACGAGTCTTAGTATTGTAACCTTTTTGTTGACCAATAAACATAAAGCTTTGATCGCCAATTTTACCCAAACCACCAATCATAGCCTTGTCATCTTTAAAATTTCGGTCTCCATGAAGCTCCAAAAAAGAATCTCCACATATAGAACTAATATAGTCTAGTGTGTAAGGTCGGTTTGGATGCCTAGAAAGTTGAACTCGTTGCCATGGTGTGAGGTTTTTATAAATTTCTTTTTTAGCAACATCTAATTTTTGAAGGATTTGCAATGATGTTTCAGAAACATCAACATCACTCTCTTTTCCAATAATTTGACATTTTTCCAATTGATCTTCTAGCTCCTTGATAGGTAACTCAAATTCTAGATATTCCATAGAAGTTCAAGATTAGTTTAGTTTAGTTTAGTTCGCAAATATAAAAACTTTAATCTCTTTAAATAAATTTCAAAGCTTAGATTTTAGGTTTTTTAATATTTTTAAATATGGCGTTTAATAAAACCGTACAAATAATAAGGCAAGCTCCCACATAAAACAAAGGGTTCATGGTCTCTGATTCTGGGAAGAAAATCAAAGCCAAAACAATACCATATATGGGTTCCAAATTGTAGGTTAATACTACAGAGTACGGAGTTACGTGTTTCATAACATGAATAGATCCAATAAAAGCATAAGCGGTACAAATAGATGCTAGAATAAATAAGTATATCCAATCAGAAGACGAAAGTCGGAAAAAACCTAAACTAAAGCCATCACTACTGAGTGCCAAAAAGATAGAGATAAAAATAACACCGAATATAAACTCATAAAATGAAATTACAGATGGTTTATGATTCTTGACGAATTTACCGTTTAGAACAGCAAATAAAGTAGAAAACAAAGCAGAGGTTATTCCAAGTATGATTCCCATTAAATACTTAAATTCTGTTTGAGTAATCAATCCAACTCCAACGACTACTACAAGACCGAAAAATATTTCATAACCAATTATTTTACGTTTAAAAAATAAAGGCTCAATAAGCGATGCGAAAAATGCTCCTGTTGAGAACATGGCTAAAGTTATTGATATATTTGAAACTTTGATAGCTGCAAAAAAAGTAATCCAATGTAGCGCTATTATAACTCCTGCAATAGAAAATTTAAGAAGTACTTTTAACGGAACCTTTAAAGAAAATTTTTTGAGTTTTATATAAATAATCATTAACAAAGCTGCAATACTCATTCGATACCAAACCAGTGGAATTGCATCAAGCGCTATTACCTCGCCAATTACAGCTGTAAATCCAGCAATAATTACAAGGAAATGTAAGTGAATGTAGTTTTTTATCTTAACGCTTAGCATTATATAACAAATAGATTGCAAGTGTGCCAAATAAAATATTTGGAAACCAAACAGCTAAAAGTGGAGAAAAATCAGATTGTTCAGCCATAACTCCAAAGACCTTATCAAAAAAGACATAGATCATAGCTATTACAATTCCAAAGGCTAGATTAATTCCCATTCCTCCTCTTCTTTTAATGGATGAAACCGCCACTGCTATAATAGTTAAGATGAACACTGAAACAGGTAAACTCCATTTTTTGTACTGAACTACTTTATAACGACTAATATTGGATGAACCTCGAACTTCCTCTCGGGAAATAAAGCGAATCAATTCACCATATGTTAGTGTTTCAGCTACATATTTGGGCGGAGTTAGATCCTCTAAATCAAAGCTAAAAATAGTGTCTTTACTTCTTAAGTACTCAAGCTGATCATTATCAGAACCTATAATTCTTAAATTATAGTTGGTTAAATTATAGGAACTGTCTTTATCTACATATTTAATAGCTGATGCTGATATTTTGTAAGCTAGCTTATTTTCTTCAAAATGCTCGAGTGTAAAATTATTTCCACGTTTAGTTTTTGGATCAAAATTACTAACATAAATATACTCACTATCATTAATCTGTCTATAGATGTGCTGTGTCTCAGAAACCTTGGAATTATTGAGGTATTTATAATTAAACTCATTGAAACCCTTACTTGCTATTGGTGCCCAATACATTCCTAGCATTAGCGCTAAAAACGCAATAAATGTAGCTCCGATAAAGTAAGGTCTTAAAAAACGTGAAAAAGAAACACCAGAACTTAAAAAGGCTACTACTTCTGTATTGTTAGCTAACTTTGACGTAAACCAAATGACCGATAGAAATAAAAATAATGGAAATAGCAAATTTGCAAAGTAAATAGTGAAATCAAAATAGAAAGAAGCTACTTCACTAAACGGGACTTCGTTTTCTAATATACGATCAATTTTTTCGGCTAGATTAACAGTTATTCCTATGGGAATAAACAAAAGTAACATCATAAAAAATGTAAACAAGTATCTTTTCAATATGTACCAATCTAAAATTTTCATGTATTAAAGACGATTATCCATTTGTTTGACCATGGATGCTTTCCAAGTCCCAAAATCTCCAGCTATTATATGTTTTCTTGCTTGACGTGTTAGCCAAAGATAGAAACCTAAATTATGTATAGTTGCTATCTGTTTGCCTAATAATTCATTTACACTAAACAAATGTTTTAAATATGCTTTAGAGTATTGAGTATCTACAAAAGTAATGCCCATTTCGTCGATTGGTGAAAAATCATCTTTCCATTTTTTATTTTTAATATTTATGGAACCATAAGCTGTAAATAACATTCCATTTCTAGCATTACGAGTTGGCATTACACAATCAAACATATCTATTCCTAAAGCAATATTTTCTAAAATATTAATTGGAGTACCAACTCCCATTAGATATCTTGGTTTATTTTCAGGAAGTATTTCGCATACTACTTCAGACATCGCATACATTTCATCTGCAGGCTCTCCTACTGACAAACCTCCAATAGCGTTTCCAAAAGCATCTGTATTAGCAATATATTCAGCAGATTGACGCCGGAGATCCTTATATGTACTTCCCTGAACTATGGGAAAAAATGCTTGATTATGATCGTATTTAAGAGGAGTCTTTACTAGGTGATTAATACAACGATCTAACCAACGATGTGTCATATGCATTGATCTTTTAGCATAATTATAATCACAGGGATAAGGGGTACATTCGTCAAATGCCATTATGATATCTGCACCAATGCTTCGTTGAATTTCCATTACATTTTCAGGTGTAAAGGTATGCATAGTTCCATCAATATGACTTTTAAACTTAACGCCCTCCTCTCTAATTTTACGATTCGCAGATAACGAATACACTTGGTAACCACCAGAGTCTGTTAGAATATTTCGGTCCCAGTTCATGAACTTATGAAGACCTCCAGCCTTCTCTAGTATATCAATTTGAGGGCGAAGAAATAAGTGATAAGTGTTAGCTAAAATAATATCTGGATTAATATCATTCTCTAGTTCTCGCTGGTGAACCCCTTTAACAGTTCCTACCGTGCCAACTGGCATAAATATAGGTGTTTCAATAACTCCATGGTCAGTGACTAAAGTAGCAGCTCTCGCTCTTGTTTCCGTATCTGTTTTTAGTAAATCGAATTTCAAATTTTTGAGTTACAAGGTTAATTCAAAGTATCTTTCAGGGGTTATTTGTATGTTTATGAAACAAGAACCTGTTATTACACTATTCTTTGTTGGGTCGAGATTTGTAGTTGATTAAATAATCTCCTTTTGGGGCGCCCTGATCAAATGAACTGCCTTTTAATAACATTCTTGTTTTTTCTCTAGCTTCTTGATTAGTATAACCCTCATACTCAATTCTATATATTGCAGAAAACATTTGTGCGCGTCCAACCCCATGGTAACAATGGATTAACACCGGATAATTTGAAGAATCATCCATAATTTCCAAGAACTCGTCAACTGTGTCTTGAGTAGGAACTTGATCGGTTCCTAGGTTAAAATAGTTAACTCCATCTAACTTCTCAACTGCTAATTTCTCGACAATTAATTGCTCAGGGATCTCCGGATTATTTATCTTATCTTTGGTATGAGGGAAACGTAAATCGATAACGCTTTTTAACTGATATTCCTCAACATATCTCGCAATTTTTTCAGGAGGAATCACACCAGATTTATAAACTTTATTTTTTGAAACTTCTTCAAAGTTATAATTAAAATGCACATCATATACATACTTTAAAATTCCCAAAAGGAGGATACTAAAAAGTAATATTATCGTTTTTTTTATCATTCGTGGTTAATTTTTTATAGATTTTTGTCGATGATTCTATCAAAATAATCTTTTAAAAATGCTTTACAGGACAATTCAACATCATCCATTTGTTTAGTTCGATTTGAAATTAAATTAGTTTCTAACCCAAGATCATTAACATCATAAAAACCAATTGCTTTTACTCCGTCAAATATACAAATTATATTCCCCTTACTATATTGATAATTTTGACCGTTAAAATTCATTGCAAAAGGAATTGTAGGAGTTAAACTTTCGTCTACTAAACTACGCCCCCAGCTTCTAAAGGGTTTGTCATATCCAACAATATCTAAAATAGTTGGATATATATCAATTTGCTGTGATAGAGTACTGTTTAGACCTGTGTATTTATTATCGGGGCTATAAATCATAATTGGAATAGCATACCTGTTAATAGGCTTGTAATATTCCTTATAACCTACTTGATTGGTGTGATCAGCAGTAATGATAAAAATGGTATTATCAAACCATTCTTCATTTTTAGCAGATTCAAAAAATTGTTTAAACGCAAAATCGGTATAACCAACGCATTGATGCATTGGGAGGGTACCTTTAGGAAATTTACCCTCAAATTCATCAGGAACAATATAAGGCTCGTGAGAAGTAACAGTAAATATAGTTGAAAAAAAAGGTGTGTTTTTAGTGTCTATAGTTTCTTTCATAAATTGAAAAAAAGGTAGGTCCCAAATCCCCCAATATCCGTCAAATAGTGCATCATTCCCAAACTCTGTTTTTCCATAGTAATGATCAAAACCAAGAATATTAGAAAACCCTAAAAAACCCATAGATCCATTAGGAGCACCATGAAAAAAAGAAGTATCGTATCCTTCTAAATTTAAAACAGAAACAACAGATTCAATATCTTGATTAGCATAGGGAGATGATGTAAAGGCATCTTTGAAAGATGGAATACCAGCCAAAATAGAAGACATACCGTGAATAGATTTCCTACCATTTGCAAAGGCATTATCAAAGACTAAACTATTAGTTGCCAAGGAATCTAAAAAAGGTGTATAACTTCTGTAACCAGGAATATTAGTATTTTGATTAAAAGCACCAATATATTCTCTACCATAGCTTTCAGTTATGAACAAAACAATATTTGGCTTAACGTCTAATTTGTTTTTGTAATGCTTAATTGGCTGAACTAATGAATCAATAATTAAATCTGAAACATCATATGGAACTTTTTTAAAAGTTTTTTTATTAAAAGTCCTTAAAAGCGCAAAAGGCGTATTTAACACAAAGTCTGCATGTTGAATTTTATTAACATACCTATTTGCATCTACTAAATTTATAGGGCGAGTACTTTTTTTAAAATCACCTCGAATTCCACCAACCATAATAGTTGCTGTTAAGAGAAAAATAAAAATTGATGTGGATACATAAGAAAAAATACCTTTTGAATAAGGGTGATAGTTTACCTTAACTTTTCTATATAGAAATATCCAAAAAACGGACATAAGAAAAAACAATAAGAAGACATGCCAATAACCTATCATAAAGCGGAAAAACATTGCTGGTAAATTATTTTCATTTTCAATGACAGCCCATTCAGAAATCGTAGTTCTATTGTAGTTAAATTTGTAATAAATTAAGTCAACAAAATTAAAAGCAATACCAACCAGATTTGTTAAAAAATAAATACCAAAAAGAAATGTTTGATACGTTTTATTAGTATTTACCCAAAATGGCAAAATTGATAAAACCACAAACAAACTATTTAGATAAAATATTGAAGTGGTATCAAATGCAAGACCATGGTAACTCAATTTGAAATATTCAAAAAGAGAATCTATTTCTAGTAAAGAATAATTGTAAACAAAAAATAAAAAACGTGAAAATGAATACATAAGATATACAAGTGAAATTCTGTATATCATAGCCTTATATTCATTTAATCTAAAGTATTTCATAATGAATTTGTTCAAAATTAAATGTAAAAATATAAAAGAAATCACACTTTTTTCTACGCCTTGATTCTTTTTGTAAAATTGTTAGTTAAATTGTAAAAAATTAAAGTTTAATAATTTTGTCTATATCAAATTAAAATTATATTTGAATATCACTTTTTTAATACTTAATTCTTAGTCAATGTCAAATAAAAAATTACAAGATTTAACTACCCAAGTTCGCAGAGACATACTGCGAATGGTTCACAAAGTAAACTCAGGGCACCCGGGTGGATCTTTAGGTTGTACAGAATTCTTAGTTGTACTGTATTTAAACATTATGAACCGAACTAATGATTTTAACATGGATGGGGTTAATGAAGATTTGTTTTTCTTATCAAATGGTCATATTTCACCTGTTTTTTACAGTGTTTTAGCTCGTTCAGGATACTTCCCAGTTGAAGAACTAAATACTTTCAGGCTTCTAGATTCTCGTTTGCAAGGGCACCCAACTACACATGAAGGGCTTCCAGGTGTTAGAATAGCATCGGGATCATTAGGTCAAGGACTTTCAGTTGCTTTAGGAGCTGCAGAATCAAAGAAATTAAATAATGACAATAGCTTAATTTATACACTTCACGGAGATGGGGAGTTACAAGAAGGACAAAATTGGGAGGCTATTATGTATGCTTCTGCCAAAAACATAGACAATCTTATAGCCACCATAGATTTAAACGGAAAACAAATTGATGGAGCTACTGACGATGTATTAGCAATGGGAAGTATTAAAGAAAAGTTTGAAGCTTTTGACTGGACAGTTATAGAAATAGAAAATGGCAATGATATCAGCAGTATTATTGATGGTATGGCACTAGCTAAGGATGCTACAGGAAAAGGCAAGCCTGTTTGTGTATTATTAAAAACTATGATGGGCAACGGAGTTGATTTTATGATGCATACTCACGCTTGGCATGGAAAAGCTCCTAACGATGATCAATTAGAAATTGCTCTAAATCAGAATCCGGAAACTTTAGGAGATTATTAAATTCAAAACCAAAAAAATGAAAACATACACATATACAGAAAAAAAAGATACAAGAAGTGGTTTTGGAGCGGGTCTAGCAGAACTTGGAAGAACAAATCCTAATGTTGTAGCTCTGTGTGCGGATCTTATCGGATCTCTAAAAATGAACCAATTTATTGACGAAAATCCAGAACGTTTCTTTCAAATTGGAATCGCTGAAGCTAATATGATGGGAATCGCAGCTGGGTTAACTATTGGAGGCAAAATTCCTTTTACTGGTACTTTCGCAAATTTTTCCACAGGACGTGTTTATGATCAAATTAGACAGTCAATTGCATATTCAGATAAAAATGTGAAAATTTGTGCTTCTCATGCTGGACTTACATTAGGAGAGGATGGAGCAACCCATCAAATTTTGGAAGACATTGGTCTTATGAAAATGTTGCCAGGAATGGTAGTAATTAACACCTGCGACTATAATCAAACTAAAGCAGCAACAATAGCTATCGCTGATTATAATGGACCAGTCTACTTAAGATTTGGTAGACCAGCTGTACCAGTTTTCATGCCAGAAGATCAAGAGTTTAAAATTGGAAAAGCTATTAAACTTACACAAGGTTCAGATGTTACAATAGTAGCTACTGGTCATCTGGTTTGGGAAGCACTCGAAGCCGCTAAATTGCTACATACAAAGGGAGTTTCTGCTGAAGTTTTAAATATTCATACTATAAAGCCGTTGGATGACCAAGCAATTTTAGAATCAGTTTCCAAGACTGGATGTATTGTAACTGCAGAAGAGCATAATTTCTTAGGAGGTTTAGGTGAGAGCGTAGCTAGAGTGTTGGCGCTTAATAAACCGACTCCTCAGGAGTTTGTTGCTACAAATGATACTTTTGGTGAGTCAGGAACTCCTACACAACTAATGGAAAAATATGGACTTAACAGTGATGCAATAACAAAAAAAGTGATTAAAGTTATTAGTAGGAAGTAAAAAAATAAAAAGTTATTCAATTGTGTCAGATTCCGCAGGGTCTAAGTAGTTCGGAACGCCATTATCATTGGAATCAACCAAAGTTACTAAGTTTGCATTGAAAGTCCCACTGTTTGAAGTAATAGAAGATATAAACTGATTAGATAATAAAACTAACTCATCAAGAGTGAATTTAAGTCCTTCTAGTGTAGTGTCAGAATAAGTTTCAATCAGAATTTCATCAGCGGTAATTGTACCATCTCCATCATCATCGGTATCCAAAAAATCAGGAGCTGAATCTTCATCAGTATCAAAACCATATAAATCATATTGATTTGAGTCAGAAACTTCCATATATGAAGGAATATTATCAGAATCATGATCATTAGATTCTGTCTGCATAAGCTCAAATTTGAAAATTAAATTTGAATAAGTAGGAATTCCATCTTGATATGTTGAGAAATACCCTAAACCTGATGGAATAAACATAGCTCCCATTCCGTAGCCACTGTATGAAACAGAACCATCAATGTTGGATTCAAATGAATCTGATGTATTAAAGTCTGGTAAAACTCGATGCCATCCAGGTATAAAGGTTGATAAATCATTAACTATGGGTGTTGTAGTTTGATCAAATACAGTACCATCAGTCAAAGCTCCCCAATAATTGACCTTAATATCATCTGTAAATTCAGGTGACATTTCTCCTTCACCTTGTTTGATTTTTAAAACGTAGTACATATATTCAACATCCATATGGGTAGTCGTCTTAATTTCTACATTATCGATTAACAACGAATGATCGGAAGGGACTACTTCTCCATCCAATAATTCAATAAATATTAAATCATTTAAAGATGGATTGGTCATGGCGTTAACCTCAGATGAATTATAATAATGTGTATTTAAATATCCAACTAGAGAATCATTATCAATAACTTGTTGTTCAGTACGATCACTTTCAGGAACAGAAATAATAGTTTCCTCATCCTCTTCACAAGAAAATATTGCTAGGACTAATAAAAAAATGAAAATTGTACTGTATTTGTAATTCATAATCACATATTTAATGGTGCAAGATACAATATTATACTATTTTTGTT
>ERZ1047472.2356-NODE-2356-length-13458-cov-3.704768_pt1 | contig 13458 bp, 11 predicted proteins | sample MGYA00383095_ERZ1047472 | MGnify/ENA primary metagenome ERZ1047472 (study PRJEB29581, sample SAMEA5548365) | metagenome | biome: marine; feature: coastal; material: water | depth 1 m | study: Short-term variability in the microbial, nano- and picoplankton...
GCTTTTTTCTAATTATAGCAATGGTCAGGTAACAACTTATCCATTAGCTGACAACGCTAGATTACAAAATTTTAAAATTAATAATCCGAACTACAAACATCAAGCTGTAGTAAAGCAAAAGTTCGGATCTAGAGATACGTTGACTTTGCCATTTTTTGATGATTTTTCTGAAAGTAAACTATTCCCTGACAGCACTAGGTGGTTAAACAATTACGTCTATATCAACAATCAATTTCCCATTGAACCTCCAACTTTTAACGTTGCGACATTTGATGGTTTAGGCAGTGATGGTAGACCTTACAACTTAACTATAAATAAAGATGCTATCATGTCCGGTGATAGCTTAACAAGTCAACCTATTAATCTGAATGATTCTATGGGAAGTGAATATGAGTTGTCTGATTCTATTATACTCAGCTTCTTTTACCAACCTAATGGGAACGGGTATCATCTAGCTAGTGATGATTCGCTAAGATTATTGTTTTTCTCAAAAACTGGGGTTTGGGTCCAAGTTTGGAGTACTGGAGGTCGAACTGATAGCAAGGATTTTGAGCACGTGATGATTCCTATCAGAGATACAAATTTTTTACATAAAGGGTTTCAATTTACGTTTACCACGCTTACAAAACGAGTAGGAAATGCTAATCACTGGCACGTAGATTATGTCTATCTTGATAGCAGAAGGTCTTTGAATCTCGACTACTATAACGATTATGCTGTTCAGACTACTCCAACTTCGCTGTTGAAAAATTATACCTCCATGCCTTATTCTCATTTTTTAGCAGATGCTTCCAATCAAGAGGCAGATGCTCAGTATTTTAGGGCATCTAATCTGTTTAATGTTGGAAAAAATATAGAGATAAGACACAGAGATTCTTCAAATGGTCTTTTACTGAAAGAGACTGATTTTAATCAGAACAGTAATAATATCTTAGCAAAAAGTAGTAGTCTGAGGAATTTACCCAATTATTCCTTTACAGGCTTATCTGGCTCAGATCCAATCATTATCAATCGTGAAGTGAGTATCAGAGAAAACGGAATAATCAATGATTATACAAACAATGATGTGTTCAGTATTAATCAAGTTTTTCACGATTATTACTCTTATGATGACGGCTCTGCAGAACGAGGGTTTGGTTTTGATCAGAATACAAATCCTTCTGATATAGAAGGGAGAATTGCTACTGCATTTGATATAACTAAAGAGGATACATTATACGCACTAGCCACTTATTTTAATGAGGCTGTATATGATGTGTCGGGTAGGCTTTTCCAGTATAGAGTTTGGAGTCAATTGAAAGGGGTAGATGGAGCCACAGAAGATGTTATTCTCTACTCATCAGAAACTCAGAGTCCAACTTACAACATAGCAAATGGAGAGCGTACCTTCAATACCCATTACCTTGACACAAGTCTGTTATTATCTTCAGGGCGATATTATATTGGGTGGTTTCAACCTAACTTGTATAACTTAAATGTAGGATGGGATATGAACCATGGTAATTTAAAAACTGAACCTACGGTTAGTCCAAATCTATACTACAATGTACTAGATCAATGGAGTAATACTGATTTACCGGAAGGTACTCTGATGATGAGACCTCATTTTGGTTCTAGAAGAGAATTGTACGCTTCAGTGCATAGGGTTAGTAGACCAATTTATAAGCCAACTCTATTTCCGAATCCAGCTAGAACTGTTGTCCATTTTGGCAAAAAGTATGAAGCTGTTTCATTACGGTCACTTAATGGGAACATCGTCCTAGAAGATAGTGAAGCAGATCATTTAAGTATCCAAGGATTAGAAGCTGGTATATATTTCGTCTCACTTGAAGACGGAGATGGAAATTATTATACATCAAAACTCATTATACTTGCACCGTAGATTTTTATAAAAAATGGCTGACATTACAGTACAAGAGCTAAAGCAAAAAATAGATAATAACGAAGAGTTTCTTTTTATAGATGTAAGAGAGACTTGGGAATATGAGGAAGCTAATATTGGGGCCAAACTAATACCCCTCGGCGAACTCCAAGGTGCTATAGATGATTATGATGAGTGGATGGATAAAGAAGTTGTTGTTCATTGTAAATCAGGAATGAGAAGTGCAGCCGCACGAGATTTTATGGTTAGAAATGGATTCGAGAACGTTAGAAATTTGGTTGGAGGAATAATGGCGTGGCAGCAACACTACGCATAAATAAAGGAAGACTTTTCAAATATTTAGTATGGATGATCATCTCATTCATATTATTTTCATTAGTATTTTACTCTTCATGTAATTCTGAAAAACAGATTGACCGTGAATGGGCATATTTAAATCATGAACCTTCAGTTTCTTATGTAGGTATAGAAAAATGTAGCGAATGTCACGCTGATAAGCATGCTACATTTATTCACACAGGCATGGGTCTTTCGTTTGATAGTGCCACTAGAAAGAAGAGCTCTGCCCAATTTGGACCTCAGCACATGGTCTTTGACACATCATCCGGATTATTCTATTTGCCATTTTGGAGAGATGAGGAATTATATATAAAAGAGTTTAGCCTATCAGGTAAGGATACAACACATACATTAGATAAAAAGATAAACTACATAGTAGGAAGTGGACAGCATACCAATAGCCATTTAATCCAAGAGAATGGGTACATCTTCCAGGCACCGATCACTTATTACGTTCAGGAAGAAAAGTGGGATTTAGCACCTGGTTTTGAAACTGAGAATAGCAGGTTCAATAGAATTTTGAGCAGTGAGTGCATTAGTTGTCATAATGCCATGCCTAAGATGATTAATGGGTCGGATTTTAAGTATGAAGAAATCGGAAATGGAATAGACTGTGAAAGATGCCATGGCCCAGGAGAACTTCATGTTAAAGAGCGTGAAGCAGGTTTGGGAGTGGATGTGAAACAGGAGATAGATAGAACAATAGTAAATCCTAGAAAACTATCTTGGGAAAGACAAATAGATGTTTGTCAGAGATGTCACTTACAAGGTTTAAACCTCTTAAAAGAAGGAAAAAAGTTTACTGACTTTAAGCCGGGTATGGTTTTGAGCAATGTTTTTGATATCTACTTACCAGAGTATGAAGGAGACCATTCACCTTTTGATATGGCTAACCACTCTGATAGATTTCAACGCAGTGCTTGTTTTATAAATAGTAATAGTGAAAGCCTTGAATTTACGTGTATATCTTGCCATAATCCACACGTTAGTATCAAAAGTACGCAAGTAGCAGTCTACAATACCGTATGCCAAAACTGTCACAAAACAGATGATTGCACAGAGGAAAGTATTGTTTTGGAAACTAAAAATTATGACTGTGTATCATGCCATATGCCACAAAGTGGTTCAGAAGACATCCCTCATGTTACAGTTCATGATCACTACATTCGGATTCCTGAAGAACATTCAGATGTTAAAAGAGTGCAAAAGCTTGTTGGATTGTATGCAGTAAACAATAGTGCTCCTAGCATAACTGATAAAGCTAGAGCGTATTTAGAATATTGGGAAAAATTTGATAAGAATCCGTTTTACCTTCAACAAGCTACAAATTTGATTCCCGAGGTAACTGATTTACGAGTTCATTTAAAGTATTACTACCTGAAAGAGCAATTTGAGCAAGTAGCTACTTTAGACTTAGATGATTATAAGCTTTCTGCCTGGGAGCAATTTATGTTGGCACGTTCTTATTTAAAAACAGACAGGGTAAGCTTAGGTCTTTATGCCTTGGAAAATGCTTTCAAGAAAGATCCAACTCAGGTTTTAATTGCTGAAGAACTAGCTAAGAATTTGATAAATAATGGTGAACTTGATAAAGCAAGTCAATACTTAAAGGAATTACTACTAGAGTTTCCATCAAATGGAAGGCTATTCGCTAGTAAGTCAAAGCTATTGATTCTTCAGAATAAGCTGGCCTTAGTAAACAAGCCTTTGAGTTTAGCAACTAAGTTAGAGCCCAATGATATCAATATATGGTTCATTTGGTTGAACTATGCAGTCAAAAAACGTGACAAAGAGTTGTTCTCTTATTGGGTTCATAGAATAAGAAAACAGGAACCTGAGCGACTTACTGAGCAGGATATGACCTCAATATTAGAAACATTGTAAAATCAGATGATTCAATTATTAATGAAATACATTTCCTTTGCAGTATGGCAATTATCATAACAGATGAATGTATAAACTGCGGTGCGTGCGAGCCTGAATGCCCGAATACCGCTATTTATGAGGCTGGTGCAGAGTGGAAAGTGTCAGATGGTACTGGTGTAAAAGGAGATTATACCCTTGAAGCAGGAAATCAAGTTAGTGTAGATGCGATTCAACAGCCTATATCTGATGAAGTTTACTACATAGTACCAGATAAGTGTACCGAATGTAAAGGATTTCACGAAGAACCTCAGTGTGCAGCCGTTTGTCCGGTAGATTGCTGCGTGCCAGATCCAGATAGAGAAGAGTCAGAGGAATTACTTCTAGCTAGAAAAGCTAGATTACATATTTAAAAATCTATGAAACAGGGCATCTGCCATCTGTCTCAAATACCACTTCGCGGGGAACCGAAAAGTAGTTCCGAAATGGTATCTCAGCTCATCTTTGGAGAAACTTACGATATTCTATCACAGGAACAAGATTGGTTTAGAATAAGAATGCATTATGATGGTTATGAAGGATGGCTTAGTGACTCGAGTGTTTTTATTCTAAAGAATGCAATACCTCGGTCCTTGTTTTCTGATTTATATAAAACTACCAGAAATGAGGTATACACAGGGGATATTATTGTATCTCTTGGTTCTGAAGTAGCTAATGAGTCAGATTCCCAAAGGCATAACGTTGCTGAAATAGCAAAGAAGCTTTTAGGTACCCCATATCTTTGGGGTGGAAGACATTTTAGTGGTATAGATTGCTCAGGCTTTGTACAAATCGTTTATAAAGTACTGGGGAAAAAGTTGCCAAGAGATGCTTCCCAGCAGCAAAAAATAGGGAAATCTGTATCCTTCAATAATCTATATACTGGTGACTTGGTGTTTTTTGACAAAGATGAAAAAATTGGTCATGTTGGATTATTCCTTGGAGATAACAAAATAATTCATTCACACGGTAGCGTTCGAATAGATGATCTTACAAAAAAAGGTATAATCAATTCAGATAGCGGTGAACAAACTCATCACTACCACTCAGCAAAACGCTTGTTCTAACCTTACTTTACCTTAACGGGTATTTGTTGCTTCAAATCTTTGGCAATCCTATATTTTTAGCCATATTTGACGTTATATGCATAGACACAGCTGGTTCAAAAGAGTTTCATTTTCACTTATAGGGATATTTACTTTTCTTCCTTCATTATTTGCTGAAGGAGAGGATATTGATCAAAAAATAGATAAGGTGTTTGGTAATGCCACTGGCTGGTTTGTTGATTTTATCTTTTATCAGATCCCTTTCTCTGAAAATGTAAAAGTGTTTTGGGTATTATTTCCGCTTATTCTTGGAGCGGCCTACTTTACAATTTATTTTAAGTTAATTAATTTTAGAAAAATAGGAGTAGCAGTAAATATTGTTAGAGGAAAGTATGATGACATAGACCATCACGAATCTATACCAGCTGCAGGAGACAGTACTCCAGGAGGTGATAATATAGAAACAATTGCAATAGAAGGTAAAGAAGGTGAGGTTTCGCACTTCCAAGCTTTGACAGCTGCTTTGTCCGCCACGGTTGGACTTGGAAATATTGCAGGTGTGGCTATTGCTGTTTCTATTGGTGGAGGAGGTGCTACATTTTGGATGATAATAGCTGGATTTCTTGGAATGGCTTCAAAGTTTGTAGAATGTACTCTTGGGGTAAAATACCGGGATATTAACTCTGAAGGAATTGTGTATGGTGGTCCAATGTACTACCTAACCAAAGGATTAGATTCTTTAGGTTTACAATCCCTTGGGAAAGTTCTTGCTGTGTTATTTGCCATTTTTGTTGTAGGAGGTTCTTTTGGAGGAGGAAATATGTTTCAGGTTAATCAAGCTTTTCAATTGGTTCAAAACATTACTGGAGGAGAAAGTTCGGCATTAGCAGGTAACGGATGGATTTTTGGAATTGTAATGGCAATTCTTGTTGGTATCGTAATAATAGGAGGTATCAAGAAAATAGCAAAAGTGACAGATAAGATTGTACCATTTATGGTCGTAATCTATGTAGCCGCATCGATTTTTGTATTAGTAGCCAAGTATGATATGATAGGCTGGGCATTTGGTGAAATAATAAATGGAGCATTTAGTCCTTCAGGAGTAGCTGGGGGAGTAGTAGGAGTTTTAGTTCAAGGATTTAGACGAGCAGCCTTTTCTAACGAGGCAGGAGTAGGGTCTGCATCAATAGCACATTCAGCAGTTAAGACAAAATATGCTGCCTCTGAGGGTCTTGTTGCCTTATTAGAGCCATTTATTGATACTGTAATAGTATGCACTATGACTGCACTGGTATTGATCATAACAGGAAATGTAAATCCTGAAAATGCTTCATTAAACGATGCTCAGGCAATTTTGTTAACCTCAGGTGCTTTTGAGTCCGTTATTTCCTGGTTCCCATATGTACTAACCATAGCTGTTATATTGTTTGCCTTTTCTACTATGATTTCTTGGTCCTATTACGGCTATCAAGGTTGGGCCTATTTATTTGGTAGATCAAAACGGATGGAGTACGCCTACAAGTCAATCTTTTGTGTATTTGTGGTGATTGGTGCAGCGGCAAGCTTGGGGTCGGTAATAGGATTTTCAGATGCAATGATTTTTGCTATGATGGTACCCAATATGGTAGGTCTGGTATTATTAGCTCCTAAGGTTAAAAAGGAGTTAGATAAATATATGAAAGCGATAAAAAAGTCTTAGAAGAAAATGTATATACTGCAGCAAGTTGGTAATAAATTGCCAAATAGTGCTCCCGAAAGTGGTTTTGGATTTTGGTTTCTAAGCCAAGTAATTGTGACAGCTATAATTTTTATAGGAGTCTATTATATATTAAAACCTGTATTTAGTAAAACACCAGGAGAAGAGGATGAGGAATCAAAGGATGATTAATAAGATTATTAGTTCTTAATCCTATTCCACCATTTGTTTAAGATACATTCTTCCTAATTCTCAGAGGTAGTCTCTTTATTATTTTGGTCTAATTCTTCTTCTTTCTTAGTAGTTATATCTTCCTCATCATATTCATATGAAGTATCCTCAATAAGTCCTAATTCTTTCAAAAGGCCAACTGAATTCTTTTGTCCAATCATTCTCAATTGAACATCGCCTTTTCCATTAAGAAGTAGTAAGGTGGGAAGTACACTTGCGTTGTAAGCCTCTTGGATGTCCATACCAGCGAAGAAGTCTACATCTACTTGGATTGGAATATAGTTCTGGTTTATTTTTTCACCGACTAATTTATCCTTGAACGTGGTGTTTTCCATTTCGACGCATGGCTTACACCAATCTGCTCTAAAATCAACAAATACCAGTTTATTCTCAGCTCTAGATTTTGCTAATGCTCCCTCAAGAGTTAATTCTAAAAAATCAACTTGACTCCAACATAAAGTTGAGCCTAGAACTAACCATAAACTGAAGAACACCCTACTAAAAACCATCATACATAGAAACGAAAAAGGATACGCACCGCGTATCCTTTTTATCAACATATATAATTTTGTGTATTAACACTATTTAGTAACCTTTGATTCCAAGGCTCTTCATAGTTGCTACATTTAAGTTACCTACTGGTAAGTTATTATCTTTTTGATACTTGATAAGAGCAGCTCTAGTGTCTTTACCTAGAATGTTATCTGTACAAGCTGGACCTACATTATATCCTTTTGCTAATAAAGCTCTTTGGACCTGTCTTACAAGTTGGCTTGTTACATTTTTAGAACATACAACTTCTCTGTACTCAGAGAATCCACCTGCTTTTACTAATACACGTTTTGATACAGTTTGATATTGTGCAGGGATTTCAGTTTCAACAGTTTTTGGACCTTCTACCATTACTGTCTTCGTCACAGTTTTGTACTGAGCAGGAATAACTTCTTCTCTAGTTACTGGAGGAGATACCATTACTCTTTTACTAATAGTTTTGAACTTAGCTGGAATTTCTATAGCCCTAGATGCTGCAGGAGTAACTAAAACACGCTTAGAAACAGTTTTGAACTTTGCAGGAACTTCCACTAGACACCATACCATGCAATCGTCATTGTTTTCAGCTTCGCACATAGCATCTTTTTGTTTTACCCATTTTGTAGTTGCTTCTTCTACTTTCATAGTCTCAGTTCTAGTTTCGTACCTAGCTGGAGTAGTAGTAATCCTAGTAGAAGGTGCTTTTATTTGAACTGTTTCTGTCCTAGTCTCATATTTAGCAGGAGAAACAACGATTAGCTTTTTACTTTCCTCTTTAATCAAAACTCTTTCAGTTCTAGTTTCATACTTAGCAGGTATAACTCTTACGGCTTTACCAGCTTCTTTTTTCATCATAGTCTCAGTAACAGTTTTATACTTAGCAGGTACAGTTATCAACTTAGTACTTGCTTCTTTAGACATCACTGTCTGAGTTTCGGTTTTCCATTGATCAGGAATGTAACATTTTGCATAACATTTACCTGGTTCAGCATTGGTTGGTAATCCATCTTGGGCTACAGAGGTGATTGCTATTGAGAATACCAAGATTAGGGAGAATAAAAGTTTTTTCATTTGTTTAATTGATTTTGGTTGATTTAAATATTGAATAAGATTATACTCATTAGACGATAATCCAACAAAAGGTCACTTAAAAAACGAGAAAATATACTAGACGAATGAAATTAAGAAAGTGTAGCGTTTAAGTCAAGAAACGCTTTCGGAAAATAATTATGCTAAATACACCTACACTAATAGCTGCATCTGCTATATTAAATACTGGTCTGAAGAATTGAAAACGAAAACCTCCGAAATACGGAATCCAATCAGGCCAAAAAGTATCTATAAGTGGGAAATAAAGCATGTCTACAACCTTACCCATAAACACAGGGGCATATCCGCCATCACTAGGCAGGGCAGTAGCAATCTGATGATAGGAGCTTGCGCTAAATAGTTGTCCGTAGAAAATAGAATCTATAATATTACCTACAGCTCCTGCTAGAATAAGGGAAACTAGAACAATCATTCCAGTTTTGGCACCTTCTCTAAGGAGCTCTCGGATATAAAATATTATCAACCCTGATGCAATAATTCTAAAAAGTGTTAGAACTATTTTACCCCATTTACCCCCTAAGGTAAGGCCAAAAGCCATACCTGGATTTTCAGTAAAATGCAATTCGAACCAATTTCCGAACATCATTCTACTTTCACCTAAGGTGAAATTGGTTTTGATATAGACCTTCAGCCATTGGTCTAATAACAGAACAATAAATACTGTGATTAGTACATAAACGAGCTGTCTTCTGCTTGAAGTTTGAATAGAATCAGACAATTTTGATACTATTTGTACTGATTTCTTTTAGCCTCTATACTTTGTGTAGTATGAGGTACAGCTTTGAGGCGTTCTTTACTGATCAGGTTACCTGTTACCTTGCAGATGCCATATGTTTTATTTTCTACTCGAACTAGTGCTGTTCTTAGGTTATCAATAAACTTCTGTAATCTAGCTGCTAACTGTCCAGCGTTCTCTTTCTGCTGAGAAGCACTGCCGTCATCTATAGATACATAGGCACTGGCTGTATCGTCAGTCCCATTTTCATTTGAAGCTTTTATTTGATTTCTTAAATATGAGTATTCCTCTTCTGCAGTTTTTAGCTTAGCTAGAATTATTTCTTTAAACTCTGCTAGATCTACGTCGCTGTATCTTAATGATTCTGCCATAATAATGCTATTTGGTTAAATTTATTCTAATGTTATTATTATCTATATCGATGGTGTCCGAGCCTGAAATTTCATTGCTCTCAGAAAGAGAGCTTGCTAAAATTTCTCCGCAAATATATTGATTAAACGCTCCGATTGCTTCAGTCGTGTAATCGTTTTGCTCTATTAACACTGTGATTTTATCGGTTACTTCAAAGTCTTTCTCTTTTCTTAGATTTTGGATTTTGTTTACCAATTCTCTAGCAACACCTTCTTTTTTAAGTTCAGCTGTAACCTCCAAGTCTAAAGCAACTGTGTAGTCAGCATCAGACATAATTTGCCAACCAGGAATGTCCGCTGTTTTTATTTCAATGTCTTCTGAAGAAATAGAGTAGCTATTCTGGTCAACTTCAATCTTAACACTTCCTCCTTTTTCTATTTGTCCTATCTCATCATTGCTAAAGCTTTCAATAGCAACTTTGACAGATTTCATATCTCGACCTACCTTAGCACCTAGAACTTTAAAATTAGGTTTAGCAGATTTTTTGATGATATCTGAATCTTTACTTATTATTTCAATTTCTTTTACATTGACTTCAGATTTGATGACATCCTCTACTTTCTGGAGGTTTTGAGCAAATTCATCGCTGAGAGCTGGCACTATTGCTTTGCTTAAAGGTTGGCGAACCTTAAGATTGTTTAACCTTCTTATCCTTAGAATAAGGGATGTTATTCTTTGGCTCACTTTTATCTGTTCTTCTAATTGAAGATTGATAGTATCCTCATTCGCTGTTGGGAAATCTTGCAAGTGAATTGACTCAGAAGTGAAGTTTAAATCTCTATATAGGTTGTCAGCATAGAAGGGACTGAAGCTACACATCAACTTTGCCACTGTATCAAGGCACTCTTGAAGTGTTTGATATGCAGCAATTTTATCAGAAGAAAGCTCTCCCTTCCAGTATCTTCTTCTATTTAAACGTATGTACCAATTGCTTAAATCATCTATAACATAGCTTTGAATAGCTCTAGTCGTCTTTGTAGGTTCATAGTCTTCCATAGCTTCTTCTACATATTTTATAAGCGAGTTTAGCTTACTTAAAATCCACTGGTCTAGTTCTGTTCGTTCTTTTAAAGGAACCGGATTATAAGTATTCGTATACTCGTCAATATTGGCATATAGTGCATAAAATCCATAGGTGTTATGCAAGGTTCCAAAAAACTTACGCTGGGTTTCTTCAACTCCAGCAAGGTCAAATTTTAAGTTGTCCCATGGAGCAGCATTACTTAGCATATACCATCTAATAGCATCTGCACCATATTTATCCACCGCCATAAATGGGTCAATAGTATTCCCTAAACGTTTGGACATTTTGTTACCAGATTTGTCTAGTACAAGACCATTTGCAATCACATTTTTGTATGCTACTGAATCTTGTAACATTACAGAAATAGCGTGCAATGTAAAAAACCAACCTCTGGTCTGATCCACGCCTTCGGCAATGAAATCTGCAGGGTAGTGAGTTCTGTCTTCTACTTTTTCTTTATTATCAAATGGATAGTGCAGTTGTGCAAAAGGCATGGCACCTGAGTCAAACCAAACATCTATCAGGTCTGCCTCCCTTTTCATTGGCTTCCCAGATGCAGAAACTAAGATTACTTCGTCAATAAACGGACGGTGCAGGTCAAAGTCGTCAGTTACAATGTCCTTTTCCATCATCCTTGCGTCAACTGCTTTATTTACTTCCTTTTTTAGCTCTTCTATAGATCCTATGCACAGCTCTTCTTCACCATCTTCAGTTCGCCAAAGTGGGAGAGGAGTTCCCCAATATCTACTTCTACTTAAGTTCCAATCAACCAAATTTTCTAACCAATTGCCAAATCTTCCTTCTCCTGTGCTAGCAGGTTTCCAGTTTATAGTTTTATTTAGTTCTAGTAGTTTATCTTTTACTGCAGTAGTTCGTATAAACCAGCTTTCTAATGGATAGTATAAAATTGGTTTGTCGGTTCTCCAACAATGAGGGTAACTGTGCTCGTATTTTTCTACCTTGAATGCTTTATTATCCGTTTTTAGTCTAATAGCAATTTTTACGTCAGTGGACATATATCCATCTGCAGATTCATCTTCGTTTTTGTAATTCTTCACATACAATCCAGAGAACTCACCTACGTTATCAATAAACTTTCCTTGTTTATCAACTAGTGTTAATGAACCTATGCCATTTTGTTTCGCAGCAATAAAGTCATCACTACCAAAGCTTGGAGCTAAGTGTACTATTCCAGTTCCGTCTTCAGTGGTCACAAAATTTGCCGCAATAAGTTCAAATGCTTTTCCATCTTCAGGCTGCTGGTACGGCATAAGTTGCTCGTAATTTTGACCAACCAATTCTGCTCCTTTTACTTCCTTTACTACTTCAAAAGGGATTTTCTTATCACCTTGATTATACTCCTCAAGCGATAAATCGGCATTCTTTTGAGAAAAGTATTTGCCAACTAATTTACTCGCGACTATGACGGTAATTTTGTCAAATGTATAGGGATTATAAGTCTTGACTACAGAATAATCAATCTTCGGACCTATACCTAATGCAGTATTGCTAGGCAGTGTCCAAGGTGTGGTTGTCCATGCTATACAGTATGTGTCTCCCCATCCTAAATCTAATGCTACGTCCGACGGATTTGACAGTTTGAACTGAGCTACGACTGTAGTATCCTTCACATCTTTGTAAGTACCTGGCTGATTTAGCTCGTGCGAGCTTAGTCCTGTTCCAGCTGCAGGAGAAAAGGGCTGAATTGTATGTCCTTTATACAAGTAACCTTTTTCATGAAGTCGTTTTAGCAGATTCCATACCGACTCAATGTACGTATTTTCATAGGTTACATATGGATCATCAAGATCTACCCAATATCCTATTTTCTCGGTTAATTCATCCCATTTATCTTTAAACTTGAGTACATCCTTACGACAAGCGGCATTGTATTCTTCGATGCTGATTTTTTTACCGATATCATCCTTAGTAATTCCTAATGCTTTTTCTACTTGAAGCTCTACAGGAAGTCCATGTGTATCCCACCCAGCCTTACGTTCTACTCTAAAGCCTTTAAGTGTTTTATATCTACAGAATACATCTTTTATGCTTCTACTTATCACGTGGTGAATACCAGGCATTCCGTTGGCAGAAGGTGGACCTTCATAAAACACAAAAGTATTTTTAGCGTCTCTGTTTGAAACACTTTTTTCAAACACATTTTCTTCTTTCCAGTACGCTAGTACTTCTTTTTCCGTAGCCGGAATATTTAGTTTTTTGTACTGCGGATATTTTTTGCTGTCGGATATTCCCACCTGATGTTTTCCTTTAAAAATAAAGTTCGCGAAGATAACAAAATAACAAGCCAAAAGGAATAGGTGAATCAGATAAGGTCTAAGCAAAAAAAAGAGCCTTTATAGGCTCTTTTCATTTTATACGGTTTAAACTATTTAAGAAATGAGAGCAACTTGCTTTCACCCATATAACCATCATTTCGTTTAAGTACGTCTCCCTTCGAATCAAAGACAAATTGAGTAGGGTACCCTCTTACTTTATGCTTTTTTACCAAGTTAACACCTTCTCCTCTTTCACCATCAATTGCAATTGCTA
>ERZ1047472.2370-NODE-2370-length-13404-cov-5.677429_pt1 | contig 13404 bp, 17 predicted proteins | sample MGYA00383095_ERZ1047472 | MGnify/ENA primary metagenome ERZ1047472 (study PRJEB29581, sample SAMEA5548365) | metagenome | biome: marine; feature: coastal; material: water | depth 1 m | study: Short-term variability in the microbial, nano- and picoplankton...
ATAACAGCGATTAACAGCGATAGCAGCATAACAGCACTGTGGTTAACCGGCGCCATTATTCAATCTTTTCCAAATCGCCATCGCGTAAGTTGTAGAGCAGCAGTAAATAGCGGCTGCGATCAATTTCTGCCGACGGATCAACACTGATTTTAAGAAAGCTGTCGCCGGACTCCTGTTCAATACTGATCACTGTGCCCACCGGATAACCCGCCGGATAGAGGCCACCCAAACCTGAACTGACCAGCTTGTCGCCCTCTCTAATATCTGCTGTGGGCGAAACAAATTTAAGATTAAGCAGATTGTAATCAGAGGTCCCTTCGGCAATTGAACGCATACCATTGCGCAATACCTGTACCGGCAGTGCGTGACTGCTGTCAGTTATCAAAAGGGCAGTGCTGTGATTTTTGTGGACAGCAATAATCTGACCCATCAGACCCTCTGCATCGAGCAGTGGCTGACCGACAAACACATCATCATCCGTGCCGCGATCAATACTCAATGTATGGCGCTGTGGGTTCGCCGAAACACCAATGACTTCAGTGACCAAAACACTGTTCATCAACAGTTCAGTGGCGTTGAGTAGACGGCGAAGACGCAGATTTTCGGCAGCCAGGTCGGACATTCGCTGCAATTGGCCGTGATAGATCAGGCTCTCTTTGCTCAGACGCAGATTTTCGCTTTCGAGCTCAGAGCGAGAAGTGACATTACTCGCCCCCCATTCCTGAACACGCTGGGGAATATTTGAAAAAAAATAGAGCGGGCGGATAAGGTTATCCACAGAGCTGTAAACAGGCTTCAACCACGGCGTAAAGGAATCCACCATCATAAATATCAGGGCGACAACTGTGACAGCCAGAAATTTTCTCGCCGGAGAGGATGTTTTACTAAAAACGTTTCTGATAAATCCTCTCCCGAAAGCCAGCAGGTGGTGTAAAACCGGCTACCAGCTGGCCAACAACATTAGAAAGTTAAGGAATTTGTCCTGTTATTGTCCATCATCTCCAGAGCCTCGCCACCGCCTCGCGCCACACAGGTAAGAGGATCTTCGGAAAGAATGACCGGCAGCCCTGTCTCAGCCGTCAACAGACGATCCAGATCTCGCAACATCGAACCACCACCAGTCAGAACAATACCCGTTTCTGCAATATCCGATGCCAGTTCTGGCGGAGACTGCTCCAGCACGCGCTTAACCGCCTGCACAATACCTGCCAGAGGTTCCTGTAGCGACTCGAGAATTTCATCGCTGTCGAGAGTAAAGCTCTTCGGCACACCTTCGGCGAGGTTGCGGCCGCGAACATCAATTTCGCGGACCTCTTTCGACAGATAGGCACCACCAATTTCCATCTTGATACGCTCAGCGGTGCTGTCACCAATAACACTGCCGTACTTGCGACGCACAAAATTGACGATCGACTCATCAAAACGGTCACCACCAATGCGCACAGAATCCGAGAACACCACACCATTAAGCGACAGAATGGCGATTTCAGTGGTACCACCACCGATATCAACCACCATAGAACCCACCGCCTCTTCCACCGGCAGACCCGCGCCAATGGCCGCGGCCATTGGCTCTTCAATCAAAAACACCTCGCGAGCACCCGCACTGTAGGCCGACTCCTTAATCGCACGCTTTTCAACCTCAGTGGCCATACAGGGCACACAAATCAAAACGCGGGGACTTGGCGGGACAAAACTCGAAGCGTGGACCTTTTTAATAAAATGCTGAAGCATCTTCTCGGTCACCTGGAAGTCTGCAATAACACCGTCCTTTAAAGGTCGGATCGCAGTGATATTCCCAGGTGTGCGACCTAGCATTCGCTTTGCATCCACGCCGACGGCTTCAATAATCTTCTGCCCCAGATGTTGGCGAATAGCGACTACCGACGGTTCATTGAGAACAATGCCTTTTTCGCGTACATAGATAAGCGTATTTGCAGTCCCCAGATCGATCGAGAGATCACTTGAAAAAAAGCCGCGTATTTTTTTTAACATCTAATCGAGATCCCTAATTTTCAGCCCTGTTTGAGCAATATTGCGGATGTTGTATTTAATCGGTAAATTTAACAGCGGCAACACAGCAGAGCAAGCACTCACTGTGTCTTTTACGTTATTTTTAAAGCATTCTAACTGATCTTTTCACAAGTTGCTGTCATCTGCAGAAAAAGTCGGTAAAAAGCATGTGAAATCAGTGTTATAAGTGCGCAACCCCCTTAACCTGATCCATTCATTTATGGTACCTTACGCGACCTTGCACTGGGCATATCTAACGCAGAGCTAACGGAAAATTTAATGACTATCGAACGCAGTGAAATTGAAAAACTGGCTACGCTATCGCGGATCGCCATCAACGAAGAGACTATCAGTGAAGTGTCCCAGCGTTTGGGCAGTGTTCTCGAACTCGTCGACCAGCTTCAGGCGGTCAATACCGATGGGGTCGAGGCCATGTCTCACCCCATGCAGGCAACTCAGCGACTGCGTAAAGATGAGGTTACTGAGCTCAACAGACGTGAAGCGCTGCAGGCAATCGCGCCAGAAACCGAAGACGGCCTATTTTTAGTGCCCAAAGTCATAGAATAAGCAGACAAATAATGCATAACCTGACTATCGCCGAGCTTGTAAAAGGGCTGCAGAACAAAGAATTTACCAGTGTCGAGCTAACTCAGCACTTTTTAAACCGCATAGCCAACCTTGACCCTGCCTACAATGCAGTGATTACAGTGACTGCCGAGCAGGCACTGCAAGCTGCCGCTGCCGCTGACCAGCGTCTGGCCGCCGGCAATGCGCCGGACCTCTGCGGCGTGCCGATCTTGCACAAGGATATCTTCTGCACTGAGGGCGTGCGCACCAGCTGCGGCTCTAAAATGCTCGATAACTTTATCCCCCCCTACAATGCCACTGTGGTCGAAAACTTCGAGCAGGCCGGCGCTGTCGTGCTGGGCAAAACCAATATGGACGAGTTCGCCATGGGCTCCTCCAATGAAACCAGCTTTTACGGCCCGGTTAAAAACCCCTGGGCAACAGACTCAGTCCCCGGCGGTTCATCCGGCGGCTCAGCAGCTGCAGTTGCAGCGCGGCTTGCTCCCGGCGCCACCGCTACAGATACCGGCGGCTCAATTCGTCAGCCCGCCGCACTCTGCGGCATCAGCGGTATCAAGCCAACCTACGGTCGAGTTTCACGCTGGGGCATGATTGCCTTTGCCTCAAGCCTTGACCAGGGCGGCCCAATGGCCCGTACTGCAGAAGATTGCGCACTGCTGCTTAACTGCATGGCCAGCTATGATGACAAAGACTCCACCTGTATCGACCGCGAAGTGCCTGACTACACAGCCGGCTTAAACAGATCGGTAAAAGGTCTGCGAATCGGTGTACCAAAAGAATATTTCTCTGCAGGATTGCACCAGGGCACCGAACAAGCCGTTCGCGCGGCACTGGCCAAACTGGAAGAACAGGGTGCAGAGCTGATAGAGATCAGTCTGCCAAATTCGGCTTTATCAGTACCGGCCTACTACGTTATCGCACCCGCAGAAGCCTCAGCCAACCTCTCGCGCTTCGACGGCGCGCGCTACGGCTACCGCTGTGAAGACCCAAAAGATCTCGAGGATATGTACTGCCGCAGCCGTGCCGAAGGCTTTGGCGAAGAGGTGCAGCGACGCATTCTGATCGGCACCTACTGCCTGTCTGCCGGTTATTACGATGCCTACTATGGGAAATCCCAGCAGGTGCGCCAGCTGATTCAACAGGACTTTGTAAACGCATTCGAGAATGTCGACCTGATTATGGGCCCCACCTGCCCTTCACCGGCATTTAAATTTGGTTCCAAAGGGGATGATCCGGTTGCTATGTATCTGGAGGATATTTACACCATCGCCACCAACCTGGCGGGCCTGCCCGGCATGTCGATTCCCTGCGGTATGGTTGAAGATAAACCCGTTGGCTTACAAATTATTGGCAACTACTTTGACGAAGCAGGCATCCTCAATGCCGCCCATCAGTATCAGCAGGCCACCGACTGGCATGTTCAGGCACCGGAGGGTATCGCATGAATTGGGATACAGTAATCGGGCTGGAAATTCATGTCCAGTTGGCCACTAAAACGAAAATCTTTTCCGGCGCAAGCACCGCCTATGGTGCCGAACCCAACACCCAGGCCTGCGCCATCGACCTGGCGATGCCTGGAACACTGCCCGTCCTCAACAAGCAGGCGGTTAACTACGCGATTATGTTTGGCCTGGCAATTGATGCCGAGATCGGCCAGGTATCCGCTTTCGAGCGCAAGAACTACTTCTATCCGGACCTGCCCAAAGGCTATCAGACCACACAGCTTGAAAAGCCCATTGTCGGACCCGGCAATGTCGAGATTCAGCTCGGCGATGGCAGCACCAAGAATATTCGCATCCACCACGCTCACCTGGAAGAAGATGCAGGAAAGTCCCTCCACGAAGGCAGCTTTAACAGCCGCTTCTCCGGCATCGACCTCAACCGCGCCGGAACACCGCTGATTGAAATTGTCTCCGAGCCGGACATGACCAACGCCGAGGAAGCGATTGCCTTTGCGAAAAAGATTCACAGCATTGTCACCTCAATCGGCATCTGCGATGGCGAGATGTCTCAGGGCAGCATGCGTTTCGACGTCAATGTCTCGATCAAACCCAGCGGCAGTGAAACACTGGGCACCAGAACCGAAACCAAAAATCTCAACTCGTTTAAATTTATGGAAGAAGCCATCAAGCGAGAAGTCGCGCGACAGATTGATGTGCTTGAAGACGGCGGCAGCATTGTCCAGGAAACGCGACTCTACAACGGTGAAACCAAAGTGGCTCGCTCCATGCGCAGCAAGGAAGAAGCCAACGACTACCGCTACTTCCCCTGTCCGGACCTACTGCCAGTTGTGGTTAGTGACGAACAGGTAGCAGAGTTGCGCCGCAACCTGCCAGAACTGCCCGATGCACGTCAGGCTCGCTTTGTTGAGCAGTACAGTCTCTCAGAGTACGACGCGGGCATACTCAGCAGTGACGCAGCCATGGCCAACTACTTTGAAGCCGTCACCACAGTTTGCAGCAATGCCAAACTGGCGGCTAACTGGACGATGGGCGAGCTCTCAGCACGCCTGAATAACGAAGACCTGGGCATTGCTAACAGCCCGGTCAGTGCAGAACAGCTTGCCGGGCTTATTGTGCGTATTGCCGATAACAGCATCAGCGGAAAAATGGCGAAAGAAGTCTTTGAGGCCATCTGGGCCGGCGAAGGCAGTGCCGATGAAGTTATTGACGCCCGTGGGTTAAAGCAGGTTTCCGATAGCGGTGCTCTGGAGCAAATGGTGGTCGATGTACTGGCTGCCAACCAAGCCATGGTCGATGACTATATCAATACCGATGAAGCCAAGCGCAAGAAAAAGCTCGGCGGCTTTATGGGTCAGATTATGAAAGCATCTAAAGGCCAGGCCAACCCACAGCAGGTCAATCAAATTTTAGCCAAGAAGCTCAATGAGCTTCTATAGTTAAAACAAACGTTAAGAAGCAAAAGTAAAGAAGCAAAAAGGAATCACTTAGTTATGTCATTAAAGAAAGATAAGCAGAAAGTTCTCGGCGAAGTATTTGACGATGCACGGGTAAAAAGCTTTTTAGATTATCAGGCACCGGAGGGTATTAGCACTGACTTCCACCTGCTGGAAAAAGCCTATCGCGGTATGAATATCGACAACTTTGTAACCTTTTTAAATTTCTTTAAACAGGCTGGCTACGACCTCAATGCCACTAATCCCGATGGCAAAACCCTAAAGCAGATTGCCGGGGAGCACGGTCATGGTGAGGATTATGTTAAGGCCCTAAGTGCGGCAGGTGCTGAGTAGTCCGACCTGCCAGAAAGGCATTATTCTTCAGTCACAGGGTTACCTAAAAGGTACAGCGTATCTTTACTAAAATCCTGCTGATTCGGCCACTCCACAGAGCCAAAAGCCACGCGTACCTGCTTAAAGTAATTCTTATCTTTAAGCTCAGAGAAAATCCCTTTATCTAAAAAAGGTGTGACATCAAATTCTTTCAGTTCATCGTTAACAAACTGAATACTTAATTTATAGTCTGCCAAGGGCTCTGCCACTTTAACGTCAGGGTTCATCTCGCACCTACTATACTCGCGTCTACTTTAAAGGCTCTATCTTAAATAATGTATCCCCACTAATGGCCAATTGCCAATCTGCCATTAAATCTTCCTGGTGGATCTCAATCCATGCGTCAACTAGCTTCTGCTTAGATTTTGGTAGTTTGCCTTCTAAAACAAAGCCTTCAGGAATATGTGGCTTATTGTGTCGCTGATTATCGAAATAATACATCCTATAATTAAGCCGTAAAACATTGATATTGTTGGCACTATTCCTCTCCCTGGAATCCTTTTTAAGCAAGCATACTCCACCTGCTGATCATATCCAGCCAACCATTGGCGCATACTCAGCACAAGTGACAGACCATTGGAAAACTCTTATAAAAGCGCCTAGTATATCTTTAAACTATAAAAACAAAGGGGAACAACAATGAATTTTCTAGACAAGTATCAAGAAGAAACCTACGCACTGCTGAGAATCATCAGCGGTTTTCTATTTATCTGGCACGGCACTCAAAAGTTGTTTAACTTTCCCGCCGAATTTCCCTACCCGCTAAACCCATTAATGTATGCAGCTGGCACCATAGAGATGATCGGTGGGGCATTGGTAATGATTGGACTGTTAACCCGCCCTGCCGCCTTTGTCTGCAGTGGCACCATGGCTGTAGCCTACTGGATGGCACATGGCATGAACCACTTTTTCCCAATCCTGAATGGCGGAGAACTGGCAGCGCTTTTCTGCTTTGCATTCTTGTTTATTGCCGCCCGTGGCCCGGGAATCTGGAGCCTCGACAAGTAGATTAAAATGCCCAATAAAGGGCGCTGCAATAGCGCCCTTTATTACACCTATCAACTTCTCACCATAGCTAACCAGGCAACATACTCGCGCATCTGCTACTTTGATTAAAACTGACAGTCAGATCTTTAGACTAAAACTCCATGAGTAATCTAAACTCACTACTCTCTGAAGTCCGCGCCTGCAAAATCTGCGAGCCCCATCTGCCCAATGGTGCACGGCCGGTTTTACAGCTGCATCCCCAGGCAAAAATTTTAGTTGCTGGCCAGGCCCCCGGCCGCAGAGTTCACGCCTCGGATATACCCTTTGATGATCCCAGCGGTGATCGCCTGCGGGACTGGATGGGTATTTCCAAAGAGGTTTTCTACAACCCGCAACAGATCGCTATAGTGCCTATGGGATTTTGCTTTCCGGGAACCGGAAAATCCGGCGACCTGCCACCCAGGCCAGAATGTGCAAAGACCTGGCACCGGCAACTATTTGACCACCTGCCCAATATTGAGAGCAGCATGGTTATTGGAAAGTACGCTCAGGATTACCATTTTTTCCAGGCAAAAAAATCCGTCACCCAGTTAGTAGCAAACTGGCGTGAATACTGGCCCAGGCAAATCCCCCTGCCTCATCCAAGCCCGCGCAATAATCTCTGGCTGCGCAAAAACCCCTGGTTTGAAACTGAACTGGTTCCATTGATACAGGCGCGTCTCAAAGAAATTTTGGCGGCAGATTGATGGTATGCAATCAACCCTTTTATAGAGGCAGATCAATGCAGTATTTAGTTAGCTGAATTAGCTTATCCGGGTCAGTTATTTTTAAGGGAAACACTCGACCATGCTAAAGACTAACCGCCATTTGATTTACTTTGCCGCAAGCCTGTTATCCATACCATTTATTCTCAGCCTGATAATTATTCTTGTGCTGTCAGCTATCCAGTAAGCCAGCCATATTAAATATCATGTCTGGGGCTTTGCAGAACTGCTCTGAATAGTCTAAAAATAGTGGATAAATAACTCACCCACTATTAAGGACTAATTATGGGTTTGGCAGTTTTTGCATTATTTGTATTCTGTGGAATCTATGTGCAGCATCACGGCGTGGTTCAGCACGAAAAACTGAGCCGGAAATTAACCGATCACGCAAATATTTTTGGCCCCATAAACTGTCTTTTCTACAGCTTATCAAAAGTCTATAACCACAGGCTCTACTACCTGTTGCAATACGCTCTATACGCCTGGCTTATCTACTTGATTTTTTTCTGAGGGAGTGATTCCAATAACCGCCTGAAAAGGCTAAAACGAAAGGAACCAAAATCATGTTAAAACCTAATCTATTAGCAATTATTGCTGTATTCGTAGTTTGGTCGATTCTCGACTATTTAATCCACGGTATGTTGTTGCAATCGACCTACGAGGCAACTGCAGATCTATGGCGTCCTATGGAAGAGATGAATGCACTGCTCTGCTATGGCACAAAGCTGGGCTTTAGTATCTGCTTTGTCCTGATTTACGATCTGCTGATCAGTGAGAAATCATTGAATACCGGCATTAAGTTCGGCCTGCTACTGGGCCTCGGTAATGGCCTGATGGGCTTGGGCAGCTATGTCTATATGCCTATCCCGCTGTTGCTGGCAGAAGCCTGGCTTGCAGCTACCATAGTTCAGACGGGTGTATCCGGCGCAATTGTCGGCGCCATTATCAAGAAACCGCAATCCCAAGCTATCTAACTGAGTAATTCGGCCGTCCAGCATCTATACTGCTGCCCAGTTTATTAAAGGTTATTAAACTGGGCAGTGGGGGCGGCCGTATAACAGTCAAATAGTCGACTGTTATCCATGCCGAAAACCGTTAAAAAATCAGATTTTCCTGCCAAGCTCTGCCCTGTTTGCGAGCGCCCCTTTGTATGGCGCAAGAAATGGCAAAAGGTCTGGGATGAAGTACGCTTCTGTTCACAGCGCTGTAGAACCGATGCGCGAAAAAGATAATCTGCGATCCAATTACGCAGCGAAATAAAGACCAACTTTTAAGACCAACTTTTAAGACCAACTTTTAAGACCAACTTTAAGACAAACCCTATGCACACTGACCAAACCCATCATTCTGTAGACGTGCTTATTATTGGTGCCGGCCTCTCCGGGCTCAGCGCCGCTGTTGATCTTCAGAAGGCAGGTCACAATGTGCTGCTGGTCGATAAGGGGCGCGGTCTTGGCGGTCGCCTGGCGGGGCGACGTATTGGCGATGCCAGCTTTGACCATGGCGCGCAGTTTATGACAACCCGCGATTCGCGCTTTGCGGCGACAGTCGAGGGCTGGGTTGCAGCAGGTGTCGCAGAAGAGTGGTATAGCAGCTTCCCCGGATCCTCTACCGAGGGCCATCCTCGCTACCGCGGCGTACCAACTATGACCGCTATTGCCAAAAATCTGGCAACTGATCTTAATATCCTTCGCTCAGTGCGGGTGCTCAATATTGCCCAAGATAACAATCAATGGCTGGCAAATCTCGACAATGGTCAACAAGTCATCGCCAAATCCATGATAATCACCGCACCTGTTCCACAGACCATTGATCTATTAGCAAGCGGTAATATTCAACTCAGTGCCGCCAATCAGGCGCGGTTAGAAACTATTGAGTATGAAGCCTGTATCGCAGTGATGGCAGTTTTAGACGGATCCTCAAAAATTCCCGCCCCAGGGGCAATTGCACTGGAAGATGGCCCTATCGCCTGGATAAGCGATAACCAGCAAAAAGGCGTTTCGAAGATCCCTGCGGTGACTATTCATGGCAGCGGTGTGTTTAGTGCCAAGCATTTTGACCTGGATCGCCAAGCCACCGGCCAACAACTAATTGATGCTGCACTGCCTTTACTGGGTGCCGGCGTCAGCGAATTCCAGGTGCATGGCTGGCGTTACAGCAAGCCCACAGTGGTCGACCCACAACCCTGCATGCTGGCCAGCAGTGACACTCAACTTCCCCCACTGGCACTGGCCGGGGATGCATTTAATGGCCCCAGGGTTGAAGGCGCCGTGGTCTCTGGCTGGGCCGCCGCTGCAGTACTTGCCGGTCTACTTTAATCACCCTGAGCAATCCGCACTTGCCCTAAACTGTTGGTTATAATGCAGCACAAATAATAATTTATAAGCAGCGTTTCACCATGACCACAGAATCAAATTTACACAGCCGCAGCGGTTCTATCTGTGAGCTCTGCTCCAGTAGCGAACAGCTCGAGGTATTTGCCGTACTGCCCTCCGATGAAACAGCTGATCAGTCAATACTGATTTGTGATACCTGCCGTAATCAAATCAACAATCCGCAAACCGTCGATATCAACCATTGGCGCTGCCTTAATGACAGTATGTGGAGCCAGGTGCCTGCAGTTCAGGTAATGGCCTGGCGAATGCTCACCAGACTCAGCGCTGAGGGCTGGCCTCAGGAGTTGCTGGATATGCTATATCTGGATGAGGAAAATCTAGCCTGGGCAAAGGCTACCGGGGAAGGTGAAGTTGATGAAGATGCGGTTATCCATAAAGATTGCAATGGTGCACTGCTAACCGCCGGTGATACAGTGACTCTGACCAAAGATCTCAATGTAAAGGGCACCAGCTTTACTGCCAAGCGCGGCACTGCGGTGCGCAATATCTCGCTGGTACTCAGCAATGAAGAACATCTTGAAGGCCGCGTAAACGGCACCCAGATTGTGATCCTGACAAAATTCGTAAAGAGGGCAAACTAATGGCACAGACAGAACAAGAATTGCGCGTTCAACTCGCCGCCTGCTACCGTATTTTCGACTATATGGGTTGGACTGAACTGATCTACAACCATATTACCGTCAAGCTCCCAGGAGACGAGCATCACTTCCTGATCAATCCCTACGGGCTGCATTACAGCGAAGTAACAGCCTCTAACCTGGTCAAGGTCGATATCGAAGGCAATTTAGTTGAAGAGACCCACTACGCCGTCAATCCGGCTGGTATGATCATCCATACCGCCATTCACGCCGCACGCCCGGATGTGGTCTGTATTGCCCACACCCACACAAATGCCGGCATGGCTATCGCCTGCTCCAAAGAAGGTCTGCGCAACGATAACTTCTACTCGGCCCTGCTGCACAATCGCGTCGCCTACCATGACTTCGAAGGTATCACCCTAATGGATGATGAAAAGCCGCGTCTGGTGGCCAATCTCGGCGATAAAAATATGCTGATACTGCGCAATCATGGCCTGTTGACCTGTGGCCGCAGCATTGCTGAGGCCTTTCATGGCCTGTGGGCCATGCAGCGCTCCTGTGAAGTGCAGGTAGCATGCGACTCTACCGGCAAGCCAATTATTCCCGTCGGCACCGATGTACTGGCCATGACCGAACAGTTAATGACCATGCAGAGTATGGGGCAGCCAGCGGGCGAGCTTGAATTTGCTGCGTTGACAAGAATTATTGACCGGATTGATCCCAGCTATAAGGAATAGAAAGCTATAAGGAATAAATGGGGGGAACATACAACCTTAGGTTCTAGTCAAGCTGGATTACTTATAAACCGACAGAACCAAAAAAGCCCCTGCAAAGGGGCTTCTTACATTTGGCTAAATAAGACCACCTATAAAGAAACTTTCTTGTGCCCAACATCCTGAGGGTTCACATGAGGCTTATTCACACTATAGTCTTTAATTTCCCTATCGTCGCTTAAGTTGTCCATTGATTCAGAAAATCTGTCCTGCTTCCTCCTAATCAATTCCATTGGATCTTTAGGAGAGAACATACCCTGTAAAACTGACTCTTTACCATCACGCATTTGTCACCTCTCGAGTGTTTAACCCAGTTACAGGGGAATTTTTCCAGCCCCTGATAAATTTTAACGTGAGCTCAAGCTCTATTCGCCTACAAATCTCTTTAAGCAATATTGCAACTTGTTTGGTTTCCGTCTCGTCAAACCCCTTAACAAGCTTGTGCGAACTATAAGATGCTATAGAAATAATACTAGCATACATCCGGCCACCACAATTTGCGGAGACCGGATAACAATAAACGCTACCGTTTCCTTTGCGGTCATCACGAGACGACCATACATACTCGTTCTGAGTAGAAGAAATCTGTTTATCTGCAACAAACACTGGTTCACCCGTTGAATAGCATTTATGTGCAGTGCTTCCTGACTTAATCAAATCCTGTGCAGGCGTAGTGTCCACCTGCCATGATCGCTGTGTATCAAAACTGTAGTTCCAGCTGGTTCGTGTCTGCTCAATAATAGTAAAACGCAAGTCTTCTTCAGGAACGTTAAAGTTCTGGGCTAAAAACTCCTGTGCATAACCCAAAATTACATTAATTTGATCTCTGGGATGAGTGATAGACAAAAAAACATCTTCCCCATCGGTAAGCTGGGAAGCCTTGGATTTGAAACGTGTATCCTTGGTTTTAACGATGTAGCCATTCATTCGTATAAAGTTATGCAACAGATCAATATAGCTATCTATGCGCTTGCCAACCGAACTTTCGGCAAAGCCTTTAATTAAACCGATACACAGAGAAATGGCGATCAAGACCTTAAGGGTAACCGCATGAAACTCAGGGTAATCTGTAAATATTTCCTCACTACCACCCCAAAATTCATACCAAGCCATATAAGCAGCGGTAAGTGCAGGAATAAAATTACTAATAAATGGTACTCGAAGAGCCTTTGCGAGACCTGAGCCAACAAACCATTGGGACCACAGTTTCTTAGTTTTTAAGCACGCAAGAGCAAAATTTTTCACCCGCCACCAAGTCACTGCAAAACAAATAACGGACAAAACCGCAAAAGTTAGAAAAAGCAGGGCAATAACAGTACTCAAATCCATTTAAAATATTTAACCAAAGCTAATGTGAAAACTATCACCAGATTGAATATAACCTTAGGATAGATACAGATAGCAATCAAATCTGCTTTAGTAGAAGATCAAAGCGACCTAACCACAACAAAGGCCAGCACACCCAGCCCGACCGTCCAGTAAATATTGGCGGTTTTATAGGCAGCTGCTATAGCCGCTAGTGCACCCCAAAGGTAGGGATTGGATACTGAGGTATCCAGCTGCTGTTGATGAACAAAAAGAATCGGCATAGTGATAGCAGTTAAAACTGCAGGCCCACTATAGCTAAGTAAGTGTTTAATATTAGAGCCCAATCTTACCGGCAAGTGCCCCTCAAGAAACAGATAGCGAGTGCCAAAGGTGATACAGGCCAGCAGTAAAATAGTCAGTATAATCACACCGCTCTCCTTAACTGCTGCACTGTAAAACCGGCAATCATTGCCAATAGAGCGGCAACGACTAGGCCCAGCTCAAACTCCCAAAGACTAAAGATCAGCGAGAAGATCGCCGCGGTAATCACTGCCGCCAGAGTAGGCAGTGTTTTAATCTCTGGAACCACAAGAGCAATAAAGGTGGCAGCAATCGCAAAGTCCAATCCGAGCTCGGTAAGATCTGGCAACGAAGCACCGGCGACAATGCCAATAAAAGTCCACAGATTCCAAGCCAGATAAAAGCTAC
>ERZ1047472.2381-NODE-2381-length-13379-cov-6.052687_pt1 | contig 13379 bp, 12 predicted proteins | sample MGYA00383095_ERZ1047472 | MGnify/ENA primary metagenome ERZ1047472 (study PRJEB29581, sample SAMEA5548365) | metagenome | biome: marine; feature: coastal; material: water | depth 1 m | study: Short-term variability in the microbial, nano- and picoplankton...
CTTCGGCGTCAGCGTCACCCACACCCGTGTTTGGCTCTACGCCTCACCCACCAAAGACCGCCTCATGCTTTGCAAAGGCAGAGTGATAGTAGGCCTTTACCGCGTGGCCAAAAATGATGGGATCCGACACCTTCATCATGGTGGCTTTCAGGTGCAGCGAAAACAAAACACCGGGCTCAGTGCTGGCGATTTGCTCCTGGTAAAAACTAACCAGCGCTTGCTTGCTCATAAAAGCAGCATCAACGACCTCTCCGGCGGACACAGCCACCTTTGATGCCAATGTCTGGCTGGTGCCACTGGCGGCGTGAAAGACTATGCTCAATTGGTCGTCTTGAGCCATCGTCGCCGACACTTCGCTGGCATAAAAATCGCCACCGCTCATGTGCGCTACGTGAGTTTTCGAATCTGCGGACCAAGCACCCATAGAATGGGGGTGTTTTTTGGCGTAATCCTTTACAGCCTTTGTGGCACGACGGTCCGAATTACCCTCACGTAACACCGGGTTAACCGCACTACCCTTGATTCGATCGTAACGCTCTTTGATGTCACGCTCAGCATCGGACTGAGGCTCTTCGGGATATTCTGGCAGCCCATAGCCCTGATCCTGTAGCTCTTTAATCGCCGCCAACATTTGGGGGTTTGACGCACTGATGTTGGGAAGCTTGATGATATTTGCGGCTGGGTCTTGAGTCAGTTCACCGAGCTCAGCTAAGTCATCGTTGATACGCTGCTCTGGCGTCAGCCATTGGGGGAAACTGGCGAGGATTCTACCGGCCAGCGAGATGTCTCTGGTTTCGATTTGAACGCCGGCGGCGTCTGAGAAGGCTTTGATGATGGGAAGAAAAGAAAATGTGGCCAACCTAGGGGCTTCGTCTGTTTCGGTGTAGATGATTTTTTGATCGGTGCTCATATATCCCTCTGATTAGCGCAAATGCTATGCATAGTTACTGCGGCGACTTCCAAATCATGCAAATTGGCGCTCTCGCAGCGTTGTCTCCCACCCCCTCCGGTTTCCGACGCGCTGAAATATAGACTCGCGCCCTGTTTAGTGCAACTCAGCCAGGTTCTTTGCTGCCCTACTTCTTGTGGACACCCTAACTGTTGAGGTGATCAAAAGCCTATTTCTTGAGCGCATCCAACGCCGTCTCCGGGTCCGTCCAGGTCGACGCGCGTTGCCGATCTGCAAGGGTGGATTCAATCCACTTCACACCTTGATCACTGGTTTCTTTTTTCCAGAAAACAGCTCGAGTCTTTAAGTAATCCATCACAAACTCTGCCGCCGCAAAAGCGGCGCTGCGATGGGCGCTTGCCACCACGACCAGTACAATTTGATCCGTTGGATGCATCTCTCCTACTCGATGTATCACCGTCGTAGCCAATAGCGGCCACCTTGTTTCGGCTTCATCAATAATTTGAGAAATGCTGGACTCCGTCATACCGGGGTAGTGTTCTAAGGTCAGGGTTCCCACCCTGCCCCCATCGCCCGCATGAGCGTTATGATCACGCACTAGCCCCACAAACGCCGCTATCGCCCCAGCAGCTTCACCACAATGTTGGCGAGTCTTTTGGTACTGCTCAGCCAGATCAAAGTCGCGTTGCTGAACGTGAATCACTCGATGCATTTGGATTCCTTTACGTCAACCACCGGTTACCGGCGGCAAAAAAGCTATCTCTGCGCCAAGGCTAATATCTTCGCTGCTCGTGCGCCAATCCGACGCTAGGAATTGCTGATTAATGGCTAAGCGAACGCCATCTGCCCAGAGTGCAAGTTTCGCGTCATCGGAGAGTTGAGCAGCGAGAGCATCGCGAAGCTCAGCCACATTACCTGCCACAAGTGCAAGTTGGTCGTGCCCAACATCCTCTCGTAAAGACGCAAAAAACTTAACTGCTACCATGTGTCTGCCGCTGCCAATGCCCACTTTTCCCGCCGACTTTGTCCTCAAGCCCAATAGACTCAATGGTCATACCCTTGTCCACAGCCTTACACATATCATAAATGGTCAGACAGGCGATGCTGACTGCCGTCAGAGCCTCCATTTCCACACCGGTCTGGCCCCGTAGCCGGCAATGGCCCTCTACCCTCAGAACGGTCTCCGAAATCTCTTCAAAGGTCACTGCCACCTTGGTCAGCGCCAAGGGGTGGCACAGGGGTATAAGATCAGAGCACTTTTTTGCCGCCTGAATGCCTGCGATTCGGGCAACCGCCAGCACCTCACCCTTTGCTAGGGCATCACTTTTAATGGCTTTCAGGGTGCTGGCCTGCATTCTCACCGTTCCGCTGGCTGTGGCGGTTCTTTCCGTCACATCCTTACCGCCAACGTCTACCATGTTGGCCTCACCAGAGGCATTGATATGGCTAAATTCCATAAACGATTCCTGAAACGATCTTGTAGGGGTGTCCGAATATCCGCTGTCGGCGTCCGCGCTCTCCAAACGGCGTCCGGTTAGATTATCACGGGCGCACTGTAAGAGTGGACTACTCTGGGGCACAGACCTCAACCAGAGGTCCGAGCGCATCTATGAGGCCGAACAGCCCAACCAAGGGTCGCCCACTCAACCACTGACCCAAGACCCGTCCTAGGCTATGATGCGCACCCGAAATATTGTGACCTGCACTCGTTCCATGCCTAGCAATCAAGCAACCCCCGTCCTGGGCCAAGGGCCCCAGCCCGCACCCAACGCGCCGAAGGTCGTCGTGGGCATGTCCGGAGGCGTCGATTCTGCCGTGGCGGCTCATTTGTTGATGCAACAAGGCTTTCAAGTGGAAGGTTTGTTCATGAAAAATTGGGACGAGGATGACGGCACCGAGTACTGCACGGCGATTACCGACTTAGCCGATGCGGAGCAAGTCTGCCAGCGTCTTGGCATTCAACTGCATACCGCTAATTTCGCCGCTGAGTATTGGGACAATGTATTCAGCCATTTTCTCAACGAGTACCAGAACTGGCGTACGCCGAATCCAGATATCTTGTGCAATCGAGAAATCAAGTTTGAGCAATTCGTGCGTTATGCTGAGACCTTAGGCGCGGATTTCATCGCCACCGGCCACTACATTCGTCGGACACCCATTCCGCAGGCCGATGCCCCCCTTGGTGATCCGAGCCAGCCTCCGGTTGCATTTCTCAAAGGCCGGGACGCGAATAAGGATCAAAGCTATTTTTTACAGGCTGTGCCACGTCACAAGCTAGAACGCTGCCTTTTCCCGCTCGGTGATTGGCAAAAATCGGATATACGCGAGTTGGCTAAATCCTTAGGGCTAGCCAACCACCGCAAAAAGGACAGCACGGGCATTTGTTTTATCGGTGAGCGACGCTTTGCTGACTTTTTAGCCAACTATATCGCCGACACACCTGGCCCCATGCGAGACAGGCAGGGTCGTTATCTGGGCGAACACAGAGGGCTGCACCAGTACACTATTGGCCAGCGACAAGGAATAAACCTGGGCGGAATGCCAGGCCGACCTGAATCCCCTTGGTATGTGATGGCCAAGCAATCGATGACCAACACCTTGTTTATCACACAGGATGAAGGCGACCTTAACGGCGCTTGGCTGCGCGCCACCGACGTAAACTGGTTAGCCGACACGACTTTGCCAATACAGTGCAGTGCAAAGATCCGCTACCGGCAGCAAGACCAAGCCTGCACCGTGGAACCCGGAGCCGACGGCACCTTGGTGGTACGTTTTGACAGACCCCAGCGCGCAATCACCACAGGTCAGTATGTGGCTTTCTACGACGGCGAACGTTTGCTAGGCGGGGCCAATATTGTTCGCCGAGACGAACCTAACCTGCCTCATCACCACACCGACAAAACCTAAAAACACTTCTTGGAGAAATTGCACATGTCCGATTTAGATCCGGTTTTTGCCATAGGCGCAGCAGATGGCCGATATCGTTCCAAGGTCCAGGACTTGACTCCCATCGTCAGTGAATTCGGCCTCATGAAATACCGTGTGGAAGTGGAATGCGCTTGGGTGTTGTTTCTCGCCCAATGCCCGGGGGTTGAGGAATTTGAGCCCCTAGACACCGACGATGCCCAATATGTGGCCGACATTGCCGCGAACTTCGACGAGCAATCTGCCCAACGCATCAAGGCCTTGGAGGCCACAACCAACCACGACGTCAAAGCCGTCGAATACTTCCTTAAGGAAGCCTTTGCCCAGCGCCCAACGCTACAAACCGTTAACGAGTGGATCCATTTCGGTTGCACGTCGGAGGACATTAACAACACCGCCTACGGTCTGATGATTAAAAACGCACGGGACAGCGTTTTACTGCCTCATATGCAGGGACTAATCGAAACTCTGGATCAATTAGCCCAAGCCAATGCGGACTTGCCCATGCTGTCCAGAACCCACGGGCAGACAGCTTCCCCCACCACTCTGGGGAAAGAAATCAAGAATGTCGCCGCGCGCCTGCAGCGCCAAAAAGCGCAACTTCAGTCCCTTGAGATACTTGGCAAATTCAACGGCGCCGTGGGTAACTTCAATGCCCATTTGGTAGCTTATCCAAACTTAGATTGGGCAAGTCTGTCTGACCAATTCATCAGTAGCTTAGGGCTCAGCAACAACCCTTGGACGACTCAAATTGAGCCACACGACTACATAGCCGAAGTCTCTCACTGCATAATCCGTTTCAACCAAATCTTGTTGGATTTTGACCGCGATATATGGAGCTACATCTCCATTGAGTATTTCAAACAGCGTAAGGTCGAGGGCGAAACCGGCTCATCGACCATGCCTCATAAGATCAATCCAATAGATTTTGAAAACTCCGAGGGCAACATCGGTATCGCCAACGCTCTGCTGGACCATATGGCCAGCAAGCTGATGGTTTCCCGCTGGCAGCGGGATCTATCTGACTCAACAGTGCTGCGAAACTTGGGTACCGCATTTGCTCACTGCGCCATCGCCTACCAAGCAACCCTAAAAGGGTTGTCGAGATTGGACGTCAATCCTGAGGCTATTGGTCGCGACCTCAACAACAGCTGGGAGGTACTGGCCGAAGCAGTCCAAACCGTCATGCGTAAATTTGCCATGCCCGAGCCCTACGAGCAGCTCAAAGCCGCAACTCGAGGACGGCGGCTGTCGGCTGAGGTCTATCAAGAGATCCTGCAAGAACTGAATCTACCTGAGGCTGCCATGCAGGAACTTGAAGGTCTTACGCCGGACAGCTATATCGGTACCGCTGCAGCCTTAACCCGAAAACCACTGCCCTAAGTAGCAGGAAAACGTTGCCAGACGCGACGACACCGACCAGTACCGACTTTCCAATGCTGGAGCCTCAGGGGGAATCACGGCACAATGCCCGGCCCCAGAGAGACTGAATTACACGACTGTTAAAGCGAAGAAAACCCTATGAATCACAACTTCCGAAAACCTCTGAACGGCACCAAACTGGATTACTTTGATACCGAAGAAGCAATCGAAGCCCTTAAACCCGGTGCTTATGCGGGCCTGCCTTATACGTCCAAGGTGTTGGCGGAAAATCTGGTTCGGCGTTGCGCGCCGCAAGACTTAAATGCCGCTCTGGGCCAAATCATCCACCGCAAGCGAGACATCGATTTTCCTTGGTTTCCGGCTCGGGTGGTTTGCCACGATATTTTAGGTCAAACGGCCCTTGTAGATCTGGCTGGCCTACGGGATGCCATCGCTGCCAAAGGCGGTGATCCAGCCAAGGTCAATCCTGTGGTACCGACTCAGCTTATCGTCGACCACTCGTTAGCAGTGGAACACGCGGGATTTGAAGAAGACGCTTTCGAGAAAAACCGCGCCATCGAAGACCGCCGCAACGATGACCGTTTTCACTTCATTAACTGGACCAAGACAGCCTTTGAGAATGTGGATGTGATCCCACCGGGCAATGGCATCATGCACCAGATCAACCTGGAGCGGATGTCTCCGGTAGTTCATGACCGCGATGGTGTTGCCTTTCCTGACACCTTAGTCGGAACAGACAGCCATACCCCTCATGTGGACGCTCTTGGCGTTATCGCCATCGGCGTTGGTGGTCTTGAGGCCGAAAGCGTGATGCTGGGACGAGCCTCTTATATGCGATTACCCGACATCGTAGGGGTAGAACTGGTGGGCAAGCGGCAGGAAGGAATCACCGCTACCGACATCGTGCTGGCCATCACCGAGTTTTTGCGAGAAGAACGGGTTGTCTCTTGCTATCTGGAGTTCTTTGGTGAGGGCGCTGCAGATTTGACCTTAGGCGATCGGGCCACCATATCCAACATGACACCGGAATTCGGTGCCAGCGCGGCCATGTTCTACATTGACGAGAAGACAACCGACTATCTTCGCCTTACCGGGCGCAGCGACGAGCAAGTGGCGTTGGTGGAGACCTATGCCAAAACCACCGGCCTTTGGGCCGATCATATGCAGGCCGCCGAGTACGAGCGTGTGCTGCGTTTTGATCTGTCCAGTGTTGGGCGCAACATTGCTGGCCCGTCCAACCCTCATCGGCGAGTGGCCACAACAGACTTAGCGTCCCAGGGCATCGCCGGGACCGTTGAAACCGAAGAAGGCTTGATGCCTGACGGTGCCATTATCATTGCAGCCATCACCAGCTGCACCAACACCAGCAACCCACGAAACGTCATCGCCGCAGGTCTGCTAGCACGCAACGCCAACGCCAAGGGCCTAACACGCAAACCTTGGGTAAAAAGCTCCCTAGCGCCGGGTTCTAAAGCCGTACAGCTTTATCTAGAGGATGCCGCATTGTTATCCGAGCTGGAACAGCTGGGTTTTGGCATCGTGGCCTTTGCCTGCACCACCTGTAACGGGATGAGCGGCGCCTTGGACCCAGCCATTCAGCAAGAGGTCATTGATCGGGATCTTTACGCCACTGCGGTTCTATCCGGCAACCGCAACTTTGACGGCCGCATTCATCCCTACGCCAAACAGGCATTCCTAGCATCCCCGCCTCTGGTCGTAGCCTATGCTATTGCCGGCACCATTCGATTTGATATCGAAAAAGACGTTCTGGGTACGGACCCGTCGGGCAACCCGGTGCGCTTGATCGACATTTGGCCAACGGATGAAGAGATCGACGCCATCGTGGCCAAGAGCGTCAAGCCAGAGCAGTTTACAGCGGTCTATGAACCCATGTTTCTGAACGTGAAAGATGTGACTGACTCGACGGACCCACTCTACGACTGGCGCCCCCAGAGCACCTACATCCGGCGGCCCCCGTACTGGGAAGGTGCCTTGGCAGGCACACGGTCTTTAACGGATATGCGACCCTTGGCGGTATTGGGCGACAACATCACCACGGATCATCTATCCCCGTCTAACGCGATTATGATGGACAGCGCTGCGGGTGAGTATCTGCACAAAATGGGTTTGCCTGAAGAAGACTTTAACTCTTACGCCACCCATCGCGGTGATCACCTTACTGCTCAACGCGCAACCTTTGCCAACCCCAAACTGCTCAACGAGATGGTTCAGGAAAACGGTGATATCAAACAAGGATCTTTGGCACGCATCGAGCCAGATGGCCAAGTGGTACGCATGTGGGAAGCCATTGAGACTTATATGGAGCGCAAGCAACCCTTAATCATCATTGCCGGAGCCGACTACGGTCAAGGCTCTTCCCGAGACTGGGCTGCCAAAGGTGTCCGGCTAGCCGGCGTAGAGGCCATCGTGGCCGAAGGATTCGAACGCATCCACCGAACCAATTTGGTCGGCATGGGGGTCTTGCCCCTGGAATTTAAAGCTTCCGAGACTCGACAAACCTATGCCATCGACGGCACCGAAACCTTCAGCGTCCTTGGCGAGCCAGCACCGGGGGCAGACCTAAGTGTGGTGATGACCCGCCGCAATGGTGAACAGGTACAAATACCCACCACCTGTCGGCTGGACACCGCCGAGGAGGTTTCAATCTACGCGGCCGGTGGCGTGCTGCAGCGATTCGCCCAGGACTTTTTGGAAGCTTCGGCGGGCTAAACGAGGAAAAACCATGAGCTCAGGACAAATACGGGTTGCCGCCACCTACATACGCGGCGGCACCAGCAAGGGCGTATTCTTTAATCTAGCAGAACTACCCTTGGCAGCTCAGGTGCCTGGTTCGGCGAGAGACGCACTGCTGCTGCGAGTTATTGGCAGCCCGGATCCCTACGGCAAGCATACCGACGGTATGGGTGGGGCCACCTCTAGCACGAGTAAAACCGTCATTGTCAGCCCCAGCGCGCAAGACGGACACGATGTGGACTATCTGTTCGGCCAAGTCTCCATTGATCAACCCTTTGTGGATTGGAGCGGCAATTGCGGCAACCTTTCTGCTGCCGTGGGCCCTTACGCCATAGCCCAAGGCATGTTGCCCGCAGATCGCATTCCTCAGGACGGCATTGCCGAGGTTCGTATCTGGCAGGCGAATATCGGTAAAACCATTATCAATCGCGTGCCTATGATTGGCGGCCAAGTGCAAGAAACCGGGGACTTTGAGCTGGACGGTGTAACCTTTCCTGGAGCAGAAATTGCTGTGGACTTCCTTGATCCGGCTGACTCGGATGGAGGTGCTATGTTTCCAACCGGCAATCTGGTGGATGATTTGGAAGTACCCGGTGTCGGGACGCTGAAGGCAACACTGATCAACGCGGGGATCCCAACGATTTTTCTAAACGGATCCGAACTGGGCTATACCGGCTGCGAACTTCAAGATGATATCAATGGTTCCGCTGAGGCTCTGGCACGGTTCGAAACCATCCGCGCTCATGGGGCTATTAAGATGGGGCTTATTGATCGCGTAGAGGAAGCTCAGGCGCGGCAACACACCCCCAAGGTGGCTTTCGTTGGCCCCTCTGCGACCTATCAAGCGTCCAGCGGGAAAGACGTCGAGGCTTCTAGCATCGACTTGGTCGTGCGCGCCCTTTCCATGGGAAAACTCCATCACGCCATGATGGGTACCGCGGCAGTCGCCATCGGCACAGCGGCAGCTATTCCTGGCACCTTGGTGAATCTTGCCGCCGGTGGCGGCCAGCGCAATGAGGTCACCTTTGGCCACCCCTCTGGCACGCTAAAAGTAGGTGCCGAAGCGTCATTGAACAACGATGAATGGAGGGTCACTTCCGCCAGTATGAGCCGAAGCGCGCGAATTCTGATGGAAGGTTGGGTTCGAGTGCCTGGAGACGCTTTCTAACCATCCTAGGCGGGTGTCCTTCGCCTCGTCTGCTTAATTTCGTCGTCTTAACCTGGTTGTAGCCGTGTCCGGCCGGTTGCGCCAGAGAGCAGCCACCCACCGGCCCAACTTGCAGCTGGTGCCATTGGCTTGCTCTTCTCATGAGTCGACTCAACGCGGGGCAATCCGGGCACAGTTGCCAGTCAGACGGGTATTCACCCGTCCGCCAGCCGGTATGCCCGCTTCTAACGCTCCGCTATTGGCTTAAGCACTCGAGGCTCTGGCCCAACATAATCGGCACTGGGCCGGATAATGCGGTTGTTTTCGCGCTGCTCCATCACATGGGCACTCCAGCCTGAAACTCGAGAGCAAACGAAGATCGGCGTAAACAACTTAGTTGGTATCCCCATGAAGTTGTAGGCGGATGCGTGAAAGAAGTCGGCATTAGCAAACAGTTCTTTTTCGTCCCACATGACCTTTTCAATGGCACAGGACACTGGATACAACACCGAGTCGCCTACCTCATTGGCGAGCTTTTCAGCCCACTGCTTGATGATCACGTTGCGCGGATCCGACGTGCTGTATATGGCGTGTCCGAAGCCCATGATTTTCTCTTTACGCTCCAGCATGCCCAACAATCCGCTGGTAGCTTCGTCGGCAGTTGTGAACTTTTCGATAAGTTCCATTGCCGCCTCATTGGCACCGCCATGCAGCGGACCGCGCAGAGAGCCGATGGCACCAGTGACGCAGGAATGCATATCCGACAGAGTGGATGCACAGACCCGAGCGGTAAACGTCGACGCGTTGAACTCATGCTCGGCATAAAGGATGAGGGATACGTCCATAACCCGTTGATGGAGAGCACTGGGCTTTTTACCGGTCAACGTCTCGAGAAAATGCCCCGCCAGTGAGTCCGCATCGGTATCGGTATCGATTCGCACGCCATCGTGACTGAAGCGGTACCAGTAGTTAATGATGCCGGGTAAGGCACCAAGCAGGCGATCGGCTACGTGCTGTTGATTCTCAAAATCTCCCTCAGGCTCAAGGTTACCCAACATGGAACAACCGGTTCGCATGACATCCATAGGATGAGCTGATGCAGGAATTCGCTCTAGCACCTCTAACAAGGTTGCCGGCAGCTTACGATTACCCTTGAGGACCCGGTGATAATCCGCCAGCTGGGTAGCATTTGGCAACTCGCCATGGAAAATCAGATAGGCGACCTCTTCAAATGTCGCATTGTCTGCTAGGTCGGTAATGTCGTAACCGCGGTAGGTCAACCCTGTGCCGCTTTTACCCACCGTGCACAGTTCAGTACTACCGGCGCTTTGTCCGCGAAGCCCCGCTCCGCCAAGTTTCTTCTCAGCCATCAAAATTCTCCTTTGCTACTGAATCTTTGTTATCGAGCAATCAAATGAACGCTTCAGGAAGCCTTCGATTGATCGGCAAAAAGCTCATCTAATTTTTCTTCATAGGCGTGGTAGCCCAAGAAATCGTACAACTCCATGCGAGTTTGCATTGTGTCCACAACACTTGCCTGGCTACCTTCGTCCTTTAACGCTTGGTAGACAGTCAAGGCCGCCTTATTCATGGCGCGAAAAGCGGACAGTGGATAAAGGGCCATGGCAATACCAACCGCCGCCAGTTCATCTACGTGGTATAGCGGCGTTTGACCAAACTCAGTCAGATTGGCCAGCACAGGCACCCCGGCTGCCTCGATAATGGGACGATACATATCAATTTCCGTCATCGCCTCGGCGAATATCGAGTCTGCACCAGCCTCAGCGAAGGCTCCGGCTCGATCAATTACCGCGTTAAGCCCGTCCACAGACAGCGCGTCCGTTCGGGCCATCACGACAAAATCCGGATCGGTTTTTGCGTCCACTGCCGCCTTGATGCGATCGACCATTTCTTGAACAGAAACGATGGCCTTGTTAGGCCGGTGACCACAGCGTTTTTGGGATACTTGATCCTCGATATGCACAGCGGCAGCCCCAGCTGCGGTCATATCTTTGACTGTTTTTGAGATATTAAAAGCGCCACCCCATCCCGTATCAATATCCACCAATAAGGGTAAGTCAGTTGCCCCGGTAATGCGGCGAACGTCTTCAAGCACGTCGTTGAGAGAAGTCATACCTAAATCGGGAAGACCGTAGGAGGCATTGGCAACGCCGCCACCGGAGAGATAGATGGCCTGATGACCAACACGTTCGGCCATTAACGCCGTATAGGCGTTGATGGTGCCCGGAATCTGCAGTGGCGTCGGCGCAGCAGCACTAATTGCCGCTCGAAACTTTTTACCTTGGCTCATATAACACCCTCCCTTAGTTGAACCTACCCTGAATACTGGGCCCACATGATAACTGAATTGGTCGCCTAGATCCTGCCTGGCCCCTCTCTAAGACTGTCGGCCAAGGGGCGAGAACGTATTTCACCCTGCTGAACCGGTTACCCTTAATTACTTCGTTTGGTCGAAAGGCGCTTGCCGACCCTCACTAGACTAGAAGTTGGCCTGAGCATGGAGGATTAGCTGCTGGAGTTCGGCGTAATCTGCGGCCAGTGGATATTGTGGAAATTGTGCGCGTACGTTTTCGGGGGCCTGGAAAAAGATCCCAGCATGGGCCTCTTCCAACATTGACACATCATTGAACGAGTCCCCTGCCGCCACGACCTTGAGCTCAAGGCTTTTGAAGGCTTTGACCGAACAACGCTTTGGGTCCGACTGCCGCAGGGTGTAACCGACAATGCGATCATCGCGGACCTGCAGCTTGTGGCATAACAAAAAGGGCTCGTCCAACTGGGCCATCAGGGGCGCTGCAAACTCGTAAAAGGTGTCCGAGATGATGGCCACCTGGAAATTCAGTCGTGCCCAGCGAAGGAACTCCACCGCACCGGGCAATGGACTCAACTTGGCAATTTCTGTCTGAATTTGGCTCAGCGTAATTCCATGCTCCTCAATGATGGCTAACCGATAATTCATCAAGTCATCATAATTAGGGATGTCCCTCGTGGTCTTAAGTAGTTCGGGTATTTGCGTTTCTCGCGCCACCGCCTGCCAAACTTCCGGCACCAGCACACCCTCCAAGTCCAAACACAATACGTCCACGGCCTACCTCAGAAAAAATTTGGCGTAAGCATATAGCAACAGGGTATTTTTTTTGAATTTTTCGTGCTGGTAACGTGCGCACCTTGTTGATCAAAGCGAAACCAAGAGCAAGAACACCACCATGAACATCGATGCCACAAAGACTGCCACCACCAGCCAATTGAGCACAAAAATTGCACAAACCGAAGAGTTGTTGGGCAAAGCTCTAACTGAGTTCGGCCAAGGCCAGATCGCCCTATCCTTTAGCGGCGCTGAAGATGTGGTACTCATTGACCTAGTGCAAAGCCTCGGTCATCAAGTTGACGTATTTTCCCTCGACACGGGGCGTTTGCCGATCGAGACCTACGAATACTTGGAGACTGTGCGGAACCACTACCAGCAGCCTATCGAGCTGGTTTACCCCGCACCCGAGGGCGTTGAAGCCCTGGTCAAAGCCAAGGGCTTGTTCAGTTTTTATCAGGACGGACACCAAGAATGCTGCGCCGTCAGAAAAGTACAGCCGTTACGTCGAAAGCTGGCCACCCTCGACGCCTGGATTACCGGTCAGCGTCAGGATCAAAGTGTCACGCGCAGCGAAATCCCCCACCGCCAGAAGGATTCAGGTTTTTCAACTGACGAACACGAGCTGATTAAGTTCAATCCATTAGCGCTCTGGTCTTCTGCAGAAGTTTGGCAGTACATACGCGACTACCAAGTACCCTACAACCCGCTGCACGACCGAGGCTTTGTCTCTGTGGGCTGCCAACCCTGCACCCGGGCTGTGGGCCCCTACGAGCACGAGCGCGCTGGACGTTGGTGGTGGGAGGAAGCGACGCAAAAGGAATGCGGCCTGCACGGCCAGAATGTGATCCCGCTGACTCACGTTTCCTGAGGAAATTCCGGCATAACGCCTTGAGCGCACAAACATGAAACATCTTACCTTCGTCAAGAAAATACAGCCCGATGGCAACCCTTGCCCAAAGTGCATGCAGGTTGAGGAGCGATTGGATCGGGCTGGTTTTCTTCAGCGCATTGACGATATTGTGATCGCCAGAGAGGACGACCCCCAATCCCCAGGAGCCTTGCTGGCGGCGAAACACGGGGTGCACCAGGCACCGTTCTTTATCGTTACCGACGACAGCTCTGGCGAACTACAGCAGACGATCTATACCGTC
>ERZ1047472.2382-NODE-2382-length-13376-cov-20.225509_pt1 | contig 13376 bp, 11 predicted proteins | sample MGYA00383095_ERZ1047472 | MGnify/ENA primary metagenome ERZ1047472 (study PRJEB29581, sample SAMEA5548365) | metagenome | biome: marine; feature: coastal; material: water | depth 1 m | study: Short-term variability in the microbial, nano- and picoplankton...
TCTTCATGCAAATTATTTTTCATTTTCCACACGTAGTCACTAAAAACTTTCGGCCCAAATACGATGGAATTAAATGGATTAACAATAAAGAAGATTATGATAACTGGTGTCAAGGAAAAACCGGGTATCCGTTAGTAGATGCTGGAATGAGACAATTAAATGAAACAGGATACATGCACAATCGAGTTCGAATGGTAACTGCTGGCTTTTTGTGTAAGCATTTGTTAATTGATTGGCGTTATGGAGAAGCCTATTTTGCAAAAAAACTATTGGATTATGAGCTTTCTTCAAACAATGGAAATTGGCAATGGGCAGCAGGAACAGGATGTGACGCTGCTCCATACTTTAGAATATTCAATCCCATTGAGCAGTTAAAAAAGTTTGACAAAACCCTAACATATACCAAAAAATGGGTTAAAGATTTTGACACTCTTGAATATCCAAAACCCATCGTGGATCATAAATATGCTAGAAACAGAGCATTAGAAGCATATAAAAAAGGAATAAATTAATTTAAAGATTAAAAAATGAATAAAAGTTATGTTGTAATAGGAGGTTCCTCCGGAATTGGTAGAGAACTTGTCCAACTTTTAGAAAAAGAAGGAAATAATGTATTTGCTACCTATCATGAAAATGTTATGAATAGTCATGGGAATATTCGATATCAAAAGCTAGACGTTTTAAGTGACCTCCTAGATTTAGAACCACTCCCGGAACAAATAGACGGATTGGTTTATTGTCCAGGAAGTATCAATTTAAAACCATTTAAACGGTTTTCAGATGACGATTTTGTAAACGATTTTAAACTACAAGTAGTTGGAGCTACGAGAGTTATTAAATCATTACTCCCAAAATTAACAAAAGCAGGTAACTCCTCTATTGTGCTATTTTCTACAATAGCTGTTCAAAATGGATTTAATTTCCATTCTCAAGTTGCAGTCTCAAAAGGAGCTATCGAGGGCCTAACCAGATCTTTATCTGCTGAATTTGCACCAAAAATAAGAGTCAATGCAATAGCACCTTCATTAACAAATACTCCTTTGGCAGACAAATTTTTAAATACACCACAAAAAATGGAAGCGCAAGCAGAGAAAAATCCATTAAAAAAAGTAGGAACAGCAAGAGATATTGCCGAGGCGGCTACCTATTTACTCACTAACAAATCCTCATGGATTACAGGACAAATACTTCATGTAGATGGTGGATACTCAACTATAAAATAAACTTAAAACAAAAAGCTATGTTTAAACTATTTAAAAAGAAAAGTGAATTGGATATACTTAATTCTAAGTATCGTAAACTTTTAGAAGAATCTCATAAATTCTCGAATATTAATCGAAGGCTAAGTGATGAAAAAATTGCAGAAGCAGCAATCATCTTAGATAAAATTCAGCGTATTGAAAAGGTTCAGTTTCAAGCATAAACTCTGAAATCATTTACTAAGTGACGGTGATGCCAAAAAATAATTTTCAACTGAAAAGTTACATCGTCGAATGTATTGGAAAAAAATTAATACTTTGCTGGTTTACCATTGGTTGACGATTTTTTAATAAAAACTCTTAAGTCTTCATTAGCCTTGATTAAATCTTCGTTACGTAAATACATCATGTGACCACTTCGATATCCTTTGAATGTCATACGATCTTTCATTTTACCACTGGGATCTATTTGTGATAGGGTATATTTAGCCGCGAAATAGGTAGTAGCGCCGTCATAATAACCAGATTGGTTTAATACTTTTAAATAAGGATTAGTGGCCATAGCCTTTCGTAATCCTTCTCTTGTTTCATTATTTCTTCGATCCCAAGGGTGTACATCTCCAAACATATTGTACTTAATATCTGTATTAAAATTTAATTCAGATTTAATATAATGATTGATGGCCGGTGTAAAAGAATGCAACCAAGAGGTTAATTCTGGACTATAATCTGGGCTCGTGCCAGCATTTTTTCTGTCAATTCCTAAATATCTAGAATCTAATCTCCCTATGGTATAGCCTGTTTTATCTCGCATTAACTCTTTCCAAAAAAAACTAGTGGGCACTTCTAAATTATGATTGAGAATTGATTTTTTACTCAAACCAGAATAAAAAGACATTTTTTCAGCCACCCTATTTCTTTCTTCGTCTGTTATGTTACTACCTTTAGCAAGAGCCGGCATCAAAGTATTAATAGCATAATTTTCAGATTCAGGAAGGATATCCAATAAATCTTTATTCTGTAATTCTGGTGGTAACACTTTATGATACCAAGCCGCAGCAGTAAAATAAGGTAAGTTAATTGCAGAGTATATAGGTTGATTGGTACTATATAACTTATAGTCAGCCGGAGAAACGAGGATAACACCGTTTAAATACATCCATTGAGAGCTCTGTAATTCGTGAGATAATCCCATAACACGAGTACCTCCATAACTTTCACCAATAATATATTTTGGGGACTCCCAGCGATTGTGTCTTGATACAAATGTATTTACCCACTCAGCAAGGTACTTAATGTCAGCATTAATACCGAAAAACAACTTTTTATCAGGCATTTTTCCCTCGCTATCAGGAATCATTCTAGAATACCCTGTATTTACAGGGTTAACGAAAACAATATCTGCTACATCAATTATAGAATTTGGATTTGCTTTAAATCCATATGGTTGTATAGGATTTCCTTCTTCGTCAATATTAAGTATTCTAGGGCCCGTATAAGCAATATGCATCCAAACAGAAGCAGAACCCGGCCCTCCATTGAATGATATAATTAAAGGTCTTTTTTCTCTATTTTTTATATTATCTCTAGTATAATAGGTATAAAATAGGGATGCCATAGGATCACCATTTTTATTCCAAACAGGTTGCATTCCTGTTTCAGCCGTATAAGAAAAATTTTGCCCTTTGACTGTGGTGTTGTGTGAAGTTTTAACCAAGGTATCTACCGGAATAATTCTATTTTGTGCAAACGAAAAAGTAAATCCAATTAAAAGTACAAACGTAATTATATTTTTTTTCATCTAAATATTATTTCTGATTTTGAAGGCTAAATATAAACAATGAGTACAATTAACTATGTTAAAATTAAATTTTAAAAACAAAAAAAGAAGAAACTATTTTAAAATTCAATCAAAATTGTATTTTAGTGAAAATTTAGAAAATGAAAAATTCTTTACTAATAAATTTTATTATTGCGATATTATTTTTGGTGTCGTGTGGTAGCGACGATGACGGAATGTCAAACATTGACAATCAAAATCCAACAGCTCCTCAAGAGCTCATCGCATCAAATATTACAGAAAATTCTTTCGATCTAAATTGGAATGCAGCAACCGATAATGTAGAAGTTACAAATTACAAACTATACATTGATGGAACCAATGTCCAAACCATCAATAACGAGACTACAGCAATTGTGTTAGGATTAACACCTGGAACCTCGTATGACATTAATGTCACTGCTTTGGATGCAGAAGGAAATGAATCTAATCAGAGTAATAGTTTAATGGTTGAAACTTTAGTTGCGCCATTAATTTTTAAAAACTACTTGTCAGAAATGGGTGTTTTTAGTGGTGATTTAAAAAGCTTAACTCCTGCAGAAAATGTACATCTTTATGATTTAAATAGTCGGTTGTTTACAGATTACGCTCACAAGCAACGTTTGATAAGAATGCCTGAGGGAGAAGCTATGCAGTATAACAACAATAGTTTACTACCTATCTTTCCTGATAATACGTTGATTTCTAAAACCTTTTATTATTACGAAGATGAAAGTAACACCAATTCTAATAAAATTATTATTGAAACAAGAGTCTTAATAAAGACCCAAGGAACTTGGAAAGTAGGGGAATATCTTTGGAATAATGAAATGAATGAAGCTGTTTATACAGAGCAAGGAAGTACGACCCCTATCACTTATCTAAATACAGAAGGAGTTACTCAAGAAGTTCAATACCAAATACCATCAAAAGACGACTGCATCACTTGTCATCATATATATGACGACACAACCCCCATTGGACCCAAACTGAGAGCAATGAATTTCAATCCTCAAAATGAAGAAACTTCAATAAATCAATTACAATATTTTATAGATATTGGATTGTTAGAAGGCATCTCAGATATTTCAAGTATAGAGGTACTTGCAGATTGGGAAGATGAAATTAATTTTGATATTTTTGAAAGGGGAAGGTCTTACATTGATATCAATTGTGCGCATTGTCATCAACCAGGTGGTTACGTACCAACTGGATTTTTATTAGATTTTAGATTGGAAACTGATTTTGTAACAACTGGCATCTATTCTCATAGAGGTCAAATTGAAAGTCGCATTCAAAGCACAACACCCACCTATTTAATGCCTCAATTAGGAAGATCATTAGTCCATGATGAAGGAGTGACAATGTTATTAGAATATTTAGAAGCCATTGAGGATTAATTTTTTGGCTTAATTCTTGTTGTTTAAAATGAAAAATGTTTAAAATGAAAAATATATTCTCATTAGCCATCCTTGCTTCTTTTATATTGTTTAGTTCGCAATCTTTATCTGCACAAAGTTTAAAACAGAATCAAGATAGACCAGAGGTCTTAGCGAATAACGAGTTACAAATATTAACTAATGAATTAGATTTAAACGATATTCAAAGACGTACTTTGTTCAGAGCTCTAGTAACTAAAGAAGTTAGTTTCCGAAAATCTGAGCTTAACGAAAACAAAACTACGATGGAGATAGATAAAAAAAAGGCAAATGACGATTTTCATTCTCAAATGAAAAAGACGTTAGATCCAGACCAATTTGAAAAATGGAAGAATGAGCTCAATAATTAATTAAGCGTAACTTTCATTTATCTTATTTTACTGTAGGTTTAATACCTGGCCCACATCTATAGTGTTACTATCTAAATCATTATACTTTTTTAAAGTATCTACGGTAAGATTAAACTTTTTAGAAATACTATATAGGGTATCTCCTTTCTCGACGACATAGGTTTTAATATTTGAAGATTTTTTTTCTTTCTTTTTTGATTTCTTTTTACCTAATACTTCCTCATCGTAAATATAGAGCTCATATGTCTCTATTATTCGAATCAATTTATCAGGATATTTAGGATCTGTAGCATATCCGGCTTTTTTCAATCCTTTAGCCCAAGATTTGTAATCATCTTTCTTATATTGAAATAAATCATTATATCGAGATCGTTGTGTTAAAAATAAAGAATGATCTCTGAAAGAATATTTTGGATCTTTATACTTTCTGAAACATTCTTGTAATTTATCATCATCATGATAAACACGCCCACCAGTCCATCCTTTATGACATTTTATCCCAAAATGATTATTAGATTTTGCACTCAATTCACCTCTCCCTGCACCACTTTCTAATATTCCTTGAGCAAGTGTTATACTTGCAGGAATTCCATACTGTAGCATTTCTTCTTTTGCGATAGGACTATAGTTTTCTATATACAAAATAACCGTTTCCTTATAAGTAATGTTCTTTGAGGGAGGCTTGATTTCTTTACTTAACGACTCGCCTTTTTTTTCTACAATTAACTTTTCTGCGGGAATATGTTTTTTTTTGGAAGTAGCGATCGTATTTTTTTTTGCTCTACATCCTACGATAAGTAGGCAACACAACGCTACCATTTTAAATGAATTAAAAGTCATTTCAAAAGTTTAATTAAAAAATCAATCATATGATAAAACTCAATCTACTACAGAATAGTGTAGATTCTTAAAATTTCAGTTAAATTAAAAAAAAATCAGGAATCATCAATATTTATGAGATGAATTATTTTGTAAAGATTATTTAATTAAAGGAAGGTTTTTCTTTTTTAAAATATTATTCATCCCTACAATACCCTGTAGACCACCTGTGTGAATGCAAAGAATTGAACTTTTTTCCTTTATCAGTCCTTTTTTAATTAACTCTATAATTCCAAACATCATTTTTCCAGTATAAATTGGGTCTAGGGGTATCGCTGTAACCTCTTTAAAAGAGTTCATAAAGTTGATGAGTTGTGTATTTACTTTAGCATAACCTCCAAAACAATAATCATCTAACAATTTAAAATTTGATTTATGGGTATATTTATTAATTTCCGATAATTGAAAGGTTCCCTTAAGTGCAGAAAAACCGATCACATTTTGAGAATTTTTTGAAGATTTTATGAGTCCTGCTAGAGTTCCTCCCGTACCTACAGAGGCACAAATAAAATCATAATTTAAATCTTCTTTTTTTAATATTTCCGAACAACCTTTTATGGCCAACTGATTGGTTCCCCCTTCAGGGATTAAATAAAATTTCCCGAATTTAGTTTTCAAAATATCGATAAAAGCCTTTTCAGTTTTTAACTGATAATCTTTTCGTGAAATAAACAAAAATTTCATTCCACATTTTTTTGCAAAAAGTAAAGTGGCGTTCAATTCGACTTTATCAATTAATTCTTCTCCGCGGATGACGCCAATTGTATTAAATCCAAACTCTTTACCAACCGATGCAACTGCTGCTATATGATTAGAATACGCTCCTCCAAATGTCAATAATGTATTAAAACCCTCTTTTTTTGCATTAATCAAATTATATTTTAGTTTTCTATACTTGTTGCCAGAAATATAAGGATGTATCAAATCTTCTCTTTTAATTACCAATTTACAATTGGTATTTAAAAATGGCTCCAAGGAAATAACTTGGTTAATAACACTAGGTTTACCTTCTAACAATTGATTTGTTTTTAATTTATTCTCCTTTTAATTTATACCCAAAAATAAAAATAAATTATTCATACTGATGCTAGTCAAAGTAACTATTTGATGTAAAGAAGTATCAATTAACAAAAACTTAATTCAAACAATAACTTAAAATGTTATTTTTGTTAGGTGACTAATTTCAAAAAACACATCCCTTTAGAAGAGGGAGATTATTATATGACTCCGCAAGGGTATAAATGCTTTACAGAGCAATACCATTTAAAGCGTGGTTATTGTTGCGAGAGTGGTTGCAAGCACTGTCCATTTGGATTTAATAAAAAAACGAATACTCAAAAAAATGACTTTTAAAGAAGAAATACAACAAGGGATTCCTAATTCGCTTCCTTCACCAAAAACATTTGATCCTTCTATAAATCATGCACCAAAAAGGAAAGATATTCTTTCAGTTGATGAAAAAAAATTAGCTTTAAAAAATGCGCTTCGCTATTTTGACGCAATACATCATGAAATTTTGTTTTCTGAATTTAAAGAAGAATTAGAAATCTATGGTCGGATTTATATGTATCGTTTTCGTCCAGATTATAAAATGTATGCTCGCCCTATTGATGCATATCCTGGAAAGTCTGAACAAGCAAAAGCAATTATGCTGATGATTCAAAACAATTTGGATTATGCAGTAGCACAGCATCCTCACGAACTAATAACCTATGGTGGTAATGGTGGCGTGTTTCAGAATTGGGCTCAATATTTGTTAACGATGAAGTATTTGTCTGAAATGACCGAGGAACAAACCTTAGTCATGTGTTCTGGTCATCCTCAAGGTTTATTTCCATCTCATAAAAATGCTCCAAGAGTAGTAGTAACTAATGGTATGATGATTCCTAATTATTCAAAACAAGACGATTGGGAAAAGTTTAATGCTTTGGGAGTCACTCAGTACGGACAAATGACTGCAGGTAGCTATATGTATATTGGCCCTCAAGGAATTGTTCACGGAACTACAATTACCGTTCTAAACGCTTTTAGAAAAATAAATAAAAGTCCATTCGGAGGTTTATTTGTCACTTCTGGTTTAGGAGGTATGAGTGGTGCACAGCCAAAAGCTGGAAATATTGCAGGATGTATAACTGTTTGTGCAGAAGTGAATAAAAAGGTAATTCAAACCAGACATTCACAAGGTTGGGTTGACGAAGTCTATCAAGATATTTATGCGTTGACAAAACGAGTAAAAGAGGCTAAACTAAATAAGGAAGTTGTATCTATTGCATATGACGGTAATGTGGTGGATGTATGGGAGACATTCGATAAAGAAAATTTAACTATCGATTTAGGAAGTGATCAATCCTCATTACACAATCCATGGGCTGGTGGCTATTATCCTGTTGGGCTATCGTATGAAGAAGCTAATGAAATGATGGCGAATCATCCTGCAAAATTTAAAGAAGAAGTACAAAAAAGTTTAAGACGTCATGCAGCTGCAATTAATAAACATACTGCAAAAGGAACTTATTTTTTCGACTATGGAAATGCCTTTTTATTAGAGGCATCAAGAGCTGGTGCAGATGTATTGGATCACCAAAATCCAATGAGAGATTTTAAATACCCTAGTTATGTACAAGATATTATGGGGCCGATGTGTTTCGATTATGGATTTGGACCATTTCGATGGGTATGCGCCTCTGGAAAGCCAGAGGATTTAGAAATAACCGATCAAATAGCTTGTGAGGTTTTAGAAGAAATACTTAAAACTTCACCTCCTGAAATTCAGCAGCAAATGCAAGATAATATTCAGTGGATAAAAGGAGCTCAGGAAAACAAATTGGTAGTAGGGTCTCAAGCCAGAATATTATATGCAGATGCAGAGGGGAGAATGAAAATAGCTACTGCTTTTAATAAAGCAATTAAAGCAGGAAAAATAGGACTTGTGGTATTAGGCAGAGATCATCATGATGTTTCTGGTACCGATTCTCCATATCGCGAAACATCAAACATTTATGACGGAAGCCAATTTACAGCAGATATGGCAATTCAAAACGTAATAGGTGATAGTTTTAGGGGAGCTACCTGGGTGAGCATCCATAATGGTGGTGGAGTTGGATGGGGCGAGGTTATAAATGGAGGATTTGGTATGGTTATTGATGGAAGTATTGATGCTCAAAGGCGCTTAGAATCAATGCTTTACTGGGATGTAAACAACGGTGTTTCTAGAAGAAGTTGGGCTAGAAATGAGGAAGCTATTTTTGCAATTAAAAGAGCGATGGAAAATAACCCAAATTTAAAAGTAACACTTCCTAATTTTGTTGACAAATCTTTATTTAAATAAAAAACGATGAAAAATTTAAAATTTATTCCATTAGTATCTTTATTTCTATTCTTTTCTTGTTCCACCATCCGTGTTGGAGCTGACTATGATTCTGCGACTAATTTTGAGGAATATCAAACATTTGCTTTTTACAAACCTGGAATTGATAAAGCAAAAATATCTGATTTAGACAAAAAAAGAATCATGCGAGAAATTGAAGTCAACCTTAAAGCTAAGGGTATGAAAATCGATGCAGATCCCGATTTACTGATCAGTATTTTTACAAAAGAAAGAGAACGAATTGATATTTACAATAATAATGTTGGATATTGGGGTTATGGATATGGCCCATGGTATGGAGGAGGCACTTCTGTAACATCAACTCCGGAGGGAACTCTGTTTATTGATTTAATTGACAAAAAGAAAAATGAATTGGTTTGGCAAGGAATTGGAAAAGGTGATTTAATAATGACTACGGTTGAAAAGAAAGAAGCTCGAATTAAAGAAATTGTCACAAAAATTCTTGCTCAATATCCACCAATTATTGCATCTAAAAAATAATTTTATCAAAAAGTAAATAATGAATAATACATCTATTATTCTAATAATTTCTTTGATTTGTATTAATTTGAGTGTCGCTCAAAATTATCAGTCTGGTTCAATAACAACTACTAAAAACAAATCCATTAAAGGAAAGGTTTTTATTGACAATGATCTAAAAAAAGTATACTTAAAAAATAATGGCGTTCAAAAAGATTATAAATTTAAAGAGGTTAAAAGTATATTTATAAACAAGGAATTATATTCTAAAATTAATTTTAATAATGAAGACTATTTTACAAACCTGGTAGTTTCTGGAAAGGCTTCTTTATATCAAATTAATAGGTATAAATTTTTACTAATTAATGCAAACAAAAAGCAAAAATTAAATGTTATACAGGATCGTCAGAAAATACGAGGCTTTCTTTCCTTAATATTTAAAGACTGTAATCCTATAAGGGATGAAATTAATCGCACTGATGAATTTTCAAAAAAGACCTTAACAGAATTAACAATTCTCTACAACAAATGTGATTATGGGGCTTATAAGCCAACTGAAAAAGAACTCAGTCAAGCCAATACATTTAATTCAGACTTCTTTAGATTTTATGGGAGCTTGTTAGGAAACATTAACAATAATCAGATTAATAACAACGCATCCAATAATAACAATGGATTTGGTATAGGTATAGGACTTGCATCTTCACCAAGTTTTATGGGGAATTTAAAAGAAAATATTTTTTTCAATTTTGATATTACGATCTTGTTTAATGGTAATAGCGAATTTGAAAATGAATCTCTACTAAACTTCAAACAAAATAGTTTTCGATTATCACTTGGAATGGAGTATGTATTTATTAAAGAAGGAATTGTTTTACCATTTTTAGGGATTGGCTATGGCTACAGCTCTGATTATTACAATGGAACTGTTGACACTATCAATTTTAAAGATCATAAACAAAACTTTTTCTTTACATCAAAAGTAGGAGTACTCTATAAACTTAAAAACAAAAAACTTATTGGGATAACAATTAATTACCTTACAGGTTTTAAAAATGATTTAAGTTTTAGATACGGAGAGGAACTTACTTATTATCCATTAGTTATTAACCAAAGTTCTATTAACATAGGTTTAAGTTATCATTTCTGATAGAAAAAAATATTTTTAATTAGGTTTATAAAGTCTATATTTTCAATATACTTTTACTAATACTCCCTTGTTCTGTTTTAACAAATAGAATATAATTCCCTGGCTCCCATGATTTGGTATTCATAAAAAATTCTTTTGAGGATATTTTATCATTGAATAGGATTATTTGACCTAACATATTATAAATTGAAACTGATTCCATTCTAAAATTACTTTTTAATACCCAATTTTCAGATACTGGATTCACGAATGAAAGTACACTTTCACTTTCAGATACAGAAGTTCCCAAAATACCTTCAATAAAATTTTGAGCATAAATCTTAGATCCACTTCCTTTATCTTCAATAAAAACTGCAACAGACTGATTTTCAATAAAATTTGTAAATTGAATTCTACTTTTATTTGCCGAATATGTGGCTATTGGCATGGTTTCTTCATCCCAAGCAAAGTTACCTTCTTCATCTAATTTTAAAGTATGTAAGGTTGTTGGGGAAGCTCCATTATCAAAACCTTCTTTGATCAATAGTAATGGATAATTATCAATCATAGAAATCGACCCTGCATGTACTTTTTCACTTCCAATAGGGTAAATCTCTTTTGCCTGATCAGTTAACATTCTTGCTCCAGTTTCCTTATCAAATTTTTGTATACGTTCGCCTTTTTCACTTTGACTCGTGTTGGTATACGTACACGTAGCCCAAATATACTGAGACCCCTCTTGATAAGTTATCTTTGTATCCATTTCATAGTCGGTTTGATTGGTATCAAAATCGGAACCATTGATCCCCCAAGGGAGTGTGCCGTCAGGATCAATACGCTGTAAAAAGGAATCGAACCTTGAACCTGGTGAAGCCTTGAAGCCCATGTATACATTATCGTCAATTTGTAATCCGTCGTATGCGGTGTTAAAAACAGTACCATAATTCGAAATCTGAGTAGGAGTTGTCCATTGTGATATTCCCTCAGTCGATGAAAATCTTTGTGCAAATAAATTAGAATTAATCCCAAAAGTGATACTATGAAAAACCAAAACAAAATCTCCATCAGAAAGTTCAAACATATTAGCAGGCACGGTATCGTTTCCTTCGGCAGAAACAGTTGCTGTGGTATCCCATTGAGCTACTCCTGATGAATCGTATTTTTGTAGTAAGCTTTCACCACCAGGAAACCAAGATACGATTACTTCGCCATTGGACAAGGGCAATATCGTAACAGAATAACCAGCACCTACTTGTAAACCGCTGGAACCCCACAAATTGTTTCCTTCATCATCCAATTTAAATACATAAGCTGGTTCTCCACCTCCAGTTCCCGTAAGGCCTATATAAAGATTATCTTCTTCATCGGTCGTGATGTTCCAAATTACAGTAAAAGTACTCATCGGTATTTCATCACTCACTAACATTCCCTCTTCTCCTAGAAGTTGAAAACCGTCAACATCTAAAATTTGTAATCTTAATTCATAATTCGTTGGAGCTGATACAGCTTTCCAGTATACAACATATGTTTTGCCAGAGGAAGTTCCTAAGGCTTTCATGTCGCCACCTTCAGAATTTGTTACTAAGGTATTTATATCGGTATTAGAAGTCCATTGTGCATTTGTTGTTATTGAAAAAAAGAAAATAACTATTATCAATAAGTCTTTTGTTAATCGTGCCATGTTATTTAATTTATTGTACAAGCTTGAAAGTATAAATAGTATTAAACTAATAATTTATAAGAATAATAAAATATAAGAGTTGACAAATATAAATAATTAAAAAATAATTATTTATACATATATGGTACTTGTATGATTTTTTTAAAGTTAAAAATTAGCTAATAAGATTGCAGTTCTAAAATCTTTAATTTTACCTTTTCGGTGGATGGAATCATTGTTTGCTCCAGTATAGAATTTAACGGAATAGCAGGCATATTTTCACTACCAATTAGCATCACGGGAGCGTCTAGCTCTTTAAAACACGATTCTTGAATGCGTCCTTGCAATGCTCTTGAAAAACTATTTTCGGAAGGTTCTTCGGTTATAATTAGGCATTTACCACATTTTTTAACAGAATTAAAAATAGTTTCATAATCCAAAGGATGTAAGGTTCTTAAATCGACTACTTCGATTTGATCTTGTAATCCTAATTCTTTTGAGGCATTCATTGCCCAATGCACCCCCATGCCGTAGGTAATGATAGAAATTGTTTCTTTGGATTCTTGTTTCCAAATTTCTTGCAAAACCCATGCTTTCCCGAAGGGTAGTATATAATCCGATGCTGGTTCTATTGAAGTAGCGCCTTTAGTTCCTGGAACCTTACTCCAATAGAGGCCCTTATGTTCTAAAATAACTACTGGATTTGGGTCGTAATAAGCAGCTTTCATCAATCCTTTTAAGTCAGCTCCATTACTTGGATAGGCAATTTTTATTCCTCGAATATTACAGACTACACTTTCGATCGAGGAAGAATGATAAGGACCACCACTTCCATAAGCTCCAATAGGCACTCTTAAAATCATTGAAACCGGCCATTTCCCGTTAGATAAATAACAGGACCTACTTACTTCTGTAAATAATTGATTGAGTCCTGGCCAAAGGTAATCGGCAAATTGTACTTCAACAATTGGTTTTAGACCCACAGCACTCATCCCAACGGTACTTCCTACGATAAAGGCTTCTTGAATGGCCGTATTAAACACCCGATGGTCTC
>ERZ1047472.2384-NODE-2384-length-13360-cov-4.327471_pt1 | contig 13360 bp, 13 predicted proteins | sample MGYA00383095_ERZ1047472 | MGnify/ENA primary metagenome ERZ1047472 (study PRJEB29581, sample SAMEA5548365) | metagenome | biome: marine; feature: coastal; material: water | depth 1 m | study: Short-term variability in the microbial, nano- and picoplankton...
AAATTGACCTGCGCCGATTAACGCTACACGCTCATCACTTGTCTTAAAAATTGCCAAAGGAAATAGTAGCCTAATATCAAACAAAGCTCTAGTACGACCAAAAATTTTGACTAATGTTCTTCTAAGCCCATACAACTTAAAAAAACGAGCTACTTTTTTGAACTGATCACTCATAAGAATAACTTTTTTACTAAGGTTAACAATACTTCTGTTTGATCGCGTTTATCAGTTTCGCGAATGCAGAGATCCACATCTTTTTTTATCGTTGAATATGCCATATTTTGTGGCTTCACAAATTTCATATAATAATCGCAAACTTGCTGTACTGAATATCCCCTATCTCTTGTGTCTCTTAGTAGCCGTCTAATGAAACAAACATCTTCTTCAACATCCAAGAAAACCTTTATATCAAAAAAATTACTAAGCGTTTCGTCTTGAAAAATCATGGTGCCCTCTACAACAATAAGATCAGCCTCAGACAGAGGCCTCTCAGTAACACGTGATCGCTTACTAATGAAGTCATACTCAGGCAAGTAAACTTTTTCACCATCTAATAGTTGAGAAACTAATTTTGCAATCCGATCGAAATCAACAGCTTCTGTAGAATCAAAGTTGTATTGTCTCAAAAGTTCGGACCCTAAAGACGAAAGATCATAATAGAAATTATCCTGCGGTATCACAACTATATTAAGGGGACTTAATTTACTTAATGAATTGACTAATGTTGTTTTTCCAGATCCAGAGGGCCCACAGACTCCAAGAACTTTAGGTATTTTCATCATCTAAAGACTCCGGGGTAGTACATATTCGATGCATTATCGCCTCGGCAATTAGTCTATCCAGCGCATAATTGAATCCCGAACGCCCAGAAAAAATACCACCTTTTAAAAAATATGAATAGATGGGTATGAGAAAAATCAAAAAGGGATATTTTACTCTAAATCTATCTCGACCCGTTACAGAACCATGTATATATCTTTTATAAAGGGATTTACCATAGCGAACCTGAGACGCTATATATTCAGAATACCCCTTCCTGTCATCATGAACAATCCAGCCAGGAGCAATACAAACTATATGTTGATCTGCTATTCGTTCACCATGTCCCGATTCTATAAAATATGAACCACCAACCCGAAAAAGAAATGGCTTATGCGGATATAGAGAGCCGAAGTGAACAAGCTTCCTGTCGACACACATTTTGACTTTTGCAGAATATACATCACTATTAAAATCTGCTGAGGATATAAATTTTATTAAATCATCACTTAAGGTCATATCAGCATCAAGAATAATTACAAAACCAGATTGCTGATCAAAAAAAGATTTAGTAATGAAATTATATGTTTCATGGTGGCTTTTATAGTCCCTTTCAGTAACACAAACATTATCAAATTTTTGTGCAAACTCTTGGGAACCATCCGAAGAACCGGAATCAAAAATAAAAATTTCAATACCTAACTCGTTCAATTTGGGTAGCGATTTCTTTAAATTATCAATTTCGTTTTTAACCAATATACAAATTCTAATGTCCATAAATCACCGTTTATTGTAATAAAATTATTGAAAGCCTATACTTGTACTGTAATACCTTACTTCATTATTAATCTGTCATACTCGTCCAGCATTCGGCCCACAGAAAATCGGGTTCGTATTTGATCTAGATCCTTGTTTATGGAGTTAAACTGCCTTTCAAGATTCAGATAAGCCTCTAAAGCATTCGATGAAGAATTAACACAAAAAATACAATCTGGGTAATCGTTGAAAATCTCAATAAAAGAACTATTCCCATAAAGTATGGGGCAACACCCCGACAAAACTGCCTCCATGACAGCCATCCCAAAACCTTCATAACTAGAGAAACTAACAATGTATTTAGATTTACAAAGTGTGCTCGTTAGTTCTTGAGATGATACGTTCGTTAATATATCGAGTGAATCTCCCAAAGATTCTTTTAAAGATGCATCTATACTCAATTGATCCGTAATAACAACTGCCTTCACGTCTTTCTTGATTTTTTTCACTTTTCTTATAAAACTTAAAAATGTCAAAATATTCTTGTGGGGTACATTCCGCCCTATACACACAAAATCATAAAAATTGTTTTCTGCATGCGAATTGGTATTGAACCCATGTAAAATCAAGTAATAATGTTTGAAATTGTATCTTCGAAGAATTTTTTCGTCATTTTGACTGACACATACCAAATTAATTCTCTTAAATAAGGGAATACATATGTATCTAAAATAGAATTTTTTAACAAAACTTTTTGGATCATTATGAAAAAGAAAACCATGACTTATAAATACAACCTTATTTTTAAACAGGAAGGAAAAAAAAATTGTAAGCAGGCTTATCGATGTTAATTGTGGATCATTCAAAAAGATCGTACTTTTGCTATGACGAAAAAGGAGATAGCCAAGTTTAAAAAAATTAAAAATATATATTGGCGGGGTTCCAACAACCTTAAACGTTTTGTTGCACGGCACTAAACTTGTGGTTTTTGAAAAAATCCAATAATTCTCTATTTGATAGTGATTGACAAGGATTTTACAGAAGTTTTGAATGCCGCCATTTAAAGCACCGTCAACACTTATACACAAAATACGATCACGAGACATATATATTAGCCAAAGCTTTTATTTTTGAATCCAAGGAAAAATTGTTACGTAAATGCGATTTAAGATCATCGATGATTTCAGACTGGTTATCCATTATGTATTTGATCCGGCACTCAAGAACATCTCTTATTTGTAATTTATCACAGGGATCGTATACAAGTAGGGATTGTAAATGCTCAGGAATCATTTCACATCCTCCTCCATGACAACTTACAAACGGTACAATAGCATTGGCGATACTTTCAAGAATTACTGTAGGTAATGGATCTGGCATAATCGAAGTATGAATTAAAATTGCCAAACTATCTGGGGATATCTGCTCAGCCACATGTTTCCAAGGGCTATCGATAAATCCATGAAACTTTACATTCATACCCACACATAGCGATTTGACATGAAAAACATAAGCTTGATCATCTAAATTATCACCGATCAAATGAAGCGGGTACCTTACTGCATCCCTTTTAACACTTTTGATCAATTCTTCCTGACCTTTCCAGGGAGCAATCATACCAATGCTTAGAAGCTGAACATTTTTCGACCTTGAGGGTTCTCGGTTTTCGACCGAAATACCATTATAAATCGTACTTATTTTCGATTTAGGCACCAACATAGTCCATAAAGATCTTCTCGTGGCCTTAGAAACCACAATGGTATGGTGATAAACAATGGTAATTAAATACCTTAAAGCATAGTCAAAGACTGTTCCGTTTATGTCATGCAAAGTCCAGACAAATTTGATTTTTCGCCGAAAAATGATTGCTAAAGGAAAAATAATGACGGATGAAAAGTATGAATTGCTATGTATGGTTGAAATTTTATACTGCTTTACCAAACTGGCAAGCAGAATATTAAGTCTCAGTAAGTTTATAAAATAAGAAAATATGTTAGAAAATTCACTGCGACCTTTAAGGTATTTACATTCAATATGAGGAACTTTTCTTTTGGCACACTCATCCTTAAGCTTTGATGATTTTGGAACCAACACCAAATGAGTATATTTAAATTCTTTACTGCAAACCGTATCAAGTAAGACTTTTTCAGCCCCAGAATAAATATCCCTATGATTTATATATAGAATCATCTAAATCACTTGCTATGAAGTCGAAATTATCTGCGAGCACTATCAAAGAAGAATAGAAGTCACCCACCAAAAATACTCCGCTTTCTAAGTAGCTTTCAAAAACCCCAAAGAACTTCAAAAGCCCTTGATTAGCTCCATCATATGCGGCGCGAAATTTGTCATAACTAAAATTCCCATTCAGAAGTGAGGAATAGAACCGTCTCAATAACCTCATAAATATATTTGGTTCAAAAATATTTTTTGAGTTTTGAATTTTTGAAAGTCGTTTATACAATTGCAAGAATTCTTTAACAACATAATCCGGCGTTAGTTCGAATTTAAAATTTGGCCTCAACTTATACTTTGTTGCAGCCTCATATACCTTCAGATCAAGATGTTTGAAAGTCGATTCATGCGATATACAATATTCAATCCTCTCGCTGTATGAACATGCCACAACGCCTTGAGAGTAGAGCTCAATTGACAAAACATCAAGTAAATTTCTTGCCAGAATATATGTATTATTTACTGAGCTTGTGGGGAAAGAATTTTCAGCTAATAACTTTCCAATCTTGTACAGCCGCCAAATTATAGTCATGTTAAGATCGAACCTATCAATATCCCAAACAGAATAATTTGGCAATAATCTGCTCATACACCCTATGATATCAACCCCTGTCATCTTTGCTTCATAACTTAAAAATCTACAACCAAAATTGCGTGCCTGTCTTTGGCTTATAAAACTCAAGTCTATTGAAAAGTTATTACCGATATCCAAGTTACTACAAAGCTTGTCAATAGAATTTTGAAAATCCAAACCATCTCGGGACCGATTCATTATCACAAAAAATTCAAGATCACTTAGCCAATTCTCGCTCCCATTGACAGACAAAATAGTATGTTCGTTTCTCGCGGCTGACCCTATGAGTAGAAGATGCGACACGTCATGTCTAACACCTATGTCTTTAATTTTTTTCAAAAGCTCTTCTAAATTCATAACTAAGGATTGCTTAATATATTGTGAACATCTTTAGGTCTAATCTCGTCTCCCGGACTAAATTTCATAGGAATATTACTAATAACCACACCAAGCTGCGAATCGTTTTCTGGCAAATATCCATGCATCCCTAAAGGAGCTTTTGTTCCGAAAAAGTTTGGATTAAATATAGCAGTATCATCAAGTACATAAATTATGTCTCCAAAAGCATTGTTTGATAAACTATACTTTTCCCTTTGCTCATTATCCAAAATCCTACCTGATTCAAAACTATCCAAATACGAAGTTATCTCTTCCTCAAGTGATTCATCAAAAATCCAAACTCTAACCATCGTTGCATCCACAAAATAGATATAGGAATTCATACTTGGTTGACCAATTTTTGACTCAAAATCAAGAGATATAAGTTGATTCGGATTAGACATTCCATGATCCGAAAAAATCAAAACCTCTCCATCTGGATATAGGCGTTGAAATTTTACAAGTATCTTGTCAATCAAATCTGTGTAATATCTTATTAATTCTGTATGTTTAAAAGTTCCGACACCATATTCGTGAGTTTTGTGGTCAACTTCTGCAAAAGCTGCGAAATAATTATTATTTTTCTTGGAGCTAATTTGTTCAATTAAATGCTCATAAGCCAACTCATCTCTCATGGAGCCCGAGAAATCTGAATAGATAGATCTACTGTAACCTAATTCGGATAGCACGGTGGGAAGATGAAAATCGTCACGATAAGCCTCTGTGCCTTGCTTGGCAAAATATGGCAGATACTTGAACGGTATCCTGAAAATATCTTCGTTATTAAGACGATTAAAGATCTTATGAAGCAATCCATCCATTTTTGAATGAATATGCGCTAGAACGGAAAAAAAACGGCGCGTCCAACGAAGCTTGACCTCGTAAGGGCTATTGGATTGATATGACCATTCACAAAAGAAACCAGCTTTATCAGGGGTATATCCACCAAGCAATTCAGCTTTCAAATTAATACTATAGCCAAGTGTAGGCCTCATTTTATAGTAATCAAGGTAATTAAGTTTTTCTTGAATTAGATGAATCGATTCCCAAGGGAGGGCATCAACAAAAATTACTAATCTAGCGTTCTGAGACATTTTTTTATTCCAAAAATATATTAAAAACGAAAATAACCCATAATGAAGTATGACATCAAGAAGATAAATGAAAAAAGGATATAAATCCTAAAGCTCCTAGACCCCTCACCATGAACAGAAATCAAAATAAAAGCAAGCATAATAGGTAATAATTTATAGCGATAATTTGCACCGAAATTAATTAGTATCACAAGAAAACTGTATGAGAAAAATATTACAAATAGGGCTGTAAAGCGCTTAAATATATCGCGAAAGTTAATACAAATATAACCTATGGAACACATAAAGAATGGCATTAAAGGGAAAAAGTAATTATAGAGAGCATTAAATTTAGCAGGAATTGGTAATACAAAAAACTGAAAAAACGAGTAGAATGTAGAACCACTAAATCTATCGGAAAGAGTTCCAGCAACGGAATTTATCCCATAATTAGCTCCTTCTGAAGACATCTCAATAAAGCGCAATATAATTAGTTCGTCAGCAAATAAAGGCAAATAATTAAAAATTAGTGCTAGGAATAAACTTGCGGCAATTCCGTAGCCTAAAATTCGGGTCTTACTATACAAACCTCTGGATAAAAGCATAAGAGCAATCATAATAAAAAAGTAAACGTATTTTGTGCATAAAAGCAAAAAACCAAAAATTACTAATAACGCAAATCTATATATGCTGGTTTTAGAAGCTGTATAGACATCTACCAATTTAATGCATAGAAATATTGAAAACCATTCTTTGGAAACAACAGCGAGAGTGGGTATAAAAAGATAAAATAAGCCACAGTAGATTTTAACTGATGCCAACTTTTCGGCTAACTTTAAAGTGGTATGATATGTTAAAGAAAGAAAAATTAAATTTATAAGTTTAAGTAAGAAAACCCAATTAGACGGCATAAGAAGCATAGCGACATAACTTATATACCAATATCCATTATTAATAAAATAGTAATCATCCAATCTTTTGATTACTGCATCGTTAGAAACGTAGTTTCTGTCGTCATGAAAACCACTTGTAATAGGATTTACTTCATCAAGTCCAAGAGGAACCAAAATTTGGTAAGCCGTTAAAAAAAATAAGCCAACTAAACAAAATATTAATGACAATGCACCGCTCGACAGCCCTCTTGGACCGGAGGTGGAAATTACCTTACCTAAAGAACTATCAAACATTATGTGAGTTTTTTTGGCGCTTCTTCCAACCAAGAAAAGTAAGCAGATATAATGGAAAGCCAATTATCATATATGTTAATAAAAATACAATAAGCCAATGATCATAAGAAAGGTATGTCAGAGCAAGCAAAGCACCTAAACCTACTAAAATACAAAAAATGACATTATGAATCGCAAATAATTCGATACAAAAAACTCGCGTATATTTAGAAAAAATGTTCATCATCAAATAAAAGAATTCCGCAATACCGATATATAAAAATACCTCTACGGATGGGATTCGACCATAAAAAAAGGAATAATTGTTTGCAATATAAACTACTAATAAAGCCGAGAAAAATAAGACAAAAAATGTATAAATTACTCGCTTTGACACTGCATATAAAGAATTGAAAACATAATCGAAATCATTTTTACCAATATGAACTCCAAGCTTTCCACTAACAGTCTCAAGCCATGAAATTGAAACCGCGCCAATAGCCCTTGTTGCAGCAAAACATAATCCAGTAGTAGCTACTAGTTCAACCGAGCTTGTCAATTTGAGAATCGGCAAAATTGAGCTGAATAAAACAAATCCTGAAATCCAAGAAACAATGTATCGCTTTTTTTGATCGCTGATCTCTTTTACGACTTCTAAATTCAACTTTAATTGCCGAGAATAAAGTTTCGAGAAATTTATTTTTAAACCAAAAGCTAAAGCTAAAGCTAATATGGTAAAAAATGTCAAAACATTGGATAGCCACAAACTATCAAGGCCAAAACCCCAGAACAAAAAAATACAGTTAAACAAAGTGACTAAATTTACGCACAAGAATCGAATACCAAAAGCGAGATTGGTTCTTTGTTTACCCTGCAAAATTGAAGAGAAAACAGTGATAAAAACGATTAGGATATTGCTTAAACAAAAGGCAACCCAAGTATAGTATAGTGTTTTAAGTTCTGATTTAAAAACAAAGGCGCCAATCATCAACAAAAGAATATTCACCACTAGCAATGAATATATTATGTTTTTGACTGAATAACTTATAAGTATAGGATGCTTATCGACATTGGTTTTCGCAAGAGACTGCATTAGGAGCGTGCTTACTCCAAAATCAGCCATCATCCCGAGGGAAGCAAGACTTATCATTACGTACCAATTAGCTTGCTCGGATATTGTTAAATTAAGAAGAACCAGCCCCATAAGAAGCGGTCCCTTAACAAGTTGAGACAACTTTGATGCTATATTAATAGTATCGTCAAAAGCCAGACTACGTAAGAAGCTGATAACCACTTAAACACCTAAATTAAGTTAACCACAATTTCGAGCTAAAAAATAAAAATTCAACAATGAATTATTGTTTTTTAAGCGCATACTCATAACCAAAAATTCTCTTGAAGCCAACTGGCACATCTATCATTATTAAGTCAAATATAGCTTTGCTTAACAGAGATGAAAGAAAGCCTACATGATTTTTAACGAGGTCTATTGAATTTTTAGCTATGACATACATTATCGTTAACTCTTAGTCTTCCAGGCATGAAGCCAATTTCTGTGAAACTTTTTTACCACTCATAAAGCTTTGATCACTCCAAAGATAATCCCACTCTCCAAATCGGCCACATGAGAAGATGCCGGCACCCTCAAGATAGTTAATTACGGTTTTTCGATTAGCGCGCATTTCATGATCGAAAATTACATTCCCAAATGGTAGATGTTTATGATGCATGAAAATAATATCCTCCTCTTCACAGATACCCATAGCTAAAAGGTGCTCCAAAATGTTTTGTTTTAGCAATTCCGGATCTAACTTTGGATTTGTGCATAGGTTGTATATTTCAAATTGCAACGAGGAGCAATCTTTAGGAGCATTATTGGGAGACTTCATACTGGGGGAGTAGGCCCTTGAAGCAAGGTTACTCTCATCATAAAGGTAAAACCACAAATATGGAGACACATCAGGCTTTCTGAAGCCTATTGATATAAGGTCGACCGTAGTCCATTTCAATCTATTAGCTGCCGAAAGCACCTCTTTAGGACAAGAGTCAATCATGTTGCATATTATTGGTAATGGCAATGAACTAATAAGATGTTTGTACTTTGTGCTTGAGCCGTCAGAACATGATACAAGCTTCTTTTTAACATCAATCTTTTTAACTAATTTATTGCAATAAAGATTAACGGATTCTGTAATTTCCTTAACGAATTCAAAATATCCCCCCTTGGCTGGATACCTCATTTCACTTGCATAAAATTGATTTTCATCTTTATCTTCAAAAGCACCCGCCAAAACCTCATGAATGTTAGCCCTTCGCATTCGGTTTCCTATCCAATCAATAGTCAAGGCTTCTGGCTCTACGCACCAATATTTTCTTGTATAAGGAATTGGGAAACGTTTGCTAATACCAGAACCATATTGATGATATAGCCAATCTCGGTAATTGGCGGGGGATATATTAGGCCTATCAATAAATGACTCAATCAAGTCAACTTTATCAGAAGTAGGAAGAGGGTATAGATTATTTTGAACAGGGTGCTTAAGCCAAACGGAACGTTCTAAACAAAAAGCATCAGGTCTATGAGAAATATATGGAGTTCTAGCCCAAATTTTCTTTACATAATCAATATTCGAAAATGACATATGAATTGCATGATCAAAGCGAAAACCGGACACTTCAAAATTTGATACCAACCCCCCAGCGATACTTCTCCCTTCAAAAACACAATTCGAGTAACCATTTAAATCCAGATGGTACGCAGCTGATATTCCAGCAATACCTCCACCCAGTATCAATATTTCTTCATTTTTTTTCTCAGTATTCATACAAACCTATTAAAACAATAAAATATCAATCAAGATAAGAGTTAGAGTTAGAGTTAAACGCCCAATTCTTTAAATTTATATAAACTAGCTTAACTGCTTAATTTTTTTTTTGCTATTTTGGCACAACTCATAATATCAACCATAATCCGCAGCAAGGGTTTACTGTTCATTGCAAACCTAACCATAAAATATAAAAAATTTGATATAACGACATTGCTACAGTTCCCTCTTACAGCCTTTAGATAATAAAGCATTCGCTCATGGAAGATTTTCCCCTCGAGAAAAAAACGTATAAGGTTTAGATAGATACTATAGTTGTTATAACCTGACATGACATATTTCTTTAAGTGTAAATAATCTCTATCGTTGGAGATGGAAGGTAAATTCAAAATTAAATCTCTTGATACTGTCATATGTGTTATTGACCACGAGATACTTTCTAGATCATTATGCCAATTGACAATTGAATCTGGACTAAAAGCAATCTTACCTTCTTTTTTTAACAACGCCTGAAATAACATTGATGTATGTGGCTGCAGAGCATATGAGAACATTATACCCTCAGCCATATAGGCTTTTAATGCTCTGGCATTAAATATATTTGTTGATATGAACAAGAGGTTTGAATACGGGGTTTCATTATTATTAAGCTTGGAAACTTCACTTACCGTAGAGAATAAGGTTCTTTTATCCGCCATCTCTGTCTTAAAATTAACGCAAAGTGTTTGCGATTCGTTGAGATACTCTAATTGATTTATAATGTTATTTAGAGCATTGGCAGAAACTTTGTCATCATCACCCAAAACCCATAACCATTTTGTTTTACATTGCCGAAAACACTCAATAATGTTTCCGCAGATACCAATATTTACACTATTTTCTAATACTTTTAGATTGTCAGAATGTATATTTTCTTCATTCAGACTTGCCTGAACTGGCTTGTCTGATGCATTGTCGATCACTACAATACGAACATTTTCATTTCCTTCAATTTCTAGAATATCTCTTACCGTGTCGACCAACTTTTTATTTCTATTGTAGGTAGGTATGAAGATGCTTAATTCCCTTAAAATGTCATTTTTCATAGATGTCCTTTTTTTTACTTAGCGCCCTGATTACGGCTGCAGATCCTGAGGCAAGATCATAAGAAGGCGACCAGCCAAATGATCGAAGTATTTCTAAATCAGCTTTAAGCTCGGGGGGCTCGTTGGGTCTTGCTTCTAAAGCGCCATATAAAGGCTGTGTATCACCATCTACCAGACTTGAAACAATTCCCACGAAATCTCTGATGGAAACTGAAACTCCTGTACCCAAATCAATGTCTACATAACCTCTTATATCTTGGCCTCGTTTTAAAATTGCATAAATACCACGTATAACATCTTCAATGTAAATAAAGTCTCTTAATTGATACCCATGAGTCAGATGAATCTCATCCTCATTATCAAAGAAAGCTTGAAAAATTTTTGCAGGAAATTTTTCCAATGAGTCACCTTCACCATAAAACTGTTGCAATTTGACATTCACGAAATCAATATTCGAGTCAATTGAAGTTGAGTAATATTTACCCCATGATGAAAAATCATTTTTACTCTTTGCGTACAAATTTACTGAATCATCAAGTGCGGTACCAATATTGATAAACGTTAAATTCTTTTTAAGTCCGATGGCGTGCATTATTAAAACCAACCCAAATCGAACATTAGAATCTATGACATCTAGATCCTTTTCTCCTGATCGGCCGTAACAACCTGCACTGTGAAGTATTGTGTCAGGGGAAAATTTTTTTACTATTTTTCCTACATCAATTTCGTTTTGATATCTAGCAATTTCATATTTACCATTCTGATTATTTTGGAAGTTGATTACAGAACTTTCTCTTGCAAGCAAGCAAAGTGAATACCCTTTTCGTAAGAGATAACTTGTTAGCTTTTGACCTAGATATCCACTTGCACCCGTTAGAAGTATTCGCATAGTTAATCAATAAATTCCATGATAATTGAACGGCTACCAACTATTTAATTTAAACAAGTAGACATAAATAAATTATCGACTGAAAGAATCCAATCAGAAGCCAATCCCAAAAAACTCTTCCATCTTCTCAGCTACAAAATTGTAATGCTCTTCACTAAGTGTAGGCTGCACTCCTAACCAAAAAGTCTGATTCATGGTTCTATCTGTATTTATTAGTGATCCAGATACCCTATACTCAATGTCTGAAAAATATGGCTGATTAGTCAAGTTGCCAGCAAACAACAAGCGTGTTCCAATTTTATTCTGATCAAGATATTTTATGATGTCAACGCGCTCTATGCCCGCAGATTCTTTAATTGTGACTGGGAATCCAAACCAGGATGGATTGCTGTTTTCAGTTGGCGTTGCAATTTCAATAAATTCTGTCAAGGAAGACAGTCGACCACTTAAGTATTTAAAATTATCTCGTCTTTTTTTAATGAATTTCTCCAAGCTATCTAGTTGCGCCAAACCACAAGCTGCCTGCATATCGGTGATCTTTAAATTATACCCAAGATGCGAGTAAACATATTTATGATCGTACCCATCAGGTAAGGTTCCAAATTGCTGACTAAATCGCATTCCGCATGTGTCATCACAACCAGGTGCACAATAACAATCTCGACCCCAATCCCGAAATGACTCTGCAATAAGTTTTAGAAGTGGATCATTCATAAATACTGCACCGCCCTCACCCATAGTCATATGATGCGCAGGATAAAAACTTAGCGTAGCAATATCACCCCAGGTTCCAACCATTTTGTCGTCAAATGTGGCGCCAAGAGCATCGCAACAATCTTCAACTAACCAAAGATTATATTTTTCACATATTGCTTTGACCTTTGCACAGTTAAAAGGATTACCCAAAGTATGGGCAAGCATAATAGCTTTTGTTTTTGGCGTTATAGCTGCTTCTATCAAGTCCGCATTTATATTATGCGTACCCATTTCGACATCAACAAATACCGGAACGGCACCAAACTGTACAATTGGGTTTACAGTAGTTGGAAATCCGGCTGCTACGCCAATTACCTCATCACCCTTCTTGATTGCTTTTTCACCGAGTCGTGGTGATGTAAGAGTACTGAAAGCAACCAGGTTAGCAGACGAACCTGAATTCACTGTGATCAAGTGATTGATACCAATAAAGTCCGCCAGCTTCTTCTCAAATGCCTCATTGAATCTTCCCGTGGTGAGCCATCCATCTAATGATGCATCAACCATATTTTGCAATTCTTTGGCCCCGAGCTTTTTGCCAGAAGGTGGAATAACAGTCTCACCTCCGACAAATATTTTTTCCGCGAATTCGAGTTCCGCGTACTTCGCCACTAAGCCAGATATTTCAGCTCTTAACTGTTCTTTACTCATTAATAATTTCCTGATAATTTTTCGAATTTATGTATTTGTTTGAGTGTTGTTAATCTTATATCACGACCCTCGAGAAATTCTTTGTGCCACTCGACAATACTATCAAGTGCAGTAAACAGACCCCATTTAGGCGCCCATTGTAAAAAATTTTTTGCTTTAGAAATATCCAGTTTTAATAACTGCGCTTCATGGGGTTGTTCAGATTCGTCATGG
>ERZ1047472.2387-NODE-2387-length-13352-cov-4.785591_pt1 | contig 13352 bp, 9 predicted proteins | sample MGYA00383095_ERZ1047472 | MGnify/ENA primary metagenome ERZ1047472 (study PRJEB29581, sample SAMEA5548365) | metagenome | biome: marine; feature: coastal; material: water | depth 1 m | study: Short-term variability in the microbial, nano- and picoplankton...
GCTTGAATTTCATCAACAGGAGTAGAAAAGTCAAACCATTTGGTATGGTCTTGCTTTTTAAACCAAGTGAATTGCCTTTTGGCAAATCGCCTTGAGTTCTTTTTGATTTCCTCGACTGCAAATTCCAGGGTGCAATTACCATCTAAATATTGAAAAAGCTCTTTGTAACCAACAGTATTTAGGGCGTTCAGATTTCGGTGTTCAGCTACAGATTTCACTTCATCTAAAAGTCCTTGTTCCATCATCATGTCAACACGTCGATTGATGCGTACATACACCACGGAGCGTTCTGCTGTTAAGCCAATTTGAATGGTTTTGAACTTCCGTTTGTTTTTTTCTTTACCCAGAAAACTACTGTATTTTTCCCCTGTACCTCTATAAATTTCTAAAGCTCGAATAACCCTGTGAGGATTTTCTATTGCCATTGTTTCATATGCTTTAGGATCATGTTTTTTTAGTTCATTTTGAAGTGCGGAAAGCCCCTTTAGTTTTAGGTCTGAATTTAATTGAGTTCTAATGTGTTCATCCACATCTGGAAAATAATCTAATCCATGAACCACTGCTTGTACATACAATCCAGAACCCCCAACCATAATTACAATTGGTTTTTGAATTGAGTCAATGCAACTGATGGCTTCTCGTTCGAAATCACCAACCGTGTAGGGTTCAGTAATAGATTTGTTGTGTATAAAGTGGTGTCTAACCGTATTTTGTTCTTCTGGAGTAGGTGCTGCAGTACCGATAGGAATTTCTCTAAAAAACTGTCTCGAATCTGCAGAAATTATTTCGGTTTGAAAAGCGGTAGCAAGTTTGATGCTCAAACTGGTTTTTCCTATCCCTGTGGGTCCAACAATAGAAATAAGTATCTTATTCATGATCTATTTGCTGGCCACATTTATGACAAAATTTGGCATTATCGGCATGGTAAGATTCCATACAGTTGGTACATGAGTGTGTGTTATTTGGAATACTTTTGCGTTCAGATCTTGTCATTTCTGAGGTCACTATTCCTGTGGGAATAGCAATGATTCCGTAGCCCAAAATCATAATAAGCGATGCGATAAATTGCCCCAACGAACTAATTGGAGCGATATCACCATAACCAACAGTAGTAAGGGTTACAATGGCCCAATATACACTTCTAGGAATGCTAGTAAATCCACTATCTTTATCCCCTTCAACCAAGTACATAACGGTACCTAAAATTACACACAAAACCAAAACAAATGAGAGAAATACAGCAACTTTCACACGGCTGCGTTTGAGTGCTCTACCAAAATTGGTGCTTTCGCCAATGTATCGTGTGAGTTTCAATATGCGGAATACACGTAACAAACGCAAGGCCCGAATCGCAACAAGTGAATGAGTTCCAACAACAAATAAAGATAAATACTTAGGAATGGTCGAAAGAAAATCAACGATGCCGTAAAAACTAAAAATATAAGCTTTAGGGTTTTTTACACATACAATTCGCGCAATGTATTCTAGCGTAAACAGTATGGTAATAATCCATTCGAGAGTGTCTAAAATAGTAAAATAGGTCGTGCCAATGTAATCTACACTTTCGAGCATTACTAAAATGATACTCAAAATGATAAACAACAACAGTACGACATCAAATAATTTTCCAGCAGGAGTGTCCGCTTCATAAATGATTTCATGAAGTTTTCTTTTCCAGGATTGTGTTTGATTTTGATCTGACATAATTCAAAAGTACTAAAAAAGTTTAGTCTTATAGAGCTATAACTTTCAATCTTTTGTTTCGACGCATGTAACTTTGTATGATGTGTTGCGCATCTTTATTGTGCTCTAAAGGTGTAATGAGTGTCGCCAAAATATCACTATTTGTAATTTGAAAATTTAGATTAAAATAAGTAAATCCTCTTACAATTCCTTCATCTACCCAAACCGCACTGCGTTCATCTATAGCTCTTCCTTGATCGATAATGATCATACTTTTAGTTTTAAAGCTGTTGTTTGCAATGATGTTTTCTACTCTGGTATTGTAACTTTCTGTATGTTCTTCACCAACACACGCACCTTCACATTCTTTAATCGTATAGCTAAAACATCCACTTTTGGTTTTGTATAAACCACAAAGTTTTTGACACAAATTGTACTTTTCAACCATTTTGTTCATAAAGCTTTTTCCACTTTGAATGTTTGAAAAGGTCGTAATGGGCTTTGTTTTCCCATTAATTTTTTCAATTTTCAGGTTTAAGTATCCATTTTCATCCAAAAAATGAAACAAACCATGCGTGAACACAGTTCTGCGCAAAGCACGATTGAATTTTGGTTTGTGGTGTTTTATTTCTTGACTCTCTTTGAGTAAGGCCAATAGTTCGCTACCGGTTTTTTCGTAGGTTACGGTAGCCACCTCCAATTGTATTTTTTTTGATTTAGGGGTTTCTCCAATAAAATGCTGATTTATTCTACTTTTTATATTCTTACTTTTTCCAATGTATACGATATTGCCATGGATGTCATGAATATAGTAAACACCTGTATCAGAGGGTAGACTATTAATTATTTCGGTGAGCTTTGGCTCCATTTGACGCTTTGGCTCCAACCGAATAGCCGCCATAATGATCTCTTTTTCAATATCCTTATTCATCAATAATTCAAAGAGTTTTGTGGTTGCTAGCGCATCCCCAGCAGCTCGATGACGATCACTAATAGGAATGCCCAATGAACGCACCAATTTCCCTAAACTGTAGGAGGGAAGATCAGGGATCAGTTTTTTCGAAAGTTCAACTGTGCACAAGTTTTTTCGCTCAAATTTGAATCCTAGTCTGTCAAATTCCAGTTTAAGTATTCTGTAATCAAATTTGGCATTGTGTGCAACAATAACACAACCTTCTGTAATTTCAACCACACGTTTGGCTATTTCATAAAATTTGGGTGCATTGCGCAACATTTTGCTCGAAATCCCTGTAAGGTTTACCACATAGGGTTGGATCGGCCGCTCTGGATTTACCAAGCTAATGAATTGATCAACTACAGCATGACCATCATGTTTGTATATGGCAATTTCTGTAATACCTTCTTCATTGTATTTCCCTCCAGTGGTTTCTATGTCAACTATTGCGTAAATCCTGTCTTTTTATGAATAATTACGAGCTCCAAAAATATGACTTCCAACGCGAATCATAGTGCTGCCACAATCTATGGCAAGTGGGTAATCGCCACTCATTCCCATCGATACAATATGCATCTGTTGCTCTGTGTTTTTTAAAAGATCAAAAGTCGATTTCAATGTGTTAAACTCAGTTCGAATTTGGTCGGTATCGTTTGTAAAACTCGCCATACCCATGACCCCTACAATTTTTATATTTTTTAAATCCTTGAATGCAGAAGATTTAAGTAGATTTTCAGCATCATTTGTAGTCATTCCAAATTTCGAATCTTCCTCAGCAATTTTAATTTGCAACAAACAATCGATACAACGGCTGTGCTTTTGTGCTTGCTTATTTATTTCATTTAATAATTTCAAACGATCAACGCCATGAATCAAATCAACAAATGGAGCCATATATTTGACCTTGTTGGTTTGTACATGTCCAATCATATGCCACTGTATATCTTTTGGCATTTGTTGGTATTTTTCTGCCATTTCTTGAATTTTATTTTCTCCAAAAATGCGTTGCCCCGCATGGTACGCCTCCATCAAATCATCGACAGGTTTTGTTTTGGATACGGCGACCAAAGTTACATGCTTTGGCAATACAGATTTTAGCTGTTGAAGACGTTGTTTTATATTCATTTTAAAATTCATAAATGGTCATACCACTTCTTAATTTCGGATAAATGTAGGTGCTTTTTGGCGGCATTACCAATTGTGCATCAGCAATAGCTTTAAGTTGATGAATTTGCACCAAATTTAATCCAAATCCTATGGCGTAGGTTCCATTGTCAATGTGTTTTTTGATCCATTGCATTTGATCTCTTTTGTGTGTATAAACCAAGCGCTCATCGGTTCGAACATTTTTGATTCCCAAAATAGGTTTCAAAATTTTTTCTTGCAAAATATAAGCATCGAGTTCATGAAGAGGAGAGTGGGGTTTTTCAAAACCCTTTTGCAAAGATAGTGAATAAAATTGGCCATCTAAATACATACAAAATCCTTCTAGGTTTTTGGATGATTCAAGTGATTTAAATTGTTCGATTTTAAAATTTTCTTCAATTTTTTTTAAAAAACCTCCAGTAGAAAGACCATTCAAATCCGTTACAACTCGATTGTATTCCTGAATAATTAAACCATCTTCAGGAATAAGAAAAGCCATAAAAAATTGTGCTTCTTTAGCGTTGGGTTCATCTTCTGAAAGCAATGCAGATGATGCTGATCGGTGATGGCCATCAGCGATATACAATGCATCAATATTTTCAAATCCTTCACGGATAATTTCTATTTCCTTTTTGTTAGTGACATGCCATAATTTTTGGGTTTCCAAATCAGAAATCTCCAAGTTGATTGTAGCCGGCTGTTTTTTAATATTATGAACTACATCAGAAATAGAAGTTTGATTTTTGTAGGTTAATAAAACAGGTTCGGTATTAAAGCGTGTTGATTTTAAATAATTTTTAAAAATAGTTTCTTTGCTTTCAATGGTATCTTCATGTTTTCTGATGTATCCTTTTTTGTAATCTTCAACACTAGCTGCAGCAACAATTCCCGTAAAAGTCTGATGATTAATATTAATTTCTAAAACATAAAACCCTTCTTGATCGTCTTTGATTAAAAGTCCTTCGTTTTTAAACTTATGATATTGCTTTTTGACTTTTGTATAGCGTTCTTTACTTGCCGTTTTTTTTGGACTTTTAATATTCGACTTTATGATTTGAAGAAAAGAATTGGGTTGGTTTTTTAGCGTTGTTTCAAGTTCGTTTTTTTCATACAATGCAACAGTTTTGCTGCAAAATTCCATTGCAATCGAATGATTCGGTCGAACTGCACAAAATGGTTTGATGTGTGCCATATACTGTTAGATTTTTTGGGGTATTGAGCAATTTTACAGAAAACGATCAGCTGGAACAACAGCTTTACGTTCTTTACTGTAATCATAGAATCCTTCCCCAGTTTTTTTACCGAGTTTACCGGCTCTTACCATATTGATAAGTAAAGGGTTAGGTGCATATTTTGGATTTTTGAATCCATCGTGCATGACTTCCAAAATGGACATACAAACGTCTAGACCAATAAAATCGGCCAATTCCAATGGGCCCATTGGATGTGCCATACCTAATTTCATGATTCCGTCGATTTCAAGTACACCACTCACACCACATTGCAGAGCTTCAATGGCTTCATTGATCATAGGCATTAAAATTCGGTTGGCCACAAAGCCAGGATAGTCATTGACCAAAATTGGTGTTTTGCCTATTTTTTTGGTGAGGTTAACAATAAAATCAGTAACCTCTTTATCTGTATTGAATCCGTTGATGATTTCCACCAAAGGCATGATAGGTACAGGATTCATAAAATGCATTCCAATTACTTGATTTGGCCGAGAGGTAACAGCAGCAATTTTTGTGATGGATATTGAAGACGTATTGGTGGCCAAAATAGTATCTTCTGGACATGCGTCGTCTAATGTCTTAAAAATTTTCAGTTTAAGCGCTTCATTTTCTGTGGCTACTTCCACAACAAGACTTGCATATTCGACGCCTTCAGTGATGTCTGTAAAGGTCGTGATGTTGTTTAAAGTCTCTGTTTTTTGCTCTTCTGTAATCACTTCTTTTTGAACCATTCGATCCAAATTTTTAGAAATGGTTTGTAGAGCATTGGACAGTGCCAAAGAGTTGATATCAATCAGTTGTACTTTGTATCCATGCTGTGCGAATGTGTGGGCGATTCCATTGCCCATTGTGCCAGCGCCTATAACTACTATATTTTTCATAATCAAAATTTTTTTAAAAACAATCTATAATTCGGTGTGCTACTTTGAGTGCGTTTGCTCCATCGCGTAAGGTGACGATTGGTTTTGTATTAGTTTCGATAGCATCTGCAAAAGTTTCTAACTCATCCAAAATTGCGTTGTTGGGGCTAATTTCAGGATTTTTGAAATAAATTTGTTTTTTCACACCTTCTGCATTTTGTAAAATCATATCGAAATCTCCGGGCTGTTCGGGTGCATCTTTCATTTTTACAACTTCAACGTTTTTTTCTAAGAAATCTACACTAATGTAGGCATCCTTTTGAAAGAAACGGCTCTTACGCATGTTTTTTAAAGAAATTCGACTGGCAGTCAAATTGGCTACACATCCATTTTCGAATTCGATTCGTGCATTGGCAATATCAGGTGTTTCACTGATGACAGAAACCCCACTACCATGAACCGATAATACTGGCGAATCTACAACACTCAGGATGATATCAATATCGTGAATCATTAGATCCAGGACCACTGGAACATCAGTACCACGTGGGTTGAATTCTGCCAAACGATGGGTTTCAATAAACATCGGATTTTTGATTTCAGACTTTATGGCTTTAAACGCAGGATTGAATCGCTCGACATGGCCAACCTGTCCACGCAAATTATTGTCTGCAACCAACAATCGAATATGTTCTGCTTCTTCAACGGTATTTGTGATGGGTTTTTCGATGAAAATGTGTTTCCCTTTTGTGATGGCTTTGATTGCGCAATTGTAATGGGATAGCGTGGGGGTTACAATATCGACAACATCTACAGCGTCTATCAGTGCATCGAGTTGTTCAAAGTATGTGTAATTGAATTCTTTGGCGACTCTTTGGCCATTAGCAAGATCAGGATCGTAAAAGCCAACAAGATCATATTTTTCAGATTGTTGCAGCAATTTCAAATGAATTTTACCTAAGTGACCAGCACCTAATACGCCTACTTTTAACATGTCAATTAATTTTGAGCAAAATTAAATATTTTAATGGTAATCCCCCCAAATTTGCGTTAAAACCTTAAGTTTTGAAATTCTTTTCTTGTTTTCATTTTAATCTCAATTTTCTTTACTTAATTTTGGGTGTGAAATTGTATAGGTTTGATAGATTCATTTAAACACAAAGGGCTACGCCAGAAATTAGTTGATTTACTGGTTAGTAAGGGCATCGAGGATGAAGCAGTATTGGCCGCCATTGGAAAGGTGCCTCGACACTTGTTCATGGATTCTGGTTTTTTGGATCATGCTTATCAAGACAAGGCCTTTCCCATTGCTGCTAATCAAACCATCTCTCAACCCTATACAGTAGCATTTCAAACCGAACTTTTAGAGGTAGAACCCAAACACAAAGTGTTGGAGATTGGTACTGGTAGCGGTTATCAAACTGCTGTTTTGTGTTTGTTAGATGCTGAGGTTTATAGTATAGAACGTCAGTTGGAATTGTTCAAGAAAACGAGTTTGTTTTTGCCTAAAATTGGCTATGTGGCCAAACGGCTTATTTTTGGTGATGGTTATCAAGGATTAGATGAAGAAGCGCCTTTTGATCGAATTTTGGTCACTGCTGGTGCGCCATTTGTACCGAAACCACTACTAGCACAACTCAAAGTAGGCGGTCGTTTGGTAATTCCTGTGGGCGAAAAAGAACAAATCATGACCTTGTACATCCGTACAAGCTCAAAAGCTTTTGAAAAGCATGAATTTGGACAATTCAAATTTGTTCCAATGCTCGAAAATAAATCCTAAAAACTAAGGCCAAACATAAGCGCTTCATCAACAATACCATTGGCATAAGAACGTACATAGTCTAGACGTAAAAAGCGGTATTTTTTCCATCCTAAATTACCCAAACCAATATTAAATTCCTTGTAGGGAGTTTGGCTTTTCGTTGCAATGCCATGCGCCCCAAGAATGAGGTTATAATTGAGCTTATTGATCAAAGGAATTTTACCTAAAATATACCCTTTAAAATCATGTTCTACATGATATTCAAAATAATCGCTTGATGTGCTGTAATCATAGTAGTCCAAGTTTTTGAAACTAGATAAATAGTTTCCTTTTGTGTTTACATGGGTTAGGTTGCCATTAAAGTGCTTATAATCAGTAAAAGAGAGATTATCATTACCAAAAAATGTACCGCCAGCAAAGTTGTACTTCAAAATACCAGTCGTTTTTAGATTTATGTCTTGCCGAAGACGCGCAGTCAAATGGTCAAAATTGTAAGCCGATTCACTAGCATTGAACCCTTTTTCGTAGTTGAAATTTAGTTTTGGATAATCATCATTGCTGATATTGAATTTCATATCTGGATAGCTCATAAATTTCTCACCAAAGCGGATGTCTAACCCCAGATTAAATTTAATTAAATCATGGTTTATAAATGGAGCTGTACCGAAGTTGTCAGGTGCTAAAGGATTGTTACTCGTATAGCGTATATCATCAATAGGTCTTAGGGTGTAATTTGTGGTATTGAATAATGCTTTTCTGTTTTCGTAAGCCAATCGTGTTGAGAGGCGTAGTCCATTGAATACTTCTGTTCGGTATCCGATCTCGGCAAATGCTCTGTCGTATATTTTAATAAAATTACGTTCAAACAATAAAGTGCTGATGTCATTATGCAGATTTGAAATAGGATTTTGACGGTTATATTGTTGCGTTTCTACGCCAAAATTTGCCCAAACTGTTGCATCGTTTATGGCATTGAATTTATAAGCCCCACCTAATGTACCACGCAAACGTTTGGTTTCCACACTATAATTTAGCCCTCCAAAAGCAGAAACATAATTTTTGTACTCATTGTAGCGTTTCGTGAAATTAGTATTGACCGAGACATTATATCCTTGAACAGTATTGAAATGAACACCTTCCAGTGGACCAGAGATGCTAAAACTTTTTTTATTATATGAATCATTAAAACTATACCCTGTCAATACATCTAAAATTTTGAACCGATTATTTTTTTGGTCTATAGAGTCGAGATAAACTTTAGAAGATCGTTTGGTTTCGATACTATCCCGGCGTACATAATCTTTAGATTCTTCTTGGGTAAGGGGTACAGGGCGTACATCTCCCCAGTAGGTGTCGTCTTTTTTGTTGGCATTCTTTTCAAAAATTAAAATTTCATTTTTATTTTTTTGAACTTCTGTTATTGGATTTAAATCGTAATTGGTGTAGTTGGCTACAAAACTTCCATCGCCTTTAAATTCAAAAAAACTGTAGTCAAAATCAATAGTTTGTGCGCGAATCAACCACTGTTCTGTAGGGCTGTCAAAAGTCAAGTTTTGACGAATCCGAATGGTATCAGCGGGGGGGATTTGAATTTGATTTCCCTTGACCTTAATATCGATACCATATAATGCCCAAGTATCTTCTACAATATAAATGCTTCCAGAGAAAACACGATCGTTTTCGCGTTTTGGAATGATGTTTATTTTATGGATTAAATGTCCTTCATCATCATAAAATTCTCCTTCCAATTTGTATTTGTAATAATTAAAAGCATAGTCTGCAATAGGTGAAATAATATCATTATTGATGTTTACTGTATTGTTGTACAAATTAAAATCAACATCCATAGCCGAATTGAAACTCATTCCATTAGAATCTCCACTGATTTTAGATGCTGTAACTGTTTCAAAAAGCTCTGGTTTTAAATATTTTATTTTGGACATGGTTTCGGAGAGGTACAAAATTCCTGTCCTCGTAGAATCCAAAGCACCATCAAAATCTCCAAGTTCCTGCCCCATAAATTTTTCTGGTGCATCAATAATTCGGATTACGCCTTTAGAATAAAAATCTGCTGTAAAGGCATTTAATTTTTCTAAGTAGAATTTACGTTTCGCGATGGCCGCTCTAATGATGCGGTTGGCTGGATTTTCCTGAGCATTAATAACGACTTCTTTTAAGTTGATGTTTTCTTCTTCCAAGACCACATCTAACACAAATGGAAATGTTTCTACTTCAATAAGTTTGGTCAGTGTTTTATATCCTAAAAACTGAAAAACAATGGTATAATTTCCAGGTTGTGAAATGTTTAGTTCATACTGACCATCTTCATTTGAGGTGGTGCCCTTGTAGGTATTTTCAATAAAAATATTGACGTAAGGGAGTGCTTCACCTTTTTTGTCTGTAACACTGCCTTCAATTTGGCTTTGTACATACGTTGTAAACAATAGCAATACAAGCAGAAAAAGATTCTTCATGATTTTACTTAATTAGGATTTAAAATTTTTTTTGATACGATCCAAATTTCTTTTATTGTCTCTGTCTTTGATACTCTCTCGTTTGTCAAATAATTTTTTTCCTTTGGCTAGTGCAATATTAAGTTTTGCAAAGCCCTTTTCATTTATAAAAAGTTTCAATGGAATGATGGTAAGTCCAGTATTTTTAACTTCTTTTTCAAGTTTTTTGAGCTCTTTTTTATTCAATAAAAGTTTGCGTTCCGCTTTTGGTCGGTGATTGAAATGATTTCCATAATCGTATTCTTGAACGGTCATATTAATCACAAAAAGTTCGCCTTTTTCATTAAATTCACAAAAACTCTCTGCAATGGAAGCTTTACTGGCACGAATCGATTTGATTTCTGTTCCAGTAAGCACAATACCCGCTGTGTACGTATCCAAAAGATCGTACGAAAAACGTGCTTTTTTATTAAGAATGTTTACAGACTTTTTCATTTCAGTTCAAAACTAATCAAATAATCAATTGATATCTCAATGCTGTTCAATAATTTTTTGATTAAAAAAAGCAGCACCAGTGTATTTCTACACTAAGCACCGCTTTTCCAACTAACCAACATACTATCTAGACGAAAAGAATCTGAATTTGTTACAATTCTTTTGGTATGTTTTCTTTTTGATTTCTAAAAACCAATGCGTTGTCGAATGCATCCATCAAGATTATGCTATTTGAATTAATTTCTCCAGAGAGAAGTTTCTTACTCAATGTATTCAGCACTTCTTTCTGCAATACACGTTTTACAGGGCGCGCTCCATACTCTGGCTCATATCCTTTTTGAGCCAAATACGCAATGGCTTCTGGGCTTGCATCAAAAATAACGCCTTGTTCTTGTAAAGTTTGAGATAAGTTTTTCAATTGCAGTTTTACAATGGATTTTATGTGTTCTTCGCTCAATGGGTTAAAAATAATAGTGTCGTCTATTCGGTTTAGAAATTCGGGGTGCACCATTTTTTTTAACAATCCTAAAACTTCAACTTTTGCGGTTTCCATCGCTGATGCATCGCCTGCTGAAGCTTCAAATTTATCTTGAATAATTTCACCACCAATATTTGAGGTCATGATGATGATGGTGTTTTTAAAATCAGCTAAGCGTCCTTTGTTGTCTGTCAATCGACCTTCATCGAGAACTTGGAGAAGAATATTGAACGTATCGGGATGCGCTTTTTCAATTTCATCCAAAAGAATTACAGAGTAGGGTTTCCTTCGTACAGCTTCTGTAAGCTGGCCGCCTTCATCATATCCTACATAACCCGGAGGTGCGCCTACAAGTCGACTTACCGAATGACGTTCTTGGTATTCGCTCATGTCGATTCTGGTTAATGCATTTTCATCATCAAATAAATAGGCAGCCAACGTTTTGGCTAACTCTGTTTTTCCTACTCCTGTTGTTCCCAAAAACAAAAATGTTCCTGTCGGTTTTTTTGGATTCTGAAGTCCTGCTCGACTTCTGCGGACTGCGTCACTCACTGCGGCAACGGCTTCTTCTTGCCCAACCACTCTTTTATGTAATTCTTCCTCTAAATTTAGTAATTTTTCACGGTCGGTGCTCATCATTTTTGTAACTGGAATGCCAGTCCACTTTGCAACGACTTCAGCAATATCTTCGTAGGTAACTTCTTCCTTAATAAGTGCAGAATCTTGATTCGCCGACAATTTTTTTTGAGTATCTTCCAGTTGTTGTTGCGCTTCTTTTATTTTACCATAACGCAACTCGGCAACTTTTCCATAATCGCCTTGTCGTTCGGCGCGTTCGGCTTCAATTTTCAATTGTTCAATCTCAGATTTTGCAGACTGAACAGCTTCGACTGATTGTTTTTCATTTTGCCACTGAGCTTCCAGCGAGTTGCGTTCTTCTTTAAGCTGTGCAAGTTCTGCACTCAGCGCTTTGAGTTTATCTTTGTCTTTTTCTCGTTTGATGGCCTCAATTTCAATTTCCAACTGCATGACTTTGCGGTCCAAAACATCCAATTCTTCAGGTTTCGAGTTGATTTCCATTCTCAATTTTGAAGCCGCTTCATCCATCAAGTCTATGGCTTTGTCGGGTAGAAATCGGTTGCTGATGTAGCGCGAAGAAAGCTTTACTGCGCCAATGATGGCTTCATCCTTGATGCGTACTTTGTGGTGTGTTTCATATTTTTCTTTAATTCCACGTAAAATAGAGATGGCACTTTCTTGATCGGGTTCATCGACCAGTACTTTTTGAAACCGACGCTCGAGTGCTTTATCTTTTTCAAAATATTTTTGATATTCGTCCAATGTTGTTGCTCCAATAGCTCTGAGTTCTCCACGTGCCAAAGCAGGTTTTAAAATATTGGCTGCATCCATAGCCCCCTCGCCACCACCAGCACCAACAAGGGTGTGAATTTCATCGATGAACAAAACAATATCTCCGTCGCTTTGAGTAACCTCTTTAATGACGGATTTTAGGCGCTCTTCAAATTCACCTTTATATTTTGCCCCAGCAATGAGCATACCCATATCTAATGCAAAAACTTGTTTGTCTTTTAAATTTTCGGGAACATCTCCAGCCACAATACGGTGCGAAAGCCCTTCTGCAATTGCTGTTTTTCCTGTTCCCGGCTCACCAATTAGAATAGGGTTGTTTTTTGTTCTTCTCGACAGAATTTGTAAGATGCGTCTGATTTCTTCATCACGGCCAATTACAGGGTCTAAACGGTTGTCACGTGCCAATTGATTTAAGTTTTTGGCATATTTTTTTAAAGCATTATAATTATCCTCTTGACTTTTTGAGGTCACTTTTTCGCCTTTTCGAAGTTCGGCAATACTTGCTTCTACATCTTTTTCCGAAACACCTTGATCTTTAAGGATTTGCGCAATTTTACTTTTGGATTTGAAGATGGCCAAAAATAAATCTTCGATAGAGACAAACTCACCACTCGATTTTTTAGCGATTATGCTAGCATCGTTAAGTGTTTTTGCTGTTGTTTTTGAAAGCATTTGTTGACCTCCATTAACTTTCGGAAAGCGTTCCAGTTCTTTATCAATAATTTGATTTAATAGTGCAGTATTGATGTCCAGTTTTTTTAGTAAAAATGGAATCACATTTTGATCCACCGCTTGTATTCCTTTAAAGAGGTGTTCATTTTCTATATGTTGATGTTCAAATTGTTGTGCAATTTGTTGCGCTTGTTGTAGCGCTTGTTGTGTTTTTATTGTATAATTGTCAAAGTTCATAATGGGTT
>ERZ1047472.2391-NODE-2391-length-13338-cov-4.813596_pt1 | contig 13338 bp, 9 predicted proteins | sample MGYA00383095_ERZ1047472 | MGnify/ENA primary metagenome ERZ1047472 (study PRJEB29581, sample SAMEA5548365) | metagenome | biome: marine; feature: coastal; material: water | depth 1 m | study: Short-term variability in the microbial, nano- and picoplankton...
AGGCATTCGAAGATATGTTGCCAGAAAGTGTGGCATGGCGTCAGAAAGAACAATTTAGTGATGGTGTTGGGTACAGTTGGATCGATACCCTCAAAGCACTTGTAGAGCAAGAAATCTCTGATGAACAAATGGAAAATGCTCATTTTAGATTCCCAATTCAAACTCCGCTCAGTAAAGAGGAATTTTATTACAGATCAATTTTTGAATCTCATTTTCCAAGTGAAGCAGCAGCACTTTGTGTACCACAAGAACCTAGTGTGGCGTGTAGTACAAAAATCGCTTTGGAATGGGACGAGGCCTTCAAAAACTTGAACGATCCAAGTGGTAGAGCAGTCGCAAAAGTACATGACCAAGCGTACGACTAATAAATAAGAGTTCAAATAAAAGCTTCTAAGCAATTATTTTGTTTTTTTTGGTTTAAATAAAAACTTAAAAACAACTAAATTTATTTTAAACCCTTTTTTGGCGCATTTCAGCGCATTTCAGTCAGATGTGGTAATTGTTAATAATTTTAATGAAATTCTCTAAAAACCACTTCTAATTCGTTTTGGGAATAATTATATTTGTTTAGCTGTAAAATTTGCAGACGAAAAACTAAACAAACAAAATGAGTGAAGAGATAAACAAAAACCAATATTCTGCTGATAGTATTCAGGCCCTAGAGGGGATGGAACATGTGCGCATGCGTCCGTCAATGTACATTGGTGACGTGGGTGTTCGAGGACTACACCACCTGGTATATGAAGTTATTGATAATTCTATTGACGAAGCATTAGCAGGGCATTGCGACAAAATTACTGTAACCATCAACGAAGATAATTCCATCACTACCGAAGACAACGGCCGTGGTATCCCTGTTGGATTACATAAAAAAGAAGGTGTTTCGGCTCTAGAAGTCGTGATGACTAAGATTGGTGCAGGAGGAAAATTTGATAAAGATTCGTATAAAGTTTCTGGTGGATTGCATGGTGTTGGGGTAAGTTGTGTAAATGCACTTTCTTCAAATTTAAAAGCCACCGTTCACAGAGATGGGAAAATTTGGGAACAAGAATATGAACGCGGGAAAGCCATGTATCCTGTAAAATCTACCGGAACTACAGACAAACGAGGAACAATAGTTACGTTCAAGCCAGACTCACAAATTTTCACTCAAACTCTTGAATACAACTACGAAACACTTTCTAGTCGTATGCGTGAGTTGGCCTATTTGAACAAAGGCATTACAGTTATTATCGTAGATAAAAGAGAAAAAGATGAAAAAGGGGAATACGTATCCGAAACATTCTTTTCAGAAGAGGGACTTTCAGAATTCATCAAATATTTGGACGAAACTCGTGAGCCCATCATGAAATCTGTCATTGCTTTTGAAGGTGAAAAAAATGGCATTCCTGTAGAGGTTGCTATGATTTACAATACATCATATGCAGAGAATTTGCATTCATATGTCAACAATATCAATACGCACGAAGGGGGAACCCATCTTACAGGATTTAGAAGAGGATTGACACATACACTAAAAAAGTATGCAGATGAATCAGGAATGCTCGAAAAGTTAAAATTTGATATAGCAGGAGACGATTTTAGAGAAGGATTGACAGCTATCATCTCAGTAAAAGTTGCCGAGCCACAATTTGAAGGTCAAACAAAAACAAAGCTTGGAAATAGAGAAGTTTCTTCATCTGTGAGTCAAGCGGTTTCAGAAATGTTGACCGACTATCTAGAAGAACACCCTGATGATGCGAAAATTATTGTCCAGAAAGTAATTTTAGCAGCACAGGCACGTCATGCAGCCCAAAAGGCCAGAGAAATGGTACAACGCAAGACTGTCATGAGTATTGGAGGTCTTCCCGGAAAACTGAGTGACTGTTCGGAACAAGATCCTGCAAAATGTGAAGTGTTTCTGGTCGAGGGAGATTCGGCTGGAGGAACAGCCAAACAAGGTCGTGATCGTGCGTTTCAAGCCATTTTACCGCTGCGAGGAAAAATCCTCAATGTCGAAAAGGCCATGCAACACAAAGTTTTTGAAAATGAAGAAATCAAAAATATATTTACTGCACTTGGTGTAACTATTGGAACAGAAGAAGACAGCAAAGCATTGAATCTTTCAAAATTGCGTTACCACAAAATTGTCATCATGTGTGATGCCGATATTGATGGAAGTCATATTGCTACACTGATTTTGACCTTCTTTTTCCGTTACATGAAAGAATTAATAGAAAGTGGACATGTTTACATAGCAACTCCGCCTTTGTACTTGGTCAAAAAAGGTCAGAAAAAGCAGTACGCTTGGAATGATAAAGAACGAGATGATATCGCAGAGCAATTTGGCGGTGCTGTCAATGTACAACGCTACAAGGGTCTTGGAGAAATGAATGCAAGTCAGTTGTGGGATACCACCATGAATCCAGAATTTAGAACTTTACGACAAGTTCAAATTGATAATGGTACAGAAGCCGATCGAATTTTCTCTATGCTTATGGGTGATGATGTACCACCACGTCGAGAATTTATCGAGAAAAATGCAATTTATGCCAATATTGATGCGTAAATTTTAATGTTATGAATACAACAAACCTTCATCTTCATGCATTTCGTTTGATATGAAGGTTTTTTAATTTTAGAAATCTAAATTATGAGGAGTTTTAAAGTCATCTATTTGTTGTTTTTTTGTGTATTTAGCACAAGCAATGCCCAAGAAAACATTAATGAGTTACTTGCTGCTGGAGTTGCCGATACCCAACGCTTTGCAAAACATTACATCGCACCTGCAACCGAAGGTCTTGTATATGGTATTTCCAATGGTTGGTTCAACAATGCTAAATCTCTGCGAAGATTTGGTTTCGAAATTTCCGTTGTTGGAAATACGAGTTTTATCAAAGACGAAAAGACAAGCTTTAATATGGTGGCTTCAGATTTTGAAAACATTCGTTTTCAGGACAACAGTTCGACTAAAGTTGTCCCTACTGTATTTGGCGCCTCATCTAGTGAAACCGTAATTTTGACTTATGATGATCCCATTTTTGGAAATCAAGAAGTCACTGTGTCACTTCCAGGCGGAATAAGTTCTTCTGAATCTAGTTTTATTCCAACAGCATTTTTACAAGCAAGCTTTTCACCATTGAAAGGCACACAAATCAAAGCAAGGGTAGTCCCAAAATTGGCTTATCAAGATGCTGAGTTAAATGCTTATGGGTTCGGGATTCAACAAAATTTGATTTCATGGTTACCTGCAAGCAAGGTGCTTCCGGTAGCGATTTCAGCGGTGATTGCATACACTCATTTGGATGGTGTTTATGATTTTACTTCCTCTAATATCGTAGCAGGTGAAAATCAAAAAATGACGTTAGATGTCAACTCTATGTTGTATCAGTTGGTTGTAGGAACCAAATTGAAGATCATCAATTTCTATGGTTCGGTAGGGTTGATTCAGGGTAAAACGACTACTGAATTGTTAGGAAGATATAAAATTGTAAACGGAACAGTCAGTTCGGATGATATAATAAATCCAATTTCTATTACCAATAAAATATCGGGTATGAGAACAACCTTTGGAGCATCATTAAAACTCGCTTTTTTTGGGATTAATGCAGATTATACCATTGCGGAATATGATAGTGCATCTTTGGGTATTAATTTTGGTTTTTAAGCTCAAGAAACGACAATTATCAGTACATTTGTCATACCCTAAATATTAAATACACAGACAAAGAATCTTAATAATTCAATCATCAAAAAATAAATAAAAAAATGAAAGTTACTGTTGTAGGCGCAGGCGCCGTTGGAGCAAGTTGTGCCGAATATATTGCCATCAAAAATTTTGCCTCCGAAGTTGTTTTATTGGACATCAAGGAGGGCTATGCCGAAGGCAAGGCCATGGATTTGATGCAATGTGCATCGCTCAATGGCTTTGATACAAAAATCACAGGTACAACCAATGATTATGCAAAAACTGCTGGCAGCAATATTTGTGTGATAACTTCAGGAATTCCAAGAAAACCAGGGATGACTCGTGAAGAACTTATCGGAATCAATGCAGGAATTGTAAAAACAGTTTCAGAAAATTTAGTAAAACATTCGCCTGAAACGGTACTCATTGTTGTGAGTAATCCAATGGATACCATGACCTATTTGGCGCATAGAGTAACAGGACTAGCAAAACACAAAATCATTGGAATGGGTGGAGCGTTGGATTCGGCACGTTTCAAATATCGATTGGCTGAAGCACTCGAAGCCCCCATTAGTGATGTAGATGGTATGGTAATTGGTGGACATAGCGATGTAGGTATGGTGCCATTAATTTCTCATGCTACACGCAACAGCATCAAAGTATCTGAGTTTATTTCACAAGAACGTTTGGAACAAGTAAAGGAAGATACTAAAGTAGGTGGCGCTACGTTAACAAAATTATTAGGGACATCGGCATGGTATGCTCCAGGTGCAGCGGTAAGTGGTTTGGTGCAGGCGATTGCTTGTGATCAAAAGAAAATATTCCCATGTTCTACTTTGTTGGATGGGGAATATGGCCTCAGAGATCTCTGTATTGGTGTTCCAGTTGTTTTGGGTGCCAACGGAATCGAGCGCATTGTCGAAATAGAATTAAGTACGGCTGAAAAAGAACATCTTCAGCGAAGTGCCGAAGGCGTTCAAAAGACCAATGGACTTCTAAATTTATAGTCGATCAATAAGCATAAAACTATTAAAAATTAAAGCACCACTATTTTTGTGGTGCTTTTTTTATTAAAACCAAAAATCTATTGGCAAATTACTTCGTAAATCATATATTTGCTCGTTTACAAATTAAAGCAGATCAAAATAATTCAAAATGCAAAATAAAGGATTAGTAAAGTTATTCGCCCTCTTGTTTGGATTGGTAAGTATATACCAACTATCATTCACATTCAAGGCAAATCAAATTGAAGAAGAAGCACAACAATTTTCCATCAATAAAATAGCTGATACAGAGTCAGACTACGATTCAAAACGTTCTGTAGAACGATTAAACTATTTAGATTCTCTAAAGGCGCAAGAAGTATTCAATATCGGAATTGCATCTTACAATTACGATGAAGTCAAAGAAAAAGCCATGAATCTTGGTCTTGACCTCAAAGGTGGAATCAACGTGATTCTACAAATATCTGTTAAAGATATTCTCGTCGGATTGGCCAATGAGAGCAAAGACCCTGTGTTTAGAAAAGCATTAAACGATGCCGAAGAACTACAAAAAGACAGTCAAAACACTTACTTGGAAGACTTTTTTGAAGCGTTTGAGGCCATAGATGAAAACGCTAAATTAGCATCCCCAGATGTTTTTGCCAACAGAACGTTGAGCGATGAAATCACCTTCAACATGAGTAATGATGAGGTAAAACCTATCTTATCTTCAAAAATTGATGAGTCAATTATCTCTGCTTTTGAAGTCCTTAGAAAACGTATCGATAAATTCGGTGTAACACAACCAAACATCCAACGCATTGGTAATTCTGGACGTATTTTGGTCGAATTGCCAGGAGCCAAAGAAGTAGAGCGTGTCAAAGGATTACTTCAGAGTACAGCACAACTTGAGTTTTGGGATGCCTACAAAGGCGAAGAATTTGGAAACTTCTTATTCCAAGCCAATGAAGTGCTCAAAGAAGTTGTAGACAATTCAACAAATGAGGTTGATGCTGAAACAGAAGATGACGCGATTTCAGATATTATTGGCGATACAGATGCAGAAACTGGCGAAGATGGAACCGTCAATCCGCTGATTGATTTGATCCGTGCACCAGGTTATACAGGAGGTCCAGTTCTTGCTTCTTTTGAAGCAAAAGACCAACAAAAAGTTTCAGAATATTTGAATAACCCTAAAGTTAGAGCATTACTCACACCAGAACAACGCTATGCAAAGTTTGTTTGGGGGATTCCTCAAATTCAACAAACTAATGAAGAAGATACACAAAGTATTGAGCTTGTAGAACTTTATGCTTTAAAAGGAAACAGAGAAAACAAACCACAATTGAGTGGTGCTGTAATCACCGATGCACGTCAATCATACCAACAAAATGGAAACCCTAGTGTTTCTATGCAAATGAACCTGAAGGGTGCAAAAATCTGGGAGGAAATGACCGGAAATGCATTCAATACAGGGGGGCAAATCGCTATCGTTTTGGACGATATTGTGTACTCTGCGCCAGGAGTAACTTCTGGCCCTATTGCAGGAGGTAATTCGGAAATTTCAGGATCATTCACATTGAACGAAGCCGTGGATTTGGCAAATGTATTACGTGCGGGTAAATTACCAGCTTCAGCAGATATTGTTCAAGCTGAAGAAGTAGGGCCATCGCTAGGGCAAGAAGCTATAGATAGTGGAATGAAATCATTCCTTATCGCATTGGCCTTTGTATTGCTTTGGATGATATTTTACTACGGCAAAGCAGGGATTTTTTCCAATGTGGCCTTGTTGCTCAATATCTTACTGATTTTCGGAATTTTATCTGGTCTTGGAGCGGTGCTTACCCTTCCTGGAATAGCAGGTATCGTCCTCACTATAGGTATTGCAGTTGATGCGAATGTACTGATTTACGAACGTATCCGAGAAGAATTATACAAAGGAAAAGGACAAAAAGAAGCGGTTCGCGATGGTTTTTCAAACGCATTATCTTCAATTTTAGATGCGAACATTACCACAGGCCTTACAGCTTTAATTCTTTATACTTTTGGAACAGGACCGATTAAAGGTTTTGCAACAACCCTTTTGATTGGTATTTTAACATCATTGTTCACTGCAATTTTTATTTCAAGATTGCTTATAGATTGGCATTCAAATCGTGGTGGAAAACTTGAGTTTTCAACGAAAATCACCAAAGGATTATTCCAATCCATCAAGATTGAATTCCTTAAAAAGAGAAAAATGGCTTATGTTATTTCAGGCGCCATCATCACAGCTGGATTGATTTCATTGTTTACCACTGGATTAGATCAGGGTATCGATTTTGTAGGTGGACGAACATATACCGTGCGTTTTGCTCAAGACATGAATACTGAAGAAGTGAAAACTGCTGTAAATGGCGTATTCAATAGTGCTGAGGTAAAAACCATTGGAAGTGCAAATCAATTGAAAATTTCTACTAAATATAAAGTCAACGAAAACTCTGCTGAAGTTGATGCTGAAGTGCAAGAAAAACTTTATAGTGCATTGGTTCCATTCTTACCCGATGGCACAACGTATAAGCAGTTTATTGATGCCGAAAATAATATTGGAAAAATGTACTCAGGCAAAGTGAGTCCGACTATTGCAGATGACATCAAGCGTTCATCTGTTTGGGCTATTTTGGGATCGCTTATTGTAGTTTTCTTGTATATCTTATTACGTTTCAAAAAATGGCAATTCTCTTTAGGTGCTGTAGCTGCGGTTTTTCATGATGTACTGATTGTTTTAGGAATATTTTCTATCGCTTGGAAGTTTTTGCCGTTCAGTATGGAAATAGATCAAGCATTTATTGCGGCAATTCTTACTGTAATTGGGTACTCTCTGAATGATACCGTGGTTGTGTTTGATAGAATTCGAGAATATATCAATGAGCACTCGAGTTGGGATTTTGGAAAGATTGTAAATGGTGCTTTGAATAGTACTTTGAGTAGAACATTGAACACCTCGCTTACAACTTTGGTCGTATTGTTAGCAATGTTTGTGTTTGGTGCAGATTCACTTCGAGGATTGTTGTTCGCATTGATTGTGGGTGTACTTGTTGGTACTTATTCATCGGTCTTCATCGCAACACCAATAATGCATGACACCCTAAAGCGGTTGGATAAAAAATCTAAATAATTAAAATTTGATAACATTAAAAAAAGCCACTTCATTTGAAGTGGCTTTTCTTGATTTAAATAAAGTGTTTAAGTGGATTTAGGTCGATGAACAAACATAAAATACAGCCCAACAAGAATAAAGGGAATACTAAGAACCTGTCCAGTATTTAACCCCAAAATCCAATCTTCTCGACCATCGACTTGAGCAATTTTGAATTGTTCTACAAAAACCCTCACTGCCATCAACAACAGTAAGAATAATCCAAAAAGAAAACCTTCTTGATGTCCTTTTTTTGTTTTCCAATACAAGACATATAAAATCAGAAATACAAATACATACCCAAAGGCCTCATATAGCTGTCCAGGATGTCGAAGGATATTGTCCATATCTTTAAAGACAATGGCCCAAGGCAAGCCCTCATCAGCAGGTTTTCCAATCATTTCAGAATTGAAAAAATTTCCAATTCGGATGAAAACAGCGCCCGATGCACAAGGAATTACAATACGGTCTAAAATCCATAAAACAGATTTTTTAAGAACCTTTTTATTATAAATAGTCATGGAAATAATCATACCAATAGCAGCACCATGGCTTGCCAATCCACGAAATCCAGTAAATTCAAATCCTCCACTAAATTTGAATGGTAAAAAGACACTTAAAAAATCTTCTCGAAACAATTCTGTTTGATAAAAAATCACATGTCCCAATCGCGCTCCAATCATAATTCCCGATACAGAATACATAAACAAACTATCCAGTTTGTGTTCGGATTGATTTTCGTTTTTGTAGATTTTTTTCATGATATAAAATCCAATAATGAATGCTGCCATCCACATTAAACTATAGTAATGAATTTTGAAATTTCCAAAAAGGCGAATTCCATCAGAAGCAGGTTCCCATACGATTTGCAAAAAAGTCATAGTGTATTATTTTGTCTGTAAATATACAGAATTGAGTAGGAATACAGTTGATTAAGTTTTTATCTCACTTCTCTTTTTTTGGAACAGGGTCATGGCCTGATCCACCCCAGGGATGACAACGAAAAATTCGTTTTAATCCTAAAAAGCATCCAACAAAAAGGCCGTGTTCATGTAAAGCTTCAACACAATATTGAGAACAAGTTGGCTGAAATCTACAACGTGCTGGTAGCAAAGGAGAAATCCATTTTTGATAGCTCTTAATGAGCCAAATCAATGGTATCGTAACTAAAGATTTCATGGAATTATTCAATGGAAAAAGTGGTTCCGTCTTTACCGTCTTTAAGTTGGATTCCAATTTCAGTCAATTGATTTCTTATTTGATCTGATAGTGCAAAGTTTTTTTGTGCACGGGCTTCATTTCTTAGTGTAATGAGAAGTTGAATGGTGTCTTCAAGTTTATCATCGGATGCTTCGTGGCTTGTTTCTAGTAGCCCTAAAACATCAAATACAAAAGCGTGAAGCGTATTTTTTAGAAGTTCCAAGTTGATTGCGTCGATCGTGTTCGCACCATCTTTTATTTGATTGATGTACTTTACAGCGCTAAAAAGTTCCGCAATCAAAATTGGGGTATTGAAGTCGTCATTCATCGCATCATAACAACTTTGTTTCCATTCCTGAACATCAAAATCCATTGATGCTTTTGTTGTCGAAAGTGAAGGAATTACACTAATGGCTTCCATGAGTTTTTGGAATCCTTTTTCGGAGGCCAAAAGGGCATCGTTACTGAAATCCAGAATACTTCTGTAGTGTGCCTGCATCATAAAAAAACGAACAACGGAAGGGGAAAAGCCCTTTGAAAGTTTATCGGTATCACCACTTAAAATTTCAGCAGGAAGTATATTATTACCTGTCGATTTTGCCATTTTTTGGCCGTTTAAGGTCAGCATATTGGCATGCATCCAAAAATTGACTGGATTGTGGTTGTGCCATGCTTTGGCTTGGGCAATTTCACATTCGTGATGAGGGAATTTTAAGTCCATTCCACCTCCGTGAATATCAAACTGTTCTCCTAGATACTTGGTACTCATTGCGGTACACTCTAGGTGCCACCCCGGAAATCCAACACTCCAAGGCGAAGTCCAACGCATAATGTGTTGTGGTTCAGCTTTTTTCCAAAGTGCAAAATCTTGAGGGTTTTTCTTGTCGGATTGCCCATCAAGTGCACGTGAATTGTGCATTAAATCTTCTATCTTTCTACCACTCAAAATACCATAATCGTTGGTTTCATTGTATTTCAAAACATCGAAATATATCGAGCCATTCGCTTCATAGGCAAATCCATTATCAAGGATTTCTTTTATGATTTCTATTTGCTCTACAATATGGCCTGTAGCGGTTGGTTCTATGCTTGGAGGAAGAAAATTGAAGGTGTTTAAAGTATTGTGAAAGTCCACGGTATACATTTGAACAACTTCCATGGGTTCTATTTGCTCTAGACGTGCTTTTTTTGCGATTCGGTCTTCACCTTGATCGGCATCATTTTCTAGGTGACCAGCATCAGTAATATTTCGAACATATCGTACTTTGTATCCTAAATGTTTAAAGTAGCGAAAGATCATATCGAAAGACATGAATGTTCTGATGTTTCCCAAATGAACATTGCTGTAAACGGTTGGTCCACAGACATATAGCCCAATATGCCCCTCGTTTATGGGAATGAAATGTTCTTTTTTTCCAGTAATGGAATTGTAAATAGCTATGTGTTGTTCCTCAAACAAATTCATTAGACAGCAGTATGTTTAGAATTTTGTGTTTAACTTGATGTAGTCCAGAAACTCTCTGCGTGTTTCTTTTTTTTTGAATTGACCACCAAATTCACTTGTTATGGTACTGCTTTCAATATCTTTTATTCCTCTAGAGTTTACACATAAGTGTTTGGCATCAATGACACATGCCACATCTTTTGTGTTCAATACTTTTTGGAGTTCTTCTACAATTTGAATGGTAAGACGTTCTTGCACTTGAGGTCTTTTGGCAAAATAATCTACAATTCGATTCATTTTTGATAGTCCAACGACAGTTCCATTAGAAATATATGCAACATGGGCTTTGCCAACGATTGGAAGTAAATGATGTTCGCAAGTCGAGTATAGCGTGATGTTTTTCTCAACAAGCATTTCACCATAGTTGTATTTGTTTTGAAACGTTGAAGCTTTAGGTTTTTTTTCGGGATTTAAACCACCAAAAATTTCATTGACAAACATTTTGGCTACTCTGTTTGGAGTCCCTTTCAGACTGTCGTCACTAAGGTCAAGCCCCAGAGTCTCCATGATGTGCTTTACATCATCGCGAATGATTTCAATTTTTTCATCGTTATTCAAAATAAAAGCATCGTCGCGAATTGGCGTTTTGGAAGATGTTCCGATATGGTTATCTCCAATATTATCGGTTTGGTTTGAGTTGATCTGTATTCCCATTAAGTATTGTAATTATAATCATCTTAAATTGCATTGACAAAGATAGTTATTTTCTCTCTTTAGGACTCTAATTTAGCATTATTAACAGAATTTTTTAAAATTATTTAAAATAAATAATTAACTTTATCGGTACAGTTTGAACTGTACAGACTGTGTTATTAAACCAATTTTACATCACAAATTGAAGCGTTGGCTTTGTTGAATGCATTCAATTTTGTGTACCAATTTAACTTTTTATGAGAGCATTATTTTACAATATTGTACTTTCTCTGTTTTTGTCATTCTCATCTTTTGGACAAAACGTTAAGGTCGAAAAAAGCCCTCCGCAGGTTATTGTTTATAATAGCAATACAAAAACACCTTTTTCTAGTGACGAATTAAAAAAACTTCGAGAAGTTTATGGAGATGCTTTGTCTTCTGAAATATTAAATCGCCCCAGTCGTGTTTTAGCACTCAAAGAGATTTTAAGAAACAGGGTTGTCATCAGAAAGGTTTCAAAACCTGCTGCTCAAAAACCATGTCCATTATTGTCTGAAGTCCCCCTTTTCGATGCATTTGTTTCAAATCTTACTAGAGATAAATTTTTTAATCCAAAGACATTCAATCCTTTGAAATACAATTTCCCATTTTTTCGCAGAGGAAATCAGCTGTTTCGTGTAGACCAAACAGATTACTTCATTTCGATCAAACCACAACATTACAACAACTAGCCATGAAAAAGATAATACTACTTATGATGTTATTTTGTTCAAGTGCTTATGTTTTAGCGCAACGGAGTTGTGGAACAGAAGAATACATGAACGAGATGATGAAAGACCCTGTTTATGCTAAAGAATGGACTAAAAATCAAGAAAAATTTAAAAAAGAGTTTGATAGAAGAGCAAACTTGGGACGAAGTTCATCTGGAATGAATGAAATTGTAATTCCTGTAGCAGTTCACTTTCCTGAGGGATCAGAAGCAGATCGCGATTGTTTAGAAGAATTGGCTCAAAATCAAATAGACATTCTTAACGGCGATTTTACAGCAACTAACTCAGATGCAAATCTATGGACTGCCGCAAGTGCCTTTTATCCTGGAGTTGTCCATGGTGCAGCCAACATTAGATTCTGCATTGCGACTTCCAATCACCCTGTAAATACAGACAACGACTTAGTTGAAGGCGAACCTGCTGTTTCTATTGGCTATGATTTTCAAGAAGATCCAACTACAGGAGGAGACCCCCTTTGGGCTGGGTATTTAAATTTTGTAGTAAAATCCTTGGGCTTTGGCACATTAGGATTTTCTCCACTTGGCGGAAGTATTGCTGATGGACAAGCAGTGACATTGAATTTGGATGCATTTGCTTCAGGTGCTGGTTGCGCTGGTTCAAATGTTGTCCCAGGAGCGCCTTATGACCTTGGAAGAACAACAACCCATGAACTTGGACACTTTTTTGGATTAAGTCATGTTTGGGGTAATTTTGGAGGTTGCGGGGATGATGATGGTATTGCTGACACGCCTTTGCAGGATAATGAAAATGCAGGTTGTCCTGATGCTGGAGATTCTCCCGGATGTGTTGCAGGAGAGTTTGAGCTATCTATGAATTATATGGACTATACCAATGATGCCTGTATGTATATGTTTTCTCAAGGTCAAATAGACGTCGTGGATACCTATATAGCTGGTGTTTTAGAAGCACAATTCAAACCCAATACGGTTCCAGTTTGTGTCAATACGCCTGAGTACACCATGACTGATGGACTTATTAATACATGTAATGGGATTTTCTATGACTCTGGTGGAGCAGATGCTATTTACTCAAATAATGAAACGTTCACATACACTATTTGTCCCGAAAACCCAGGCCAAATCATACAATTGGATTTTACTAGCTTTAGCACACAGCCAGGTGCGGATATCCTTAGTATCTACAATGCAGATAATGCAGATGATCCGACAACACTTCTAGGAGAATACTCGGGAACAGATCCTGCAGATAACCCTGGTACAGTTGCGGCTACCACAACAAATACATCTGGGTGTTTGACTTTTGTGTTTACAAGTAATGCATTTGGTACAGATACAGGATGGCAAGCCAATATATCTTGTCAAGATCCACCTACAGATTGTCAAACTGTTTTAGCACAATTAGACTCAGCTTTTCCAGAGCCC
>ERZ1047472.2393-NODE-2393-length-13331-cov-7.578262_pt1 | contig 13331 bp, 12 predicted proteins | sample MGYA00383095_ERZ1047472 | MGnify/ENA primary metagenome ERZ1047472 (study PRJEB29581, sample SAMEA5548365) | metagenome | biome: marine; feature: coastal; material: water | depth 1 m | study: Short-term variability in the microbial, nano- and picoplankton...
GCCAAGGGCAATCAAATTCTTTTTGTCGGCACCAAGCGTGCTGCACAAAAAATCGTTCAGGAACAGGCTGAGCGCTGTGGTATGCCGTTCGTCAGTCATCGCTGGTTGGGTGGTATGTTGACCAACTACAAGACGATTCGTGCTTCTATCCGCCGCTACCGCGATCTTGAAACTCAAGAGGCCAATGGTACTTTTGAGAAATTAACTAAGAAAGAAGCCCTGATGCGCGCGCGCATGAAGGCTAAGCTGGAAAATTCTATCGGCGGTATCAAGGATATGAATGGCTTGCCAGATATTATCTTTGTTATCGATGTGGATCACGAGCGCATTGCTATCAACGAAGCTAACAAGCTGGGTATTCCGGTTGTTGGCATCGTCGACACCAACAGTAACCCGGATGGTGTTGACTATGTTATTCCAGGTAATGATGACTCGATCCGTGCGATCAAGCTCTATGCGGCCTCTGTTGCCGACACTATTCTCGAGGGCAAGGCGCAATCAGCCACAGTTTCGAGCAAGGATGAGTTTGTTGAAGTTGAAGAGACTGCTGAAGCAGCAGTTGAAGCGCCGGCAGCAGAAGCGCCTGCAAAGGAAGCTGCTGCAGAGTAATTCTGGCACTACAGCGTTCTTAAACATAAAGGGGGCCGCTGCCCCCTTTTTTTAAATAATTTTATGATTTAGAGAGGAATACAATGGCACAGGTAACAGCATCTTTGGTGAAAGAGCTGCGGGATCGCACAGGTTTGGGCATGATGGAGTGCAAGCGTGCACTGGCCGAGTCTGGAGCAGATATCGATAAGGCTATTGAAGAGTTACGCAAATCAAGTGGTATGAAGGCAGCCAAGAAAGCGGGCCGAACTGCTGCCGATGGTCTTGTGGCGGTTAAAACAGAAAACGGCTATGGCATGGTTCTGGAAGTGAACAGTGAAACTGACTTCGCCGCTCGTGATGAAGGTTTTAAAGGTTTTGTAAGCGCTGTTCTGGATACTGCATTTGCTGCCAAGCAAACAGATGTCACTGCACTTTTGGCTGGTGAGCTCGGTTCAGCTCGCGAAGCCCTGGTACAGAAAATTGGTGAAAACATCTCGCCGCGTCGCGCCTCTGGCATTGAAGCGCCGGTTGTTGGTGGCTATGTTCACAGCAATAACCGAATTGCGGTTGTTGTTGGCTTAACTGGTGGTGACGAAGCGCTGGCGAAAGATGTTGCCATGCACGTTGCAGCGGTTAACCCTGCGGTTGTCAGTTCTGACCAGATGCCTGCTGAGCTTATCGACGCTGAGCGCGATATTTTTACTGCACAGGCAATTGAGAGTGGCAAGCCACCAGAGATCGCCGCTAAAATGGTTGAAGGTCGTGTGAGCAAGTTCCTTAAAGAGAGTAGCCTGGTTGACCAGCCTTTCGTTAAGGATCCAGACACAACTGTTGGCAAGCTGGTTGCGGCTGGCGGTGCTGAGATTGTTGGCTTTGTACGTTTTGAAGTGGGTGATGGAATCGAAGTTGAAGAAGTCGATTTCGCCGCTGAGGTTGCCGCTCAGGTTCAGGGCGCAAACTAGGTATAAATAAGTAGACTAAGAGGGTTCAATATGCCGCTAACTGGCAAAGAGAAAAAGTACAAGCGAATTCTTCTAAAGCTCAGTGGTGAGGAGTTGATGGGAGAGGAGGGCTTCGGGATTGATCCCAAGGTTCTCGATCGAATGGCACTTGAAATCGGTCAGTTGGTGGGTATTGGGGTTCAGGTTGGTCTGGTGATTGGTGGTGGTAATCTGTTCCGTGGCGCGGCTTTAAATAAAGCCGGCATGGATCGGGTTACCGGCGACCATATGGGCATGCTGGCTACGGTGATGAACGGTCTTGCCATGCGCGATGCGCTGGAGAGAACTAATATTTCCTCTCATGTTATGTCGGCAATTCCAATGAGCGGTGTGGTCGAGCACTATGACCGCCGCCGTGCCATGCGCTATCTGGGTGAAGGTGAGGTGGTTATCTTCTCTGCCGGCACCGGTAACCCGTTTTTTACCACTGACTCCGCTGCCTGTCTGCGCGGTATTGAGATCGATGCCGATGTTGTCTTAAAGGCAACCAAGGTAGACGGTGTCTACAGTGCTGATCCAATGCTCGATCCGAGTGCCGAGCTCTATGATCGACTCACCTATGACGAGGTGTTGGATAAAAAGCTCGGGGTGATGGATTTAACGGCTATCTGTCTCTGTCGTGAACATAATATGCCATTGCGAGTTTTCCGCATGTCCAAGCAGGGCGCACTGCTCAATTTAGTGGTTGGTGGCGATGAAGGTACCTTGGTTGAAGAGGGAGCAACAAAATGATTGATGAATTAAAAAAAGAAGCCGATGTTCGTATGAACAAGGCTGTCGATGCGCTGGGTAATGCGTTTAACAAGATTCGAACCGGTCGTGCTCATCCAAGCCTTCTGGATGGTATTACTGTTGATTACTACGGTGTAATTACACCGCTGGCACAGGCTGCATCGATTGTTATTGAAGATGCGCGCACGCTGTCGGTAACCCCCTGGGAAAAGAGTTTGGTTCAAGCCATTGAAAAGGCGATTATGAAATCCGATCTTGGCTTAAACCCTTCAACTGCAGGCACAGTGATTCGCATTCCCCTGCCACCGCTTACCGAAGAGACACGCAAGGTCTATGGGAAGCAGGCTAAAGCAGAAGCTGAGAATGCGCGAATCTCCGTGCGAAATATCCGCCGCGATGTGCTCTCAAGCCTAAAGGGTTTGCTCAAGGATAAAGACATCAGTGAAGATGAGGAGCGCAAGGGTCAGGATGATATCCAAAAGATTACTGATAGCTTTATCGCTCGCATTGATGAAGCGCTGGTTGCCAAAGAAAAGGATCTGATGGAGATTTAATCTCCTCGGTATTGATGATCATGGTCGATCCCGCTGCAGAGCTCTCCACTTTCCCGCTTAAGCATATTGCCATTATTATGGATGGCAATAATCGCTGGGCTAAGGAGCGGGGTCTCAGTGGTATAGCCGGTCATGAGGCCGGCGTTGAGCGCATCCGCGATGTTCTTAAAGCCGCCAAAAATCGCGGTGTAAAGGTGGTCAGTCTGTTTGCCTTTAGCAGCGAAAACTGGAAACGCCCGGAACTTGAAGTTCGTGGTTTGATGTCGCTGTTCTCCTCCTATCTTAAAAAAGAAGCCAAAGCACTTCGCGATGATGGCGTAAGACTTAAAGTAATCGGCAACCGCAGCCAGTTTAGTGAGCGTCTCAAGCGCTTAATTGATGATGCCGAAATCATGACCGCCAGTGGTGAGTTTACACTGGCGCTCTGTGTTGATTACGGTGGCCGCTGGGATATTGCCAGCGCTGCTCAAAAGGTCGCCACGGAAGTTCAAACCGGTCGCCTGCGGGCCTCGGATATCAATGAAGCTGTGTTGAACAAATATATGCAGCTTGACGGTATGCCGGATCCGGATCTCTGTATTCGCACTGCTGGCGAACAGCGTATCAGTAACTTTTTGCTCTGGCAGATGGCTTACACTGAGTTTTACTTTGCTGATTGCTACTGGCCGGATTTTGATGATGTAGCCCTTGAGATTGCTATAGATGAGTACTATTCGAGGCAGCGTCGTTTCGGGGTGCGCAATACTTCCGATGCCTCTGACTATAATGATAAGCCAGCTTCCCGAGGGGATATAATTCGTGCTTAAACAGCGAGTCATTACAGCCGTTTTTCTGATCGCGGGTTTTTTATTACTGCTTTTTAATACAGATCCACTGTGGTTTTCTATCGCTGTTGTCCCGATCGTTATGCTCGCTGGATGGGAGTGGTGCAATTTGTCGGCAAATAAGTCGGCGCTGGGTAAATTCCTCTACCTCTCAGTTCTATTCGTCTGTCTGGCTGGCTGTGCTCTGTGGTTAGGCCTGTTCGATAGTCTGGCTGTGTCTCGAGGGCAGTATTTAGCACTGCTTGCCTCGGTACTCTGGGCGCTAATATTTCTCTGGATTCAGGGTTATCCCTCCAGCGCCATCATTTGGTCGGCAAAGCCTGTGCTCGCTCTGCTCGGTCTTTTGCTTTTGACCTCAACCTGGCTGGCAATTGCTCTTATAGTGCACCAGCCCCAGGGGCAGTGGCTGTTGTTACTGGCGGTTGCTGTTGTTGCTCTGGCGGATGTAGGTGGCTATGTGGCGGGCAATTTATTTGGCCGGCATAAGTTGGCGCCGGTTGTCAGTCCCGGCAAGACCTGGGAGGGATTCTTTGGCGGCCTTTTTTGTCAGCTGCTACTGATTATCCTGCTGACTGTCTTTATGCCGATGCCAGTTTCACTAACAGCGCTGGCTCTCTTGGTTATACCGGTGTCTCTGTACTCTGTGTTGGGCGATCTTTTTGAAAGTATGCTCAAGCGTCACCAGGGAGTTAAGGACAGTAGTCAGATTCTTCCCGGCCACGGTGGTGTGCTTGATCGTATTGACGGCTTGATGGCTGCCTTGCCGCTGTTTATTTTACTCTATCTTTTGTTGAGCCCGTTCTGATCTATGCAGACTATCACCTTGCTTGGTGCCACAGGATCGATTGGTGTTAGCACGCTGGATGTTATTGCTCGTCACCCGGACAAGTATTCAATCTTTGCCCTGACGGCACACAGTCAGATTGGTAAGCTTGCCACTCAGTGCAAGCAGTACAATCCTCAGTTTGCTGTTGTCGCCGATCAGCAATCTGCCTCGCGCCTTCAAGCTATTCTTTCCAGCTCAGACTGTTTTACAGAGGTTCTCTGGGGCAGGGAGTCTCTCTGCCAGGTTGCCAGTGACAGCGCTGTAGACACCGTCATGGCGGCAATTGTCGGTGCAGCCGGGCTGGTGCCCACGCTGGCCGCCGTTGCGGCGGGAAAGAAAATCCTGCTAGCCAACAAGGAGTCCCTGGTGATGGCCGGTGGTCTGTTTATGCAAGCGGTGGCTGACTCTGGATCTGTGCTGCTGCCTATAGACAGTGAGCACAATGCGATTTTTCAATGTCTGCCGGAAAACTATAAGAATTCGGGTGATAGTGGCGTAAAGAAGCTCTTGCTGTCGGCTTCTGGCGGTCCTTTCCGCGGCTGGACAGCGGAGCAGATGGCCGCTGTGACACCGGATCAGGCCTGCTCACACCCCAACTGGAGCATGGGGCGGAAAATTTCTGTTGATTCAGCAACCTTGATGAACAAGGGCCTTGAGCTGATAGAAGCCTGTTGGTTATTTGCTATGCCGGCATCCGCTATCGATGTTGTGGTTCATCCTCAAAGCATTATTCATTCGCTGGTGCAGTATACCGATGGCTCGGTTCTCGCCCAGCTTGGCAATCCAGATATGCGCACACCTATTGCCCACGCTTTAGCATGGCCTGATCGTGTAGACTCAGGGGTTGCCGACCTTGATTTATTTGACGTTGCCCAGCTAAATTTCGAAAAGCCTGATCTGGATTGTTTTCCCTGTTTGGCGATTGCTATAGAAGCTGCCAAAGTGGGTAAAAATGCACCGACAATTCTCAATGCGGCCAATGAAGTTGCTGTTCAGGCGTTTCTCGATCAGCGTATCAGCTTTATGCAGATCGCCAATGTTGTTGAGCAGGCATTAAATGGTCAGCAATTGAGTGAACCAGAATCCCTCGCCGCAGTCCAAGAGTGCGACAAGCAGGCGCGCTTGTATACTAGTGCCTATATAAAAAGACTGGAGAAGTAACTGATGGATATCCTGCAGACAATCTTTTTTACTCTGATCGCCCTGGGCGTGTTGGTGAGTTTTCACGAGTACGGCCATTTCTGGGTCGCGCGCCGCTGTGGTGTCAAAGTACAAAAATTCTCTATTGGCTTTGGTACACCGCTACTGCGCTGGACAGATTCTCAGGGCACTGAATTTATTATTGCCGCTCTTCCGCTTGGCGGCTATGTCAAGATGGTCGATGAACGCGAGGGCAATGTGGCTGAAGAAGATCTGCCCTATGCCTTTACCCGCAAGACAGTCTGGCAGCGCATCGCCATCGTTGCCGCTGGTCCTGCAGCTAACTTTTTACTCGCCCTGGTGGCCTTTTGGGTTGTATTTTTGTCTGGTGAGCGGGGTATTGCGCCCGTCGCTGGTCAGGTCAGTACGGGTTCCCTAGCCGCAGAGGCCGGTTTTGAGACCGGTACCGAAATTATTGCCGTTGACGGCAATCCAACCGCAACCTGGAGTGCGGCTACCCGCCAGTTGTTTGGGTTTATAGGTACTTCCGGTGAGATTCCATTTACCGTGACCTATCCGAATTCGAGTATTCAATACCAGCTGATGGTTCCCGTGGAAAAATGGTTGCGCGATGCCGAGGAACCCTCACCGCTTCGCGAGCTGGGAATCAATCCGCCCTTTGAGTTGGAGTCACTAAACCTGGTTGCAGTCTCTGAGGCGGGTGCGGGTTACAGTGCCGGTCTGCGTGCTGGCGATCGTCTTCTGGCGATAGACGGTGTGGATATCCGCAATATTGAAACCTTCGTTGAGCGCATTGCTGCCAGCCCGGGTATTAGTGTCGACTTGCTGGTTGAGCGCGATTCTGGCCAGCAGCTTGTTGAGGTTATTCCGCGGCTAGTCGAGCGGGATGGTCAGCAGGTGGGGCAGTTGGGTGTTCAGCTCTCTTCTGCGGGTCGCTATCCAGAGAATTTGTTGCGCAGCGTTGACTATGGCCCTCTCGGTGCCATAGGGCGGGCGGCTAGGGAAACTGCAGAGACCAGTGTTTTTGTGCTCGAGTCTATTGCTAAATTAGTGATGGGCGAGCTTTCACCAAAGAATCTCAGCGGGCCAATTACCATTGCCAAGGTTGCTGGTGACACCGCAAAATCCGGATTCGACAATTTTATTCGTTTTATCGCCATTCTCAGTATAATGCTCGGCGTAATGAATCTATTGCCAATACCTGTATTGGACGGTGGTCACCTTGTGTACTATCTCATTGAGATCGTCAAGGGTTCACCAGTCTCAGACAGGGTGCAGTTGGTGGGCTTTAAAGTCGGGTTCTTTATGTTGATGGGGTTAATGGTATTTGCCACTTATAATGATGTTATGCGGTCTTTTTAAGGTCGCTTAAAAGATAACTAAAATTGGATTTTAATAATTACATGAAGCAGTTTTTCAGTGGCATCTTTACAGCCCTTTTTATAGCCCTTGTTACCTTTTCCGTATCGGTTTATGCGGCGGTTTTCCAGGTTGATGATATTCGTATCGAGGGTCTGCAGAGGGTCTCGGCTGGAACTGTGTTTGCCGCACTGCCAATCAGTGTGGGCGATCTTGTCGATGAGCCCAATATTCGCGAGGCGACACGTTCACTGTTTCGTACCGGATACTTTTCCGATGTTGTTATGGCCCGTGAAAATGGGGTGCTAGTTATAGCCCTTGCTGAACGTCCGGCTGTCACAATCATTAATCTCGAAGGCAACAAAGCGATTGAAACTGATCAGCTATTAACGGCTCTGCGCGATAACGGCCTCGCCGAAGGGCAGATTTTTCGCCAGGCAATTCTCGAGGGCATGTCTCAGGAATTACAGCGGCAGTATGTCTCTCAAGGTCGCTACGGCGCGCTGGTCGAAACTGAAATAGAGCAGTTGCCACGCAATCGTGTTGCCCTCAATATCAATATTGATGAGGGCGATGTTGCTAAAATCAGACATATTAATATTGTCGGTAACAAGCGGTTTAGCGATGAACAACTGCTTGAGTTCTTTGAGCAAAAAACGACGGGTTGGCTCTCTTGGTTGACCAGTAATGATAAGTACGCTCGCGAGAAACTCTCCGGTGATCTGGAGTCTCTGGAATCCTGGTATCTGGACCGCGGCTACTTGCAGTTTGCCGTTGAGTCGACCCAGGTTTCTATCAGCCCGGAAAAAGATTCTGTCTATATCACTATCAATATTAACGAAGGGGATGTATTTACCGTTAATGAAGTGGAGTTGGCGGGAGAGATGGTGATTCCCGAGTCCCATGTTCGCGCACTGATTATTCTCAAAAAGGGTATGACCTTTTCCCAGACATTGATGACCACTTCCTATGAATATATTACCCGCCGGCTGGGCAATGAGGGCTATACCTTTGCCGAGGTCGAGGGTTTTCCTGAGGTGAATGAAGAGGATAAAACTGCCAAGGTAACCTTTTTAGTCAAGCCGGGGATGCGTGCCTATGTGCGTCGTATCGAGTTTCGTGGCAATACCAAAACTGCCGATTATGTTCTGCGTCGCGAGATGCGTCAGATGGAGGCTGCATCTGCCAATAACGCGCTGATTGAAATGTCTAAAGTGCGCCTCGAGCGTCTCGGCTACTTTAAAGAAGTGAATGTGGAGAATATCCCGGTTGCCGGCACCAATGACCAGATTGATGTGGTCTATTCGGTTGAAGAGCAGCCCTCTGGTTCGATTGGTGCAAGTGTTGGTTACGCACAGGGCACGGGTTTGATTCTCGGTGCTAATCTCAGCGAAAATAATTTCCTCGGTAGTGGCAAGCAGGTGGGTATAGGTCTGAATCGAAGTACCTATCAGAGCTCACTGAACTTTAATTATTCTGAACCCTATTTTACCGTTGATGGTGTCAGTGCCGGCTTCAGTCTGTTTGCCCGCGAAACCGATTATGATCAGATCAATGTCGCCAGCTTCTCTACCAATACCTATGGGGCGTCGCTGAAATGGGGGTACCCAATCTCTGAGATTCAGCGTATTAGCTTTGGTCTTGGTTATGAAAACCTCGATTTGGAAACTGGCTCCTTTGCCTCGAAGGAGATTGCTGACTTTGTCACAGCCAACGGATCGCAGTTTGATGTATTTAACGCCAATATCAGCTGGATTAAGTCGACCCTCAACCGCGGTATATTTGCCACCAGAGGAACCTCTCAGCGCTTGGGTGTTGATATTGCGTTGCCCGGCTCCGGTCTGGAGTATTATAAAATGACCTACTCCGGACAGCATCTGCGCAAGCTTTATCGCGGTCTAACCCTTAAATTAAGGGCTGATCTCGGCTATGGTGAGTCCTATGGTGATACTACCCAGATGCCTTTCTTTAAGAATTTTTACGGTGGTGGCTTTGGCTCCGTGCGCGGCTTTAAGCGCAATACTTTGGGGCCGCAGGATACTCCCTGTAATCTTCTGGATCCGCCCTGTAGCTCGGCTTTTTTCGATGATCCAGATCCAATCGGCGGCAATGTGCAGATCGAATTTGGTGCGGAAGTGATCTTCCCGCTACCGTTCATTGAAGACCAGCGTTCAGTGCAATCTACATTCTTTTTTGATGCTGGCAACATATTTAACACTAAGTGTGGTGATTCACAGGTTAACTGCTTTAAGCCCGATGCCGGTGAATTGCGTTATTCGGTTGGTGTCGGTGCAACCTGGTTAAGTGGTTTTGGTCCGATTACATTTAGTCTTTCCAAGCCACTTAACTCAAATGAATTCGATGAGACTGAAGTGTTCCAGTTCTCATTGGGTAATCAATTTTAATTATAAATAGTAGGGAGATATATTTTGCGTAATATGAAAGCACTCTGTTTGATTTTTGTCGTCGCTCTGGCGGGTACCTTTTCAACGGCTTCAGTCGCTGAAGATAAAATTGCTGTCGTAGATGTTGCTCAGGCGATCTTTAGCTCGAATGCAGCTCAGGCGAGTATTAAGCAGGCGCAAACCAGTGCTGATTTTGTTGCCCTTAAGGCAAAGTTTGAAGGCTCTGTGGCAGATTTCCAGGCTCTGGCGAAAGAGGCTGAAGCCAAGCGTCTGACCTGGTCTCAGGAGCAAGCGCAAAGTCACCAGAAGAAAATGGAATACGCCAAGGCCGATGCCGAATTGGCCCGTCAAAAAATTCAGGCCGAGCAGAAGCAGTTGGAGCAGCAAATAATGCAGGAACTGGCGCCTGTGGCTCAGCAAGCGTTGCAGGAAGTCGTTACCGAAGAAGGTGTGACTATTCTTCTCCGCGCCGAGTCGGTTTTAATCGCCGGTCAAGAGAGCAACCTTACCGCTAAGGTCGCTGATCGACTGAATAAGAAGACAAAGTAAAACCTGATGAGTGAGAACTTCTCGCTGGGTGAAATTGCCACGTTCCTCAAGGCAGAGTTACGTGGCGATCCGCAGACGCGAATAAAAGGTTTAAATACCCTGCAAAATGCTGGCTCTGGTGAGCTGGCATTTTTGGCAAATGAGAAATACGTTAGTCAGCTGGCGTGCAGCAGTGCCGAGGCGGTTATTCTCTCCGCTAAGCATATATCCAATAAAACAGAGGGTTATAGCGGCGCGCTGCTGATTTTGGACAATCCCTATCTCGGCTATGCACAGATAACCATGTGGTTTGATACGGCTCCACAAGCAGTCCCCGGGATCCACTCGTCGGCGGTTGTCGATAAAAGTGCACGGATTGGCGCCAACGTCTCTATAGGGCCTAATGTGGTCGTTGACGCCGATGCAGTGATTGCTGATAACTGTTCCCTGGCTGCTGGCTGCTATGTTGGTGCTCGCAGTCAATTGGGTGAGGGCACGCGCATTTCGGCAAATGTGTCGATCTATCACGATGTCAGTATCGGCAGTCGGGCAATTATTCACAGCGGTGCGGTAATCGGTGCCGATGGTTTTGGCTTCGCTCCGAATGGCTCGGGCAACTGGCAGAAGATCTATCAGATAGGTGGTGTGGTGATTGGCGACGATGTAGAGATTGGTGCCTGTACTACCATTGACCGCGGTGCTCTGGGTGATACCCAAATCGGCAATGGGGTGATTATTGATAACCAGGTGCAGATTGCCCACAACGTCGTGATCGGTGATAACTGTGCGATGGCCGCTTTTTCGGGTGTTGCCGGCAGTTCTACACTGGGAAAAAACTGTATTTTAGCCGGTGATGCCTGTGTGGTTGGGCATATTGATGTCTGTGATAATGTCCAGGTCATGGCACGATCTCTAGTCACCAAGTCTATCTCACAACCGGGTTCTTATTCTGCATGTACGCCATTGATGGAAACGCGGGCGTGGCGTAAAAATACGGTTAGAATCACGCAGCTGGACAGTATGGCTCGCAGACTTAAAGCGTTGGAAAAAAACAATAGCTAGAAGTGCCCGAATCCAGGTCTCTAGTCAATAAGATTAATTATATTTTCAAATGGAATGTGCAATGAATATTACTGAAATTATGGATGTGTTACCGCACCGGTATCCGTTTCTTTTGGTCGATAGAGTGGTTGAGTTGGTAAAGGGTGAAAAGATCGTTGCCTATAAAAACATTACTGGAAACGAAGAGGTGTTCAATGGTCATTTTCCCGGTGCGCCTATTTTCCCCGGCGTTATGATTGTCGAGGCACTTGCTCAGGCCTCTGGTATTCTCGGTTTCGTTACCACTGATACCACCGCAAACGACGGCAAGTTATATCTATTTGCCGGGCTCGACAAGGTTCGTTTCAAAACCCCTGTGGTACCTGGCGACCAGATGATGCTTGAGTCTGAAGTGGTGGCTGTAAAGCGTCATATCTGGCGTTTCCAGACTCGTGCTACGGTCAATGGCAAGCTCGTCTGCGAGGCGACCCTGCTCTGTGCCTATCAAGATAGAGATAAAATTTAGTGATTGATCCTAATGCCATAATTGATCCCTCCGCCAAGATCGGTAACAACGTGACGATTGGCCCCTGGACGACGATTGGTGCAGATGTCGAGATTGGAGATAACTGCAATATCGCCTCCCATGTGGTTATCAAAGGTCCGACTACTATGGGCTCTGGCAATAGTATCTTTCAGTTTTCTACCATTGGTGATGGTACTCCCGACCTTAAATACAAAGGTGAGCCGACCAAGTTGATTATTGGCGATAACAATGTGATTCGTGAGGGTGTAACTATCCATCGCGGTACCATTCAGGATCAGGGTGAGACGGTCATTGGTAACGATAACCTGTTGATGGCCTATGCGCATGTTGGGCATGACTGTGTGATCGGTAATCACGCTATCCTGGTTAACAATGCCAGCATCTCTGGCCATGTTCATGTTGGCGACTGGGCAATTCTCTCTGGCTACGCGTTAGTTCACCAGTTTGTGCATATAGGGGCCCACTGCTTTGTCGGTCCCGCAGCCTTTGTCTACCATGATGTCCCAGCCTTTGTTACCGCCTTTGGCAGTCCGGCTGAACCGCGAACCATTAACCGTGAAGGTCTAAAACGCCGAGGGTTTGATGTTGACCAGATCGCGCTTGCCAATCAGGCCTATAAGTTGCTCTATCGTCGCGGCCTGCAGTTGGATGAGTCGATCGAGGCGATTAAAAACCTCGGTGACGATACGGCGATCAAAATGTTTTTGACCTCTCTCGAGAATTCTACACGCGGCATTATTCGTTAAGTTATGGACAATCAAAGCCACAGTAATGCCCCAGCTGATGCGGTTGGCAGTGCTCCGGTTTTTGCCATGGTTGCCGGTGAAGCCTCCGGTGATACCCTTGGCGCAGATTTGATTCGCGCCCTAAAGCGTCGTTTCCCCAACGCCAAATTCGAAGGTATTGGCGGTGAAAAAATGGCTGCCGAGGGTTTTATCTCTCATCACTCAATGGATCGACTCTCGGTAATGGGATTGATTGAACCCCTCAAGCGCCTCCCTGAACTGTTGGGAATACGTCGTGAGATTATCCGCCGCTACACTAAAACCGTGCCGACAGCCTTTATCGGTATCGATTCTCCGGATTTTAACCTGGGTATTGAAAAAGCACTTCACAATGCCGGGGTTAAAACCGTCCACTATGTCAGCCCATCTGTGTGGGCCTGGCGTCAGGGTAGAATAAAAAACATTAAGCGCTCGGTTGATCTTATGCTCTGCCTGCTGCCCTTTGAAGAAGCTTTTTATCTTCAGCATGATGTCCCGGTAGCCTTTGTCGGACACCCACTGGCCGGCGAGATTGCCCAGCGGCCAAATATCGTCGCGGCGCGCGAGCGTCTGCAACTCGATCAGCAGCGACCCGTGCTGACTTTGATGCCTGGAAGTCGGGCAGGAGAGGTGGCGCTGATGGCAGAGTTGTTTCTCGAGGTTGCTGAAGGGCTGCTGAATACCTTCCCGCAAATACAGTTTTTGATTCCAGCGGCCAACGCTGATCGCCATTTACAGCTTGCCGAAATACTCGCCGCTTATCCACAACTACCGGTGCGTTTAATAGAGCAACAGTCCCTGATAGCGATGGAGGCCGCAGATGCGGTACTGCTGACTTCTGGAACCACCGCTCTTGAAGCAATGTTACTGAAGAAGCCGATGGTGGTCAGTTATCGTATGGGCAATATAAGTTATACGTTGATCAAGCCGTTTATCAAAACAGCCTATGCTTCAATTCCCAACCTGCTTGCCAATGAAATGCTGGTGCCGGAGTTAAT